>CEPK01020622.1_pt1 | contig 26737 bp, 26 predicted proteins | sample 356231 | NCBI WGS metagenome assembly CEPK01 (sample SAMEA2620259, study PRJEB7988) | marine metagenome | biome: marine biome (ENVO:00000447); feature: deep chlorophyll maximum layer (ENVO:xxxxxxxx); material: "saline water (ENVO:00002010), including plankton (ENVO:xxxxxxxx)" | depth 80 m
TCATAGAGGTGATATTCGATTCTATTTTCTTTGCCTTCTATGAGAATATCCATAATTGTGAATTCTTCTTCATTTTCTTTTAATTTCCATTCTTTGAATAATTTTTCTGAAGTATCATTGATATTTTCTGCATTAAACAGCCCTTTTTCTTTATAATCTTTCATAAGACTTGCGTGTTTTGGATATCGTAAAGTCTTCTCTTTCATATTTGGAATATGATTCATTGTTAATAAAATAGATCGCAATCCATCGGTATTAAATGCTTCTAATGCTCCACACTCTTCAAAGGTTATAGTTTCTATTTCAGATAAAGCAGGTTTTGTTACAAGTTTTCCATCAATCATCATTCTAGCGGGACGTGTATATTCTTCTATAACATCGATTGGGGAAAAAGGTGCTTTATAATAAAAGGGAGGAGTAGGATTTTTTGGAAGGCCTCCAACGCAATATTCAAATGCGTGGATATCCATTTTTGTATTATAATATCCAAGTAGATAATTTGGTATTCCAGGAGCAACTCCTGCGTCCACAACAGCAATAACATTTTTTTGTTGTGCAAGATTATTAAGTTCTAGAACGTTTTCTGGTGAAAATGAAATATCAACGACATTTTTTCCAGCTTCAATAATTGTTTCAAGTGCATCGTAACCCAAAAAACCAGGAACAGCTAATAAAACAATATCTGCAGGTTTAATCCATTCTTGTAGAGCAATTTTATCTTGCACATCTAATTGATGAATGCTAATAGAATTATCTTGAGATTTAATTTTATTGAGAGATTCTAGATTGTTATCTGATAAAGATACGTTGTGACTCTTTGCAAGATCTAGCGCCATTGCGCTTCCAACCATTCCACTGCCAATTTGAAAAATATGAGCCACTTTTATATGCGGGATAGACGGGACTTGAACCCGCGACCTCCGGCTTGACAGGCCGGCGTTCTAACCAGCTGAACTACTACCCCATTAATTATTTCTATGCAATAATGCATATGGAATTATAATTAAATAACCGATTAATAAAAGTATAGGAGAAAGCGTAAGGCTTTGAAAGCTATTAACCTCTCCTAAGTACATTATCAAATAACCCAAGATTATAACGAAAACTCCAATGCCAAACAAAACATAATTTTTTCTTTTATATGGCCATTGAAAATTTATTTTATCTTTATTATCGCTCATTATCTCGAAAAGTTAAATGTGTTATACAAAGTTTCCAAAAATATAATTAATTTCTCCGTTCCTAATGGAACAGGCTATCAACAGTAAAACAAAAACTATTCTATCTAATTTATTTATTATTGGATTTTTAATTTTTTTGTTTTTTTCTACATTGAATACCACTTCGATTGAAAGAACAACATTTGTAATTAAAAAAGGAATGTCCTTAAATAGCCTTACAAATGTTTTGTATGAAAAAAATATCATTAATAATAAGGCTGTTTTTAAATATTCAGTTGTATTAAGAGGTTTGTCTGGAAATATACCAACAGGAACTTTTGTTGTAGAGGGGAATGTAAGTAATGGCAAAATAATAGAAACAATTTTCAATGATGGCCCAATGAGAATAAAGATTACTTTTCCTGAAGGGTTAAGATCTGATAAGATAATTGAAAAGATTAATGCTACTTTTGGACATGATACTACTAACTTAATTAGTGATCCTGCATTTGTAAATCAATTTGGAATTAATTCTAGGTCATTAGAAGGGTATCTATATCCCGATACTTACTATTTTTTCTACGATATGAATGCTAAACAGATATTAACAGTTATGGTCAATCAATTTTGGAATAATTTTGATGAATCATTATTAAATAGAGCAAACGAGTTAGGTTTAACAGTTCATGAAGTGGTAACTTTAGCATCTATTATTGAAGGTGAAGCAATGATTGACAGTGAGCGAACAACAATATCTTCAGTATATCATAACAGATTAAAAAAGCGAATGAAATTACAAGCAGACCCTACAATACAGTATTTATTTATAGACGGACCAAAAACTTTATTAACAAAACACTTGACAATTGATTCCCCATATAATACATATATATACTACGGTTTACCTCCAGGTCCGATTAACAGCCCTGGAATTAAATCAATTGAAGCTGCGCTTTATCCAGAAGACACTGATTATTTGTATTTTGTTGCCAAAGGGGATGGATCTCATGTATTTAGCACAAATGAATTTGATCATTTAAAAGCAAAAAGAGCGTATAAGAAACAAAAAAGAATGAAATGAAATTATCTGATTTAAATAATGAACAATTAAAAGCGGTAAAAGCTACAAAAGGCCCTGTACTTGTTTTTGCTGGTGCAGGTAGTGGAAAAACTCGCGTACTTACTTATAAAGTATGGTATTTAATTAAAAATAAGATTTATTCGCCAAATGAAATTCTAGCTTTGACATTTACCAATAAAGCAGCATCAGAAATGAAAGAACGTATCAATACAAGCGTTAGTTGTGATGGTGTTACGGTTGGCACTTTCCATTCAGTAGGGGCAAGAATTCTCAGAAAACATATTCAACATCTTGATGAAAGATATAGTAATAGTTTTACGATTTATGACGAGTCAGATCAAAAGTCAATTTTAAAAGAAATTATAGAAGAATTAGATTTGGGTGATTACAAAGAATTTCATCCAAATATTCTTAAATCAAGAATTGATAATTTTAAAAATTCTTCTCTGTCAGTAAAAGATGTTCAATCTCAAACTAATGGATTTGAAAATGAAAAAATTGCTGAAATTTATGATCTATACTTAGAGAAACTTATTAATAATAATGCTGTTGATTTTAATGATTTAATTCTTCTTCCAATTGTGTTATTTAAAAAGAACAAAAAAATATTAAGCTCTTATCAAAATCTATGGAAATATATTTTAGTTGATGAATTTCAAGATACTAACTCATCTCAATTTGAATTTATCAGCTTTCTTGGATCTGGCCATAAAAATATCACTGTAGTTGGAGACGATGATCAATCAATATATGGTTGGAGAGGTGCAAATATTGATAATATACTCACTAATTTTAAAAAAGTTTTTCCAAAAGCAACGGAAATAAAATTAGAGAAGAACTATAGATCTACTCAAAGAATTCTTGATGCAGCGTGGTCTGTTGTTTCTAATAATACCAATCGTGCTGAAAAACAATTAGTTGCTACAAAAGGTAAAGGTGATAAAATATCTCTAATCTCTGCAAGCAACGATGAACAGGAAGCTCTTGCTATTGCAGATTCAATCAAAAAAGATATCAAAGTTAACAAAAGCACATTCCAAGATTTTGCAATTCTTTATAGAACGAATGCTCAATCTCGAATGATTGAACAAATTTTGATGAGAGAAGGTATTCCATACAATATAGTTGGCGGTACGAAATTTTATGATAGAAAAGAAATTAAGAATGTTATTGCTTACCTAACTTTAATCTGTAATCCAAATGATGATATTGCTTTAAAGCGAATTATTAATTTTCCTGTTAGAGGCCTTGGTGAAAAATCAATAAAGCTTTTTCAAGATTTAGCAAAAGAGAAAAAGATTTCATTGTTTAAATCTTTGGAATTTTCTAATGAATTAAAATTGAGAAATAAACAATGTGAGACTATTAATAATTTCTATAATTCCATTAATGGATTTCATGAACTATTAGAGAAATTAGATTCAAAAGAATTATTCCGTGTTGTATTGGAAGAATTTAGCATCGAATATTATTACAAGAATAACCCTCTTGAACAAGATCGTTATAATAATATTCAGGAATTAAAATCTAGCATAGATCATTTTGCTCAGAGTTCCGATGGTGGTTTAAAAGAATTTCTTCAAGAAATATCTTTATATACAGATTTAGATGAGTGGAATAATAAACAAAATTCTGTAACACTTATGACCGTGCATGCAGCAAAAGGATTGGAATTTCCTACAGTATTTATAACAGGATTAGAACAAGGATTGTTTCCATTAATTAGAATTGATGATACGAATGATCAATTAGAAGAAGAAAGAAGATTGTTTTATGTAGCACTGACAAGAGCTATGGAAAAAGCATACTTATTAAATGCTCATCAACGAAGAAGGTTTGGTGCACAAAACATTTCATCATTTGTACAATCTGATTTCTTAAATGAAATTGATGAGAATACATTAAAGATTAATAAATACAAAAGCGTTTATACTAAACGCATTGTGAATTCAGCAAATGGTAAATCAGTAAAAGTCTCAAGAACTGTAACTGAATTTGATGACTTTTCTGTGGGTGATATGGTGCAACATAATCTTTTTGGAATTGGAACAATTATAGTGCTGAGTGGATCAGGTGAAAATCAAAAAGTTGGCATAGAATTCAAAGATGGATTGAAAAAGAAGTTAATTGTAAAGTATGCAAACCTAAAAAGGATAGATTAGAAAATTTATTTAATGTAATTTGAATTATGGAAAAATTAATACCATGTAGGTTCCATGTGGAAGTTGGCGCAGTTTTAAAATCTGAAGGCTTGCGCACAACAAAACAACGTCTTGATATATGGGATGAATTATGTGCTACTGATGAACATCGTGACATTGAAAAAATCTTATCTGATTTAAAAAAGAAAAAAGTAAATGTATCACGAGCAACTCTTTATAGAACAGTTGATGTATTAGTTAAGCATAACTTATTAAAGAAAATTTCTCTATCTAATGGAAAAACTCTTTATGAGCATAACAGAAAATCTATTAACCCAAAACATGATCACATATTATGTGAAGATTGTGGTGAAATTTTTGAATTTTTTGATCATAATATTTCTGCCATAGAAGATAAAATTGCCAAAAAATTGAATATTAAAGTTACAAAAAGAGTTCATCAAATTTCTGGCACTTGCAATAATGGCAACTGTTCACATTCTAATACTTAATTTTTAAATGAAATCTGTCTTTATTAATAATTTAGTTTCTGATATGAAGCTGCAAGGCTTCTATTTGTGTATTGAGAAAAGAATACGTAGAAAACGAGATGGATCCCCTTATGTTGATTTATTATTACAAGATAAATCTGGTATAATCAGAGGAAGAATATGGGATAATGTTAATAAGTTGGTAGGCAAGTTTGATGCTGGCGATCCAATTGCTTTAAAAGGAATGACTTATAGCTATGGAGATAATCTTTTTATTAAAATAAAAAATATCAATCGAGCCTCCGTTGACAAATACAAAAAATATGGATTTGAACCATCTGATTTGATTCCTACATCAAAGTTGAATGCAAAACAATTATGGATCCAGCTACAAAAAGAAATTAAAACAATATCAAAACCTCATTTTAAAAAATTAGTTACCAAAATCTTATCAGATCATAAACAGAAATTTCAAATTTATCCTGCAAGTATTTCTTTTCATTATAATTATCAACACGGACTTTTAGAGCAAACTGTTTCACTGATGAAAATTGCCAAGCTTCTAGCAAGAAATTACGCAGTAAATTCTGATTTATTATTGACAGGAGCTTGTCTTCATCAGATTGGAAAATTATATTCTATTAACGTTGGTTTTTCCAGCGGGAAAAATGATTCAAAACAACTAGTTGGAAATGCAATTTTATCACGTGATATTGTTAATAAATATATCAATCAAATAAAGAAATTTCCTGAAAATGATAAAATTCAACTAGAGCACTTAATATTGTCTTATCAGGGCAGAAGAGAGTGGCAAAGCCCTGTTGAGCCTCAAACGATAGAAGCAGTTTTATTACATACAATTAATTATATGGATTCTCAAGTAAATTTTATGAGTAGAGATGAAACATAAAGTAATTATTTTATTTTTTATTGATGTCATTTTTTCCCAGAATATATCTTACGATTTATCAAATCAATTTGGTATTGAATTAGAAAACAATGAAATCATATGGAATTCCGATCAGAATTTTGATCAACTATTAATTGATTCATCATCAAAATATTTTAAACAAAAATTCCATTCTTTTGATTTTGATGACATAAAAATTGATTCAACCTACACAAAAAGTAAATTTTCTTATGAATTTGGAGATTATGGTTTAGACATTTTAAATATTGGATTAAAAAAATATTCTGAAGATAGCAATCTCCAATTTATAGGTCTTAAGAAAAGTTTTTTTGGCAATTACTCTGAATTTGCAGATGCAGATAGCAGTCCATTAAGTCTTTTATATAAAATTGATTATTCAAAAAACTTTAAAGAACATTCTATGTCATTTTCTTTGGGATATTTCAAAACAAGTTCTGATTTCTTATTTGATACAATAGAAGATAATTCAAATAATAAAGAATTTTCAGATTTTATCTCTTTTACTTTGGTTGATAGATTTCAAAAAGGAATATGGAACTATATATTTGAGTTTAATCATATCACAAAACATGATAAACTTTTTCTATCAGAAGAATTATTAAATAGTGATACTGATATAAATAGAAATATTATTAGAATTAATGCAAATAATAGTAAAAATGTATCATTAGACATATCTTTAGATAATAAATTTTATTTTGATTTACGTTCCGTTGACTATCCTTTGCAATCATATAGTCAAAATTCTCTCCATTTAGTTGGAGATAACACTTTTAAATCATCAAAAATTAGATATGGATTTGATTATTTTAAAGGTAGTGCTCCTTATATAATTGATAGTGAAGGTAGATCTGATAGTGATCAAGTATTGCCGAACCTATATTATGAAATCAATCATAGTTTTGGCAATCAAACTTATTCTCTTTCATTAGATATGATAAATAAACCAACAACATTTTTATTTCATAACCCTAATTATCAAGATATAGAAACTTGGAATAAGGTTAATCTAAGTTATAAAATCTTTGCTGGTTTTGTTTTGCAAACCAATTTAAAATGGGTTGAAGCATCTGATATCACAGCATACAATCAAGATAGTAATTCTTTTTTCACTGCTTCTGATGATCTATTATCATTGAATACAGAATTTTCAATTTCATTTAATAATAGTCATCATATTGGTTTGATATATTATCATAATTTTTATGATAGTATAATTAGTTCAAATCGTTCAGATATAATTAACATTAATTATCAATTTAAATCATCTTTAATGAATGAAAAATTGGGTGTAGATGGAATAATATCTTTCGCTTACTATTCAGAAAACAATTCAGAATTTTCATTTGATTATTTTAGAAATATTCCAACTAGTGGCAATAGTTTTGAAGAAGATAAAAATTATAGTATTGGAGTTAATGTTAATGTATCAATTGCAGATGTTATTTTAACTTTTCGTGCAAATAATTTACTTCATCGTTTACCTATTGATGGAGATTATTCAATAAGGACACATGAATTATTCAATCCAATCAATAGTATGATATCATTTGGTATTTTATGGGAATTTGATGATTAGAATTCTTATTCTATAATCAAACATATTTTCATAAATTTGTATCCATAATGTATAACAATAATCCAGTATCTAAACTCAATGGCAATGTCACTTTAATTTTAAATGCAAGCTATATTCCTTTGGCTGTATGTTCATCAAAGCGAGCACTATGTCTTTATTTTCTTGATAAAATTGATATCATTCATAACTATAATGATTATGTACATTCTCCATCAATGAAAGTAAGAATTCCTAGCGTAGTCAAGCTGAAGAGATATGTGAAACATAATAATCTTGACGTTGTTTTAAATAGAAAGAATTTGTTAATAAGAGATAATTTTTCTTGTCAATATTGTCTTTCAAAATCTCATTTAACCGTTGATCATATACTTCCTAAAGAAAAAGGAGGATCTGATACTTGGGAAAATTTAATTATAGCTTGCTCTCCTTGTAATTCTAAGAAAGGGAATAGAACTCCTAAAGAAGCAAATATGAAACTTATGAAGCAAGCAAGAAAGCCAAATAGATTTATTTATTTTAAACAGTTTGTTAAAGAAAAAAATATAGATTGGGAAAATTATATATTTTCTAGGAAGAATTAATATGAGCACAAAAAGAATATTAAGTGGAGTACAACCATCAGGTTTATTGCACATTGGTAATTATTTTGGAATGATTAAACGCATGATTCATTTTCAAGAATCATCTGATTTATTTTGTTTTATTGCAAATTATCATTCTTTGACTTCTTTAAGCAATAAGGAAGAGCTTGAGAAAAATACTTTTACTTCTTTTTGTGACATTTTAGCATTAGGTCTTGATCCTTCAAAGTCTACTGTTTGGGTTCAATCTCATGTATCAGAGGTTACTGAATTGGCTTGGATATTATCTAATTTTACTAGCGTAGGAATGATGGAACGATCTACATCATATAAAGATAAAATTAATAAAGGATTAAAACCAAATATGGGACTATTTTCCTATCCAATTCTAATGGCATCTGATATATTATTGTTTCATTCTGATATTGTTCCAGTAGGAAAAGATCAAAAACAACATTTAGAAATGACCAGAGATATAGCAATCAAGTTTAATAATGCTTTTGGTGATGTTTTAACTGTACCAGACATTGATATTGATGAAAATACTGATATTGTTACTGGTATTGATGATCAAAAAATGAGTAAATCTTATAATAATACTATCCCAATTTTTGGTGATGAGAAATATATTAAGGATCAAGTCATGAATATTATTACAGATTCTGCAGGACTGAATGAACCAAAAGACATTAATACGCCATTATTTAAAATCTATTCATTGTTTTTAGATCAAAATAAAGTTGAAGAACTTAAGGAAAGATATAATACACCTGGTCTTAAATATATGGATGTTAAAAATGAACTTTTTAACTGTATTATGGAATATTTTTCTGATCAAAGAGCTAGAAGAGATGAATATTTCAATAATCCAGACAGTGTTTATGATTTGATGAAATTAGGTCAAGAAAAAGCAAAAAGTGTAGCTGCACAAACAATAGAAGACGTAAAAAAATCGATTGGAATGCTTTAAATGTTTACCATAAAGCTTGAAAATTTTGAAGGTCCACTAGATTTACTGCTTTATTTTATCAAAAGAGACAAAATTGATATTTATGATATTCCAATATCAAAAATCACCAAAGAATATATTGACGCTATAAATCATGCGAAAAAACTTAATGTTGCAATTGCAGGGGAATTTATTTTAATGGCATCTATGTTGACTCGGCTGAAAACAAGAATGCTTCTTCCTAGAAAAGAAGATGAAGAAGGTCTTGAAATTGACGATCCAAGAAATACTTTGGTTGATCAATTAGTGCAGTATAAAACATTTAAAAATATTGCAAACCAGTTACGAACAATACAAAATAATAATAAGGATATTTTTTACCGTCCTCACGATATTAATTTGTCAGATATAGAACATAGTCCTACAGAATTTTTAAGAGAAGTTTCTTTATTCGATATATCTAAAATATTTAAAGAAGCGCTTTCAAATGCGCCAATCGATGATAATTTCTATGTAGAAAGACAAACAATCTCTCTTACAGAGCAAAGACAGTTTATAATTTCTCATTTTGACAAAAAAGGAATTCTTTTATTGAATCGGTTGGTAAAGAAATTGAATAATAAATTAGAAATTATTGTAACATTTTTAGCTTTATTAGAAATGATTAAAACTGGCGAAATTATTTGTAAACAAAAAGATATCTTTGGTCAGATTGAAATAAAATTAAATATAACTGCTAAAGCCTAATGAATAACGAATTAATTATTGAATCATTATTTTTTGTTTTATCAAATCCATTAAAACAGTCAGATTTAAAAAAGATATTTGATAATGGAGATACACCATGTTTAGAAGATGTTGTAAAAAATCTGAATAAAAAATATGCCAACCATGCATTTGAGATTAAAAATGTAGGCGGTGGATATATCCTTGTAACAAAAAAAGAATTTGAACCATTTATCTCTAAAATTTTACCAGGCAAGAAATTGATGTTATCAAATGCAAGTTTAGAGGTTTTAGCAATTATTGCTTATAAACAACCTATTAATAGAATCGATATTGAATCTATTAGAGGAGTTGACTGTAAAGGCGTTATAAAAAACTTATTAACCAAGAAATTAATTAAAATTAGAGGAAGAGATGATAGTCCTGGAAAAGCTTTACTTTATTGTACTACAGAGGAGTATCTCAAACATTTTGGTTTAAAAGATTTATCTGATATGCCTAAACATAATGAAATATCTGAAATAGTTAATTCTGATGAGGATAAAATAAATAGTGAAACTATTTAAATTTGTTGCTGCTTCTGGAGTTCTTTCTAGAAGAAAATCTCAAGAATCTATTAAATCAGCACTTATAACAGTAAATGATGTTGTAGTATTAGATCCTTTCGTAGAAATTGACCCTAAGAAGGACATAGTAAGATTTGATGAGCAGATAATAAAGTTTAATGAGGATTTTTCTACTATTGTTCTTCATAAACCAAAAGGTTTTGTTTGTTCAAAAGATGATGAATTAAATAGAAAAACTGTTTTTGATTTAATTCCTAAGAAACCTCCTCTTAATTATGTTGGTAGATTAGATAAAGATACTACGGGTATAATTTTATTCACTAATGATGGAAAATTGTCTGATTTTTTGACACACCCAAGAAATAAAATATCTAAAGAGTATATTGCTGAAACTGCTACAAGAATTAAAGATTCAGATGTTAAAAAAATTGAAAGAGGTATTTTTATTGGTTCAGGAGATAGAGGTAGAGCAAAAATTTTATCTCAAAAGAAGATAAAAAATACATTTTTTATTAATATGATCCTTAGACAGGGAAAAAAGAATGAAATAAGACGCATTTTCAAATTTTCAAATATAAAATTAATATCACTTAAGAGAATAAAATTTGGTGAAATTACTTTAGGAAATTTAAATGAAGGTTCTTGGCGAGAATTATCAAAAAAAGATAAGAAATATTTGGAAAAAATCAGTCGAAAATAGCAAGATTTAAAAATGTTGGCATTTATTTAAAGTAAGACTAACTTTCTGAGCAATTTTATGGTTATAACAATTGATGGACCTGCGGGAGTTGGAAAAACAACAACTGCTAAAAAGCTAGCTAAAAAGCTAGAATTTAGATATTTGGATACTGGTGCGATGTATCGAGCGATAACTTATTTTTTTATTAAAAATAACGTCGATATTAGTTCAGAAGAAATGGTAGTCCATTTTCTAAATTTACTGAATTTAGAAATTGATTTCTCAATTGATAGCCAAACAAAAATTGTGTTAGATAATAAAGATATCAGCAATGATATAAGAAAGAAAGAAGTTACTGACGAGGTAAGTAAGGTTAGTGCTTTAAAAAAAGTAAGAGAGAAAACAGTTAAATTGCAAAAAGAAATTGTTAGTGATAAACACTTTGTTGTTGAAGGAAGAGATATTGGGACCGTTGTATTCCCAAACGCTGAACATAAATTTTTTCTTACAGCAGATTATGATGTGAGAGCTGAGAGACGTTCAAAGGATTTTAATAAAGTTGATGAGAATCTTGCAATAAATGATATTAAGAAAGATTTGATAGAACGAGATGAAATAGATAGCAATAGAGCTCTTTCCCCTCTTAAGAGAGCGGAAGATGCAATCGTAATTGATACATCAAATTGCACTATTGATGAACAAGTTGATAAAATATATAACTATATTAAGAGAGTATAAAAAATATGAATGAAAAATTATTAGATCAGAATACAGAAGAAACAACCAAAGAAGAAGTTGTTATCGATAGCGGTGATAATTCAACGGAAGAAAAGAATGAAGTTTCTATTAAAAAAATTAAAGACTATTTAAGCAAAGATTTATTTAAAGATATTAAAGTTATATCTGACAATGAAAATGTCAAAGAATCTGAAAATTCTGATTCATCACTTACCGCTGAGTATGATGATACTTTTAAAGATATTTCAGAAAATCAGATTATATCAGCAAAAGTGATTGGAATTAGTGATTCAGATGTTATGGTTGACATTGGATTTAAATCTGAAGGACTCATTAGTAGATCAGAATTTGATAATAAAGATTTACCAGAGATTGGTTCAAACATTGATATTTTTCTTGAAAGATTTGAAGATACAGATGGGAATATTACTCTTTCTAAATACAAAGCTGATTTTATAAAAAGATGGGATGAGCTAAAAAATATTTGTGATTCAGGTGAACCGGTTAAAGGTAAAATTATCAAAAGAGTTAAAGGCGGTATGGTGGTAGACCTTGGTGTGATTCAAGCATTTTTACCTGGTTCTCAAGTGGATGTACAACCAGTGAAAAATTTTGATGATTTTCTAAATAAAGAATTTGATTTCCAAATTGTAAAAGTTGATGAAATGAGAAAAAATCTTGTTGTTTCAAGAAAAGCTATATTACAAGAATCTTTAAATGAAAAAAGAGAAGAAATTATGAGTCAAATTCAAGTTGATGGAAAGGTTTCTGGTATAGTAAAAAATATTACCGATTTTGGCGCATTTGTTGATTTAGGCGGCATTGATGGATTAATACATATTACAGATTTTTCTTGGGGAAGAATTAATCATCCATCAGAAATCGTGTCAATTGGTGATAAAGTTGAAGTGAAGGTTATTGAATATGATCAAGAAACATCAAGAATATCTCTTGGCATGAAACAGTTAGTAGATAATCCTTGGGAGAAAATTGCTGAAAAATATAATGTCGGCGATACTATTTCTGGAAAAGTTGTAAGTATTATGAATTATGGTATTTTTATTGAGATTGAAAAAGGCATAGAAGGATTGATCCATATATCAGAAGTTTCATGGAAGAGAAATGTTCAAAATTTAGAAAATACCTATAATGTAGGAGATAATGTTGATTCTAAGATTTTATCTATTGATATAGAAGATCAAAAAATTAGTTTAGGAATTAAACAATTATCTGAAGATCCTTGGGAAAAAGTTGCAACTAAATTTTCAGTAGATGATAAAGTAACTGGAACTATATTGAATACTACAAAATTTGGTGCCTATGTAAATCTAGGAGATGACATTGAAGGTTTTATAAGGAATATTGATTTGCATTGGACAAAAAATATTTCTCATGCTAAAGAGCTGGTGGATAAAGATGACAATGTAGAAGCAGTTATTTTAGAAATTGTAGACAAAGACAGAAAAGTATTTTTAGGAGTAAAGCAACTTAGTGAAAATCCTTGGTCTGATATCAAGAAAAAATATGAATCTGGACAAAAAATCCAAGGAGTTTTTAATAATTTAAATGATTCTGGAATGATAATTGATCTTGATAATGATATAGAAGGTTTTATTCCAATAGATAATATTTCAAAAAAATTAAAGAAAAATTATCTATCATCAATTAAGCAGGGGGACTCTATTGATCTTTTAGTTGTGGAAGTAAACGAGAAAGATAAGAGAATCGTTCTAATGCTTGATCAACCTGATGAAGACTAATATAACCAGCAAAATCAATAATATTAAAATTCCTCAATCAAGAAGAATATTTTATTCATTTCTTATAGCATTTGTTTTTTGGTTTTTTATTAAGAGTGAAGACAGTTATCTTGTTACTCAAAAAATTCCTTTAGTTGCTAGAAATCTTCAAGAACAAAAGACATATAAAGAAGAAGTTCCAGATTATATTGTTGTTACAATGAAAGGATCTGGAAGATCATTCATATGGCTCACACTGTTTGATAGCTTTTATGATGATTATAAAGCAATTCTTGATTTAAGTAGCATTGCTGATGAATATAATTTTGATCTAAATACTTACTATAGAGAAAATCCTACAAAAATAGTTTTGCCAGCATCGCTAGAGTTAGAATTTATAGAGGTAGTATCACCTAGAAATATTATAATAAACTTGGATAAATATTTAGTTAAAAAAGTACCAATTAAATCACAGTTACTTGTTTCAACAGAGCCAGGATATGTACAGGTTGGTAATCCATTATTCTCACCTGATTCTATTAGCATTGGAGGTCCACAAGAAGTTGTGAATGATATCAAATTTGTAAAAACTACAAAAGATACTTTTTTAAAATTAAATGCATCTATAGAAAACGAATTATCAATTATTAATCCAAATAAATTAGTCGACTTTGATCCAAAAAGAGTTCAAGGGTATATTAATATTCAACCAATTAGTGAAACAATCATTACATCTATTCCTGTCAATTTAATTAATAAGCCTAACGATGTTGAAGTTTTTGTTAATCCTTCCACAGTATCGCTAACTATTATTGGTGGACTTAATCAAGTAGCAAATACTCTTCCTGAAGATATCTTAGTTACAATTGATTTTAAAGATTGGAGACCTGATAAACAGTTTTATTCTCCTAAGATAGAGATCCCTAATAGTCTTTTTAAGTGGGAAAATTTATCCCCAAATAATTTAGAAATTCTTGTTGTTGATAGAGAAGAACCAATAAAAGAAAATTGATTATTCTTGGAATAGAGACATCTTGCGATGAAACAGGTGTAGCAATTTGCAAGGATTATAAAATCCTTTCTAGCTATAATAAAACACAACATATACATAAGGAATATGGTGGAGTTGTTCCTGAAATAGCATCAAGAGAACATGAAAAATTTTTACCTCTAATTACCAAAAAAGTTCTTAATGATTCAAATTTAGACTATTCTAATTTAGATGCAATTGCTGTTACAAATGGTCCAGGTTTAATGGGATCTCTTTTATCTGGTGTATCATTTGCCAAAGGACTTTCTCAAGGTTTGAATATACCAATAATTCCAGTTAATCATCTTGAAGCACATCTAAATTCTGTTTTTATTGAATTTCCTAATTTGAAACCTCCTTTTATTAATCTTTTAGTATCTGGAGGGCATACACAGCTTTGGATGGTAAAATCTAATTTTAAATATGAATTGTTAGGCGAAACATTGGACGATGCATGCGGTGAAGCATTTGATAAAGGAGCTAAGACGTTAGGATTAAATTATCCTGGAGGTCCAGAAATAGAGAAAGTTTCCAATAAAGGGAATAAAAATTTAATTGAATTTCCTCGCCCTATGATAAATGATAAAAGTTATAATTTTAGTTTTAGTGGCTTAAAAACTTCTTTGATCAATTATATTAAAAATAATAAAGAATATAATTTACCAGATGTTGCAGCTAGCTATCAAGAAGCTATTGTTGATACGTTAGTTTTTAAATTAGATTATGCAATGAACAATTTTAAAATTAATACAGGTATTATTTGTGGAGGTGTTGCAGCAAACAGTCGTCTTAGAGATAAACTAAATGAATTAAATAAAGAAATTCTTTTTCCATCATTAAAATACTGCACTGATAATGCTGATATGATTGCTTTTTTAGCAATGAAAAAAGCTGAAAATAAAAATATTGAAAAGAATATGGATTTTTCTGCTTATTCCAGAGGTATAACATTATAATATTTTATGATTCGTAATCATTACTTACTTATTTTTTTTGGAATTATAATTTGTATTAGTTTTTTTCTCAAAAATCTTAATAAAGAAGAATCTAACGCAATTGATATTATCAATAATGAATATATACAAGAAGATGTTACAAATCATTTTATTACAGATGTAGCGATAAAGAACATTATTGTTTATCCAAATTGGGAAAATAAAAATTCTTTATATGTTGATATTGATATTGAAAATATTAATGGAGACGAGAAAGTGCAAATTAGTCTTTCAAATGGTAATAATTTAATTGGATCAGATCAAATTTTATTACAGCCTAAAGAAAAAAAATATTCTCAATCATTTTTACTAGAAGAAAATGTTGATTTTGATTCAAAATTTTATGTTAAAATTTCCAGTTTAAAATTTGAAGATAATATTGAAAATAATAGATATAGTTTTAATGTCAATTTAGAAGAAGAAGATTTAAAAGTAGCATTAATAACTGGAAATTTAAATTTCAATTCAATGGCTATTATCAAACATCTTCCAGAAAAATTTGATCATTTTTTAATTGATACCAATACTGGCATCCATGATTTTAAAAATTTCTGGTTTACAAACTATGATCTTTTGATAATGGACAATTTTCCAAACTATCCAATATCTGATAAATGGTTAGAATTATTTGCTAGAAAAATTTATTCTCAAAATACAGGTTTGATTTTATTTATTGGAGAAAACCAAAATTTTGATTCTTTAGTTAAAATTAGTCCTCTTTTTGGTCTGAATATTAAGTCTGAAAATGATATGAAAAAGATATTAAATAAAAAATTATTTGAGAAAGAACAGTTTAAATCTGTTTTGATTAATAACAGAAATTTTTATAAAGACTTCTTTAATAGTAAGAGTGATTATATTGTAGAGTCTTTCGAATGGCTGTTAGATAACAAAGAATTAAATTATAATTTTTTTCTTGGAAGGGAATATTATCAAATAAATGATAAAATTTTCATTTATGGTTTCTCTGATCGCATTGATTCAGATAAAAAATTATTTAATGCAAAAGTTTTTATTAATGATAAATACATATATGACAAAAAACTCTATTTGAATCCAATATCAAATTATTATTTTACACAAATTAGTATTAATGATACGGGAGACTATAGTATACAGATTGTTGATGAAAATGATTTTATAGTTGAAACGATTGCTATTAATATTCCAGAAGAATTGAGTAAATTATAAGAAATGATAGCAATAAAAAAAATTCGTGACAACCAATCTCTTGTTGAAGAAGGAATATCTAAAAAAGGAGAATCTATTGATTTAAGTGCTATTGTTAAATTTGATTCTGAATTAAGAGATTTAACAAAAAAACTGAATGATCTTCAATCAGAACAAAATAAAAAATCAAAAGAAATCGGAAAGTTAAAATCAGAAAATCTGGAAGATAAATCTGTTTTTACTGCACTCAAGAAATTATCTAATGAAGTGAAAGATTTGGAAAATGCTCATCGTATCAAATCTGAAGAATTTCGAAATATGCTTCTTGAAATTCCCAATCTTCCTCATGATTCTGTTCCAATAGGAAAAAATTCTGATCAAAATGTTATTTATAAAGATTGTTCATCAAAAAAAGAATTTTCTTTTGAACCTAAAAGCCATGTTGACCTTGTAAAAAAATTAGATTTAATAGATTTTGAAGCAGGAGCAAAAATTAGCGGTTCAGGATTTCCTTTATATAAAGGAAATGGAGCATTGCTTGAAAGAGCATTAATCAATTTTATGCTTGATTACAATTTAAAAAATTATAATTATACTGAAATTTTTCCACCATTTTTAGTCAGACCTGATTCAGCAACTACCACTGGACAATTGCCAAAATTCAATGAAGATATGTATTACATAGAAAAAGATGATTTGTATCTAATACCAACTGCTGAAGTTCCTCTTACTAATATTCACAAAGATGAAATATTAAATTTAGAAGATTTGCCAAAATATTATTTAGCATACTCAGGTTGTTTTAGAAGGGAGGCAGGTTCTTATGGTAAAGATACTAGGGGTTTATTAAGGGTACACCAGTTTAATAAAGTAGAATTAGTAAAATTTGTACACCCTAATGATTCCTATACTGAGCTTGAAACGTTAACTGAACAGGCCTCAAAGATTCTTGATATGTTAGAATTAGATTATAGAATTATTGAATTATGTAGTGGAGATTTAAGTTTTGCAGCTTCAAAGTGTTATGACTTAGAAGTATGGGCACCTGGAGAAAAACAATGGTTAGAAGTTTCTTCTTGTAGCAATTTTGAAGATTTTCAATCAAGGAGAGGTAATATAAAATTTAGAGATGAAGATAATAAAACAAATTATGTTCACACTTTAAATGGTTCTGGTCTAGCAACACCAAGGGTTTTAGCAGCACTAATTGAAACACATCAAAAAGAAGATGGCTCAATTAGTATTCCATCATCTTTGCAACCCTATACTGGGTTAGCGGAGATTAAGTAATTGAGAAAAGTTTGGGTTAGCATCAATATTCTTTTTTGGACACTGATTCTGGGTGTACTATCTGTCATTTCTATTAAAATATCTAGAGATAAAACTAACTTTAAATATTATAGCACAAAATGGTCAGAATTTCTAATCAAAATATCTGGTGTTGAGCTAGAAATCAATGGAAAAGAAAATATTGAAGATGATAAAAACTATATTTTTGCACCAAATCATACTTCTTTTATAGATTTTCCAGTTCTTTTTATTTCTGTTGGTAAATATTTAGTTTTTGTTGCAAAGAAAGAATTAAAAAGAATTCCAATTTTTAATTCAATATTAGATGTTTCAGGATGTGTTTTTGTGGATAGAGAAAATACTGATAAAGCAGTCAAGTCTTTAGATAAATTAAAAAAAGATATAGAAAATACTCCTCGATCTATTGTAATTTTTCCCGAAGGAACTCGATCAGAATCTCTTGAATTAGGCAATTTCAAAAAAGGAGCAGCTGTATTAGGTATTAATACCGGCTTACCAATTATTCCAGTATATATTGATGGTTCTTTTGATTGGTGGAATAAAAATTTTAGAGATAATTATAATAAAATTGTCGTTAATTTTGGGGAACCTATTTTAACTAAAGACATAAATTATAGTGGGCGTGAAAATCTTACTGATTTAATTAAAAACCGAATAATTACATTAAAGAAAAATGAAAAATGATTATCAGATAGAAAATGTTATAGATGAAATAAACATTTCTAAAAATAATTCTAAAAAAATAGTATTTACCAATGGTGTATTTGATTTACTTCATGTTGGTCATATTAGATATCTAAATGAAGCAAAGAATCTAGGCAATATACTTGTTGTAGGATTAAATTCTGATAGTTCGGTCCAAAAAATAAAAGGCCCCTCTAGACCAATTAATAAATTAGAAGATAGAGCTTTAGTTTTGATGGCCTTAAAATCTGTAGATTATGTAATCAGCTTCGATGATGAAACTCCGTTAAATTTAATTAAAAAAGTCATGCCTGATATTTTAGTTAAGGGGGGAGACTATAAAATAAAGGATATTGTTGGTCATAAAGATGTTATTGAAAATGGTGGTTCAGTTCAATCGCTTCCTTTCCATAAAGGTTATAGCTCCAGCAAATTTATTAATCAAATAAAAAAACACTAACTTGATTGTCATTCAGTTTCAATATAATTTGGCACGTTTTATGAAAAAGATTAAACTATATTTATTAGCAATAATATTTGTAGGCAGCATATTTGCTCAGGATGCAGTAAATGGCAATGGTAAAAAACCATTTATGAATACTAGTGATGCTGCTTTTTCTGCTACAATTAATAATATTTCGCCAATTCTAGATGAAGCAAAACAATTTCTTTCAGATGCAGTAATTGCAGATGTTAATCAAGATACAATCGAAGTAATCTATAATATAAAAAGAATTTTTGATCTTTTATCTGATGTGGAACAAATTGGAGTTCGTAATGAACTTGATAAAATTGAATTTGAGAAATTTCAGAATGATTTTATCAAAATGTATTCTACAAGATTAAATACTTTAGAAAATTCAAGTCAAATATTAAATGCTGAACTTATTCGACAACAAGTTACAGATCTAGCAGACGAAAATGAATCAGTTGAAATGGGCACTACAAAATTTACCATTCTTGATGATAGAGAAGGACATATTCCATTAGTCACTAATTCTCAAGTAGAGAGTTACATTCGATATTTTCAGGGTAAAGGGAGAAAAGGTTTTAATATTTGGCTAAGGAGATATGTTCAATATAGAGATATAATATTACCAATATTAGAAACAAATGATTTACCTGAAGAATTAATTGTTGTATCTATGATTGAATCTGGATTCGATCCAAAGGCGGTATCTAGGGCAACAGCAGTAGGTTTATGGCAATTTATGTATTTGACAGGGAAGCAATACGGATTAGAAAGAACTTGGTATGTAGATGAACGTCAAGATATTATTAAATCTACAGAAGCAGCAGCTAGGTATTTTAAAGATTTGTATAGAGAATTTGAAGATTGGTATTTAGTATTAGCTGCATATAATGCTGGTCCAGGTAGAGTGAATCGTGCAGTAAATCTTCATGAAACCTCTGATTATTGGCAGCTTTATTCGTTACCTAAAGATACAAAAAATTATATTCCTTATTTCTTATCATCCGCAATTATCTTGAAAGATCCAGAGAAATATGGATTTAAAATTCCAAAAGCAAAATCATTTAAATATGATGAAGTTGTGATTAAAAAAAGCGCTGATTTGTCTGTAATTGCAAAGTCTGCAGGAACAAAAACAAGTACTATTAAATATTTGAATCCAGAATTAAGACAATCTGCAACACCTGCAAATGAGGATTATATTTTGAGAGTTCCTTATGGAGCTAAAGACAAGTTTTATAATTCATTTAATGCATTACCAGAGACAGAAAGATTTGCTACTCAAAAAGTAGAACATCGTGTTAAGAAAGGTGAAAATTTAACAACGATTGCTTCAAAATATCGTGTTCTCATTTCAGATTTGATGACAATCAATAATCTAAAAAATGATAGATTGAGCATTGGACAAAGATTAAAGATTCCAGTAAAAGGTGGTATTTATTCTAATTATCCCGAAAAAATTACTTATACAGTTAAAAAAGGAGATACGCTTGGTGGAATTGCTGAAAAATATAATACAAGAGCAAGTGAAATTAGAAAATGGAATAAAATGAGTTCAAATAATTCATTAATAAACATTGGACAAAAATTAATATTATTTGTTGGCAAGAATGGTAGTAAATCTGATGATTCTCCAAAAAGAATTATTTATACTGTTAAATCTGGAGATCAGCTAGGATATATTGCTGAGAAATATAACACAAGCGCGAAAAAGATTAGAGAATGGAATAAAATGAAACCAGGAAGTTCTGCTATTTATCCTGGACAAAAATTAGTATTATTTACAGAATAAAGTTGTAAAGGAAATAGGTATATGATTAAACAAAATATAGTTGATAATGTTTCAGCAAATACTGGTTTGACTAAAGTAGAAGTAGAAGCTGTATTAAATGAATCATTTAGCCAGATTATTAACGCATTAAGCAAGAATGAAAGAATTGAGTTGAGAGGTTTTGGAACTTTTTCAGTAAAACATAGAATGCCAAAAAAAGCAAGAAACCCTGCTACAGGAGATCCAGTTTATTTAGCAGAACGCTATGTTCCAACTTTTAAACCTTCTCAATTAATGAAAAAATCTGTTAACGATAGCTTAATTGAATACTAAATAGGGAGAACTTTAATGCCTTGCGGTAAGAAAAGAAAAAAAAGAAAGATGAATACACATAAACGTAAAAAACGTTTACGTGCAGACAGACATAAGAAAAAAAATAGATAGATAATATGAAACCGAAAAGTTTTGCTATTTGGGCTAACGTTGGTAAAAAAGAAGTGCCAACATTAGTTTCTAGCGTTGCAGAGTGGGCAACTAATAATAATTTAGAATTATTCTTACCTAATACTTTAGAAGATCTAGATTTTACCGAAGATAAATGCACCTTTTATAGCTCAGAAGATTTACCTAATGTAGATTTTGTGTTGTGTTTAGGAGGGGATGGAACTTTGCTTTCTGCAGTACGTCTTTTTAGTAATCCAATGGTTCCAGTGTTGGGTGTTCATATTGGCGGTTTGGGATTTCTTGCTCAAATTGTTCCAGAAGAATTAATTGAAAAGTTAGATTTAATTAAGAATGGTGATTTTACTATTGAAGATCGTTTAGTTCTTAATGCAGAAATTTCTCAAGAAGGAGAAAATAATACTTATTTTGCTATCAATGATTTTGTTGTTCAAAATAAAATAGCTTATCGAGTTACTTCGCTTGATTTATATATAAATAGCAAACATGTCAGTAATTATAAATCAGATGGTATCATTATAAGTACACCAACCGGTTCTACTGCATATTCTCTATCTTCAGGCGGACCAATTGTACAACCAGATGTGTTTTCTATCTTAATTACCCCAATTTCTCCACACTCATTAACATCAAGGCCATTAGTATTACCTTCTGATGTGGATATTCAATTTCGATTCAATGGCGATTCAGAAGAAGAGCTAAAATTAATTTGTGATGGACAACATATTGAACATTTTACACGTGATTCAGTTGTAAAAATCAATCAAGCAAATAATCATTTAAAATTTATCACATTTAATGATTATGATTACTACCAAACTTTAAAGACTAAAATGGTTTGGGGTAAACGAGGTTCATAAAGATTAATTTTTATAAATAGAAAATGGATACATTAAGTCATGCACTTTGGGGAAGGGGTTTGTTTGGTTATAGAGGTCATAAATGGCTAGCTATTTTTTTTGGGGCAATGCCAGACCTTTTTTCTTTTGGAATATTAATTATTGTTAGACTTTTTAGTGGAAATTATACTAGTGGAAATTATGCTTATGAAGGCCCTCCAAGTTTAGAAACTATTCCAAATTGGGTCTTTTTTAACTACGATTTATCTCACAGTTTTATAACTGCTTTTTTATGTATTGGAATAGTTTATTTTTTTAATAGAGCGCTAATATTTCCTATGTTAGCTTGGCCTTTTCATATTCTATTAGATTTTCCTTTCCACTCTAAGGAATATTTTCCCACTAAATTTTTATGGCCCTTAACTGATTTTTCTATTGATGGAATTCCATGGTCAAATCCTGAAGTGTGGTTTCCTAATATGGCAGGAATTATAATTTTATTTATTTATAGAAATAAAAAATTCTTTTCACAATATTTGAAATAATATATCCAGCCATTTTTGGGTTTTCTTTAAGCCTTCTTACTGAATAATCATACCAATTATCTCCATAGGGAACATATATACGAATTTTATTTCCTTCTTTGAGGAGTTTTTCTAATGTTTTTTTCATTGGAACTCCATGTAGCACTTGGAATTCATATTGTGTCTTTGGAATGCTATTGTTCTTAATCCATTCATACAAATAATTGATTAGGTATTCATCATGACTCGCAATACCTATATAAGATCCTCTTTCTAAACCCATTTTTACTAGTTCAATATAATTCTCTCTTATTTTTTGATAGTCATCATAAACAATATCTTTATTTTCTATATAAATGCCCTTACATACTCTGCAATTAAAACTTGCATTTGATAGACTATCCATATCACTTATTGAACGATGCATATATGCTTGAAGCACAATCCCTACATTATCATAAAGTTCTAATGCTTCTTTATAAAGTTTAATTGTTTCAGATGTATATGGTGAATTTTCCATATCAAGTCTTAAGAAATTTTTATGTTCTTTTGCTTTTTCAGTTAATATCATAAGGTTATTTTTTACAACATCATATCCAAGATCTTGACCTATATGAGTTAACTTAATTGATAAGTTTGCATTTAATGCTCTGGAAGATATCTCATCGTATAATTTTGAGTATCGATTTGTAATTTCAGTAGCCTCTTTTTCTGTGTTTACATGTTCTCCTAAAATATCAATTGCAACATCATATCCTTCTTGATTTAAATTTGCTACTGTAGATAACATCTCATCATCAGTAATGCCTGCAATATATGGAGATGCAAAAATTTTTATAAAACTTTTTGGGAAAAAAGGAATGATTCCAATTAGTAAATTATTTATTAACTTCATACCGAATAAATTTAATAAATAAAAAAAAGAATGAAAGTAGTATTAATTATAGGGGGAGCAGTATCAGGATCTACTGCAGCCAAAAAATTAACCGAAAATGGTATTCGCTGTATTATAGTTGATCAAAATCGTCTTCCTTACGGAAAAATTGAAGATGGACTTCCAAGGTGGCATGATAAGCAACGTATTAATGAATATTCCAAGATTGATGAGATTATGGGTCATGATCTTGTAGATTTTGTCCCTTCTACAAAAATAGGAAAAGATATTTCTTTTGAAGATATATATAGCATGAACTGGAGCTGTATTTATTTTGCAAATGGTGCTTGGAAAGATAGAAATTTTCCAATCGATGGAATTGATAATTTCTCTAATTTTTATTATCAAAACCCTTTTGTGTATTGGTTTAATCATTACCATGAAAACGACTATAATGGCCCAGAAGTAAACATACAAGACAATGTTCTTGTGGTGGGTGGAGGACTTGCTTCGATTGATGTTTGTAAAATTACTCAAATGGAATTGGTAAAACAAAAAATACAATCGCAAATAAAGGATGTTGATGTTATCAAAATGGAGCATCAAGGAATTCCTAAATATTTAGAAGAAAATAATATTAAATATGAAGATCTTGATATTAAAGGGACAACGCTTATATATAGAAGAGATATTGAAAATATGCCATTAACAACAATAGCACCTGACGCTAAGCCTGAATTAGCCGAAAAAAGAAAAAAAGCACGAAGAAAAATTCTGAATAATACTCAAGAAAAATTTTTATTTAATGTTTCAGAATGTACTCAACCAATTGGTCTAGATATTGTAAATGATAGTTTAGAAGGATTAGAAGTTATAAAGAATGAGATTGTAGATAACAAACCTACTCAGGTTGAAAATTCAAACCAAATTTTAAAAGCTAATACTATTATTAGCTCTATTGGCAGTTTGCCAGAACCAATTGATGGTATTCCTATGAGCGGTTCTACGTATGATATTATAGATGAAGATTCTGGTAAATTTAACAATCTTGATAAAGTTCATGGTATGGGAAATGCAATTACTGGTAAGGGTAATATTAAAGCTTCTCGTATTAGCGCTAAGACTGTTGGAGATTTGACAATTGATTTAATTAAAGATATTGATTCTGATTCAGTAGAATCCATAAATAATAAAGTTAAAGAATGGCAAGGACGTTCATCTTATAATGGAAATTATTTTGAATGGAAGTCTAAAAAATAATTTTTCTTAATTATATAGAACTCAATCATCTTTTTTATTATTTTCTCATCGTCAATTGATTTTTATAATAAACGAGGGTAAACAAACTAATGTTTCGTCTTAAAATCAAAAAGGGCCATGACATCAATATAGCTGGAAAATCAGCTAAAGAATTTTTACCTACCCAAAATTGTAATTCTGTTTCCTTGTCTCCTCAAAGTTTTCGTTATATCAAACCAAAGCTATTAGTTAAAGAAGGCGATATAGTCAGTTTGGGTGATCCTATATTTTATGATAAGCTGAATCCAGAAATAAAATGGCCAGCCATTGCTTCTGGAAAGATATCTAAAATTATTTATGGCGAAAGAAGATCTATTCAAGAAATCATTTTTGATATTGATAAACAACAAGAACAGTCTTTGCAAGAGGTTGCACCAAAAAATTTATTATCAAAAGAAGATATAACTAACTATATGGTTGAAAAAAATATTTGGCCATTTATTAAACAAAGACCATTTAATAAGGTTGCAAATCCATCTGATACACCTAAGTCATTAATTGTTAGCCTTGCAAATACAGCGCCGTTAGCAATTGATCATAATTTTACTTTATCGGAACAAAAAGAATATATTATTAGTGCTCTTAAACATTTGAAACAATTAACTAATGGTAAATTATTTGTAGTGATTCGACCAGGTGAATTTGAATATTTATCTGAACTTGAATATCTTAACCTTATTGAGATTGAAGGGCCTCATCCTGCTGGAAATGTTGGAGTTGTAATCAATCATCTTGAACCAATTAATAATAAAGATGTTATTTGGACAGTAGAAGGTCATCATTTACCAATTCTTGGTAAAATGTTTAGCAAAGGTGTTTTTGATCCATCTGTTATTATTAACATAGCAGGTCCTGTTGTAAAAAAACCAGGTTATATAAAAACAAGATTAGGATCTCCTGTAGGCATTCATTGCAAAGATAATCTTATTAAAAAAGAAGTTCGTATTATATCCGGCAATATTCTTACAGGAAATAAGATTGATATGCAAGGTTATTTGGGTTTCTATGATTCATCTATATCTATTATTGAGGAGTCATTTGATAGATCATTTATTGGTTGGCTGCACCCTGGAGGATCATCAAAATACAGCGTGTTTAATTCTTATATTGGCAGCAATAAAGAACCATATAATTTTACTACTTTACAAAATGGAAGCAATAGAGCTTTTGTTCCTGTTGATGCATGGGAAAAAGTTTTCCCAATGGATATTTATATTAACTCTCTTGCTAGAAGTATTGAAGCAAATGATATTGATGAAATGGAACAATTAGGCATTTATGAATGCGATGAAGAAGATGTAGCGCTTTGTTCATTTGTTTGCCCAAGCAAAACAGATGTTGGATCTATTATTAGAAGAGGTTTGGATTTAATATATTTTGACGCATAAATGAATTTTTTAAGAAACATATTAAAACAATCAGGAAAATTATTTGAGGAAGGTAAGCCTTTGTCATGGGCATATCCAGTGTGGGAAGCAACTGATACTATTTTGTTTTCTACAGATAAACAAACAAGTTCAGGTCCTCATATAAGAGATAATATGGATATCAAAAGAGTAATGTTTTCTGTGGTGATTGCCCTAATTCCTTGTTACTTATTTGGAGCTTACAATATTGGTTATTTAAATGCTTTAGCACTTGAAGTTTCAAGGTCTATGATTGAAAATTTCATATTTGGAATGTCCTATGTCTTGCCAATATTAATTGTAACATTTGTTTCGGGTGCAATTTGCGAACTTTCTTTTGCAATTATTCGTAAACATGAAGTAAATGAAGGGTTTCTTGTTACTTGCGCACTAATTCCTTTAACGATGCCACCGGATGTTCCTTTGTGGCAAGTATTCATTGGGACTGCATTTGGTATTATCATTGGTAAAGAAATTTTTGGTGGAGTGGGAACTAATATTTTTAATCCAGCATTAACAGCTCGAGCTTTTATGTATTT
>CEPK01025189.1_pt1 | contig 26583 bp, 41 predicted proteins | sample 356231 | NCBI WGS metagenome assembly CEPK01 (sample SAMEA2620259, study PRJEB7988) | marine metagenome | biome: marine biome (ENVO:00000447); feature: deep chlorophyll maximum layer (ENVO:xxxxxxxx); material: "saline water (ENVO:00002010), including plankton (ENVO:xxxxxxxx)" | depth 80 m
AATCATTTAGGTTCTCCTTCACGTATTTGTTTATGAGTTCTCGTGCTTGGTCATACACGGGAATCATATTTATTTTATGGTACACATAATGTGCAACTTCTTTTACTTGTTCTTTGTTTAATTCTGGATACAGCTCTGTAACTACACCGCTTATTTTGAGACCGACGGTAGAGTCTTCAATAAAGATTGCCACATTGTTTGTTCATACTAAAATATTATTTAACAGTTTTAGGAATTTGGTTTTGATAGTCTGACGGTACCTGCATACCCTTTACACCACCAGTTTTTGTTGGCCAAACTTCCCATAAAGCTTTCTTAACTTCTTCACTGACTATTTGTCTGAGTTCAGTTACTTCTGCTTGTCTACGTTTTTCTGGACCACCAGTCTGTTGATCGATGATGCTACCACCACCAACAATACTACCAGTGCCGACAACAGCGGCAGCGGTAGTATAAGTGGCTACTTTTTGTATGTCCATTTAAAGTTGAACAGCTTGTTGAGGCAACGGTGCTTGTGGAGCTGAAGGTGCAAGATCATTAGAGCCAGCAGGAAGTGCATCTAAAGCACCACCACCTAGTCCACCACCTAATACTGATTCCAGTGCCTTGTCTGTGGCATCCTTTATAATCGCGTCCTTATTAATAAACACGTAACCACCAATGCCGACAACGGCAAGAGATACAACGCTAGACGCAACAGCAAGTACATTTACAATTTTTTGCATAATTAAGTTTTAATTGTGTAGTATATAGGCTAAACCCATCGGGATACGATGAGCTCAACCGAATTGTCCTTAAGGACTTCTTGAGATTCTTCTTCGAATCCCTCTTCCCTACAGGCAGCTTGAATAACTTCAATAGCATATTGCTGTGCTACCTGATCAAGAAATCTTTCTACTGGTACTGGTTGATCCCAAGTCTGTAGATCAGTGACCAATTCATATGCACCAGATGCTTCGTTCCATCTGAATCCTATGTCTTTACCTATTGCTATGTTAACTTTAACCTCTTCGTGTTGATGATCGCTAGGATTCTTTAAAGTTTCATCAACAAATACAGGATGACCCATCAACATCAATGCTTGAAGCAATGCTTTTCTATCTTTAATTTTGGTTTTGATTGTGCTGAAGTGTGACATCCTTCTGTACCGTTTGTTGTTGAAAATACTCTGGCTTATTTAGTCTACGGGTTACATCTCCTAACTTATTCTCTACATTACGAGTGAGTTCCTCGCACTGTGATCCTTGTACACCCTCAACGATCTCTTCTACTATACCATCCTGTCTGATCTTGTAACGAATGGTTTGCTTGGTGCTCATCGTACTTCTCCTATAATCTGGTGGTCTAAATCATTTATCTCCTTAGGTACTATAACACAGAATCCGATACCCAGGTTAAATACTCTCCTCATCTCTTCCTCAGTTATCTCTCCAGCAAGTTTAATTTTGTCGAAGATAGGAGGACGTGTCCAAGAAGTATAATCAACGTGTGCTGTCATACCCTGTGGAATGCAACGTGGAAGGTTACCAGGTATACCACCACCAGTTATGTGTGCCATACCTAGGATAGGAATCTCCTCCATCATCTCTTGTATTTGTTTAACATAGATGGTAGTAGGTTCTAGTAATTCCTTACCCACACCTTCATCAACATCACCTTTATCAGCATACCTAAGAAATAACTTGTGTCTCCATAGCATATCATTGATTAATGTATACCCATTACTATGCAGTCCACTGCTAGGTAAACCAATGATCTTATCACCTGTTTTTATAAGACTACCATCAACTATTTCATTCTTCTCTACTATACCTGTGCAGAACCCTGCAAGATCATAGTCACTCTGTCTGAAATGTTCAGCAGTCTCTCCTCCTACAAGTTCTATTCCTGCTATCTCACATCCCTTTATGATACCATCTACTATCGTTTGTACATTCTGGTCGATCTTCTTTGTAGAAATATAATCCAAGAAATATAATGGCTTAGCACCCGAACAGATAACATCGTTGACACACATAGCAACGAGATCAATACCAATAGTACTGTAGTCATTTGAGGCTCTGCATACATTAAGTTTGGTGCCAACACCATCAGCACCGAATACTAAGACAGGTTCCTCATATCCAGAAGGAACCTGCATCATACCATTGAAGCCACCTATAGTAGGTGCCTTTTTCTTTAACTGTTCAACGAAAGCATCACCTGCTTCGATGTCAACACCAGAAGTTTTATAATCCAATTAGATCCTCCAGTGTAAATAACGATTCAAATTCTATCTTATTATGCTCCCAGATCTTATGGTCTTCCATACGATCAACGATAGCAACTACCTTGTTAACAGTGTAACCAGCACCACGTAGAACATTGACTGCCTTCATAGCACTACCACCTGTGGTAGTTACATCCTCTAGGACTGTCACAACAGCACCCTTCTCAGGTTTGTGTCCTTCGATAACTTCCTTTGTACCATAATCCTTAGGGTTCTTCCTAATGATTAAAGCATCAATGTTACCACCTTTATAGTATGCTCTCTGAGCAACACCACAAACTAATGGATCACCACCTAAGGTAAGACCACCTACTGCTACTGAAGCAGGATCAATCATCTTTACCATCAGAGATGATAAGAGTGCATTACCCTCACAAGATAAAGTTACAGGTTTGCAGTTAACATAATGTTCTGACTCCTTGCCAGATGATAGTTTAAACTCTCCACGCTTATATGCCCTCTCCTTTAACAGGTTGAGGAGCGTGTCCTTGTGTAATTTGTCAGTCATTAACCCTTCTCAACGTAAGTCCACATTTCCTTGAATGTATCAGTAGCGAAACCATATGCTGTCTTCACTTCCTCTACCATCTCATCCTTAAGACGCTTACGTATATTAACCTTGAGTAGATCAGGGAACTTAAATTCATATACTAATGACTTACCAGGTACCTTAGACTTAAGCATCTGTCCACCCATAAGGTCACCCATATGTCTGGTGTATATGTGAGCAAAGATACTATCAGGATCTTCTACCTCACTAATATACTTTACAAATTTCTTTGTAGTCTCAAGAACAGGTGGAGGTGATGCCTCTTCCCATAGTTCTAAGTAGTCTGCTTTCAAAGCAGATGCTCTATTGATATCAGGGAAATCATATCCCAATACATCTTTATCAAGAGCAGCATTTTCTAATGCTTCATACATTAGATACTGGTTGTATGCAAAGATTGCATAAGTTCGGGCATCAAGTTTACCAGAGAACATAACCCCGACAAAGGGTTGTTCCTCTGCTGCCTTGTGATGTCCCATCGTAAGTTCTTTAATACTCATTTAGCCTTGCCAGATCATATCAGGCATTTGTTGGGGTGCCTGTCTGCCCACTGTGAACATCAGTATAGCATAACCTAAGAACCATAGCAAGTTTACTATAAGTGCTTGCCTGTAAAAGAACTTTCGGAACCCCATAGAAATGAGAACTGCCCTCTCTGACTGTGATGCTCTTCTTATTACCTGTTCAGCAATAACTGCAACAATAGTAGCAACTATCGTTGGATAGAAGATGAAGTCCAGGAAGGACATAAAGATTATTAGAGCTTGCATTAGACCTCGTTACACTCCTCTGTGAGACTTTCTGTCATTATACCACCTACGTTGGAACCTTGGTCACCACCAAACATTGTTATCCAACCAGCAGCCAACCAGCCAACGATAGGAATACCAGTAACGGAAGGAGCAACACTAGCACCAAGACTAGACCCGACAAGCCTTCCCGTAGACTTTCCACCACCGACTGCCTCGATGCACGCGACAGACTTTCCCGACGCTGCTGTATCTCCACCTCCTTTAGACTGTAGATGTTTAGCCCCAGTGACCGTGTACTCTTCAAACCCTTTGTACGTATTGTTTCCCAATCCCAGAAACCCAGCCTTCTTCTTGACATCCCTTTCCACACGCATCACTTTAGGATCATTGGCACGATAGTTTATAGTATAACCATCCTTACCTGCCATTACAGTGTACGCTGTATGCTCACCAACAGGCAAATTCACTACAGGAAAGTTGTTGCGATTAGCAAGAAGTCCTATCATACCTATATGCCCTAAGCCTAGGACACTGCCTAGGCTAATCATAAACCATTTATTCATTGTTAATTACCTATGTCTTAGGGGGTTGGTTCCCTGGTTGAATAACCAATGGAGCCTGTTCAAATCGAATTGTTTGTGCTGGTGCAGTTTGAGATGCTTTCTCAATTAATGTTTCTAATTCTTTTTTAGTAACTGTTCCAGGTGCATTACCATTCATCTTCATAGTACCATCACCTTTCTTAGAAGCTGTCTGAATTCCGAAGCTCGCTAAAACTCCAGTAAAAACCGAAGCTATGAAAGTTGGATCTATTTTTTGTTGAGGAATACCTGGGATAGCAACATAATTAAGGGTCAAGATCCCGCCCGACCACACAAGAACTCCAAGTCGTACAAATGTACTAATGATAGCAGCTTGTTCCTCTTGGTCTGGAAGTATCTTATCCTTTAACTTACCTAAAGGACCTTTCTTTTTTTCATTTTCCTCTTCTACGAGTTTTTCCTCAGCCATTTGATTTGTGTCGCTAAGTGTTATTTAGCCTTCAACTGGCTGTTTCTTCTTACCTATATTATATTTTGATTCTAATATCCAATCACTCTTATCTTTAAAGGCAATTACTTTGATCTGATTCAATGGTGCAATGTCATCTATGTGGTTATCTTCACATATAGAAACAAGTCCCCAGTCAGATAATAACTTAGTAATTCTATTACGACGTTGTACATCATTCGATGTTAGGTTAGCGTGCTTACCATCTAACGCAAACAACTCTTTGAAATGTACAATATAATACTTACCTTTCTTATGAAGTATATGACAAGACTGAAATAATTTCTTTTCTTTTCGAGAAGCAACTCCAATTCTTGTTAGTGTTTCTCTCACTTTTAAAAAATCATCTGGTTGTCGTAGAGTAACCTCAACCATCATCTCAGGAGACCACGCAATTTCTGCGACTCGCTCAACCATCATTGTATCCTCCAGTATTCAATTTAGATTTAATCAATTCAATTTGATTTTTTGTGAGAATACGTAACGCATCTTTGGCTTTCTCATCTGAGTACTGAAAGTACTGTTTGATGACTTCAAGATCTTGGATCTTTTCTTTTCTCTGCCAAGGAGAGAAACGTTTTTTCTTACGCAAACTATTTAGATAAAAAGAATACTGGAGATCTTTATCTAAATTATATAATCTATTCATTTCATTAGAATAGATTACAGTATCCATAAACCCACTCAAACATTTGTTGACAACATATGGTGGATAATGTTTACCCCAATCACCATCACGCTCTAAGAGATTCTCCTTATTAAAATTTACTGAGTTAAGATAATCTTTTAAAGGATACTGGTCACGGATGCTCATAATAAATCACCTAGGGTTTCTAATCCTATAGGATGTGTTTGGAATACCATACTATACCTCTTTCTCATAGCATCACGCAAGGGAGGTCTAGCAGAGTGTGGTATTTCAGAAGTAAACTTAACCAATCTACCACGCTTAGGTACTACAGACTTTATAATTTCACCTGTAGGTTCATCAACAAATATTGTTTCACCACCCATAGATACATCCCAGTCAGGATTAAGGTATATCATATAGGTAAACCCCTTAGGTGACTGTGAATCTACGTGTGGTTTAGGACAATCACTAGACTGAAAAGCATTGTATAATACTCTTCTAAAATCTTGTCTGTCCATATACCCCATAAACTCTTTAGCAATATCCTCATAGTCATCATTCTCAAAACACTTACCTAAGGTATATGCTTCAGAACTGTCTGGACTATCAGCAAGAAAATCCCAATTAGGATATGTCTCTAGGTAGTAGAACCCTCTTGATACTAATTTGGGTGGGAATAAATCATCAATGATCTCAATCATACAAATAGTTCCTCGACTGCAGTCGGTATTGGATCGTAGTTTGTTATAAGAAGTTCTTTCTTCCTAGTATTATCAGCACGGTGTTGCATACCATACGTGATACTAAACTCTTCTTGGTGATAATCCTCAAACAATGTTTTGATGTTATCATTTATATTATATGTGATCATCCAGTTGTGAACACAACGGTCACAATCCTGAGCAAATTTCTTATGATCAAACCCTTTATGCATACCACCTTTCTTACCATAAAGAAAATCCTTTATGTCATATGGTGGATCTAAAAAGATGAATGAATCTTTAGAACCTTTAGCCTCTAGTAAAACTGAATAATCCTCATTGGTTATCTTCCAATGCTGTATTAACTTCTGGTATTCTTTTAAGTTTTCAATACCTCTTAAGGTAAAATTATTATCAGATGCTTGAGGAGAGAATGATGAGTTCTCTGTTAGTCCACTGTAGGAACACTTGTTAAGTATCCAAAAATATACAGCAGATGTAAAGTCATCTTGTTCGCTAATATTTTCCTTACAATCCTTGAATAACTTCTGTGCTTTCTCTGGGTTAGGATACTTTAGTTTGTATTCATTTAGAGTATCAGATAGTTCTTCACCATAGGATTGAAGTTGACCCCAGAAATTATACAGTTGCCAATATTTATCATTAACCCATATTGGTATCTCAGGATACTTTGTACTAACCTGTAATGCCATAGAACCGCCACCCATAAATGGATCACGATACTCAGATATATTATTTGGTATCTGTTCTGACAACCGTACCGCTACCCTAGATTTACCTCCAGGATAACGAAGAGGGGTTTTCAATTTAACCATCAATAAGATCCCTCAAGGTACATATGTATGTTACCAGACATTGATATGCGTTGTCCAGAAGATTTGAAGGGATACACATAATGATTCATCCACGAAGGGAAGATCCAGAAGTCACCCTTCTCTGGTTTAACTGGTCCGAATACACTATTTGAATGTGGTTGCTTCTCACCATAGGTAAAATAGATTGAACCTGATGCTTCTGGTTCATCATATATACCCTCTGGTACATCTAGATAAATAACAAAACTAAAATCTCCATCGTGGTTATGGACTGGTTGCCAGTCACCTGCTTGTTGGAAGTTAACCCACATAGGTTTGACTTCAAAGTTACCATTATATTCCTCCTTCAAATACTCTCTCAACCCATAGTATAATGGTTTCATCAACCTTTCATCAGGGTAAATATAAAGTTGCTCCTCAATCTGTCCGACTAAAATAGGTGAAGCATCATCCTTACAAAGATAAGCTTCATCTAATAGTGCTTTCCTATACTTCTCAGGAAGAGTACTCTTAAACAAAACAGGTCCGAATGGCGAAAGTAACATTACTTTAATTCCAAGTCTACCATATTCTGACCATAAGGTCCGAAGTTTACACCACCTACAGGTAAAGCATTCCAAGCAATACCTGCTCTTAATTTATCTCCGTGGTGTGGTACAGACCAATGAACCATCCAACTTGGGAAGATGATTAACTGACCTACCTGAGGCTCTATGGCTATGGCATTTTCATAGGTCTTACTAATGATCTCCAATTGATTCATCGTACGAGGTGTAAGAGGATCCTGGAAGATCGTTGGTGACCCTGTAGTAAGATAATATATACCAGAATAATATGCAAAAGGATGACGGTGTGCTTGATGACACCCACCCATATCAGGTCCTGATACATTACCCCACATCAGAGATACTTGGAACTTACCTTCCATCTGATATTGGTTTTCCTTTTTAATCTCTTCTAGACATTCTTCTATCCAGTTAGTTAAAGGTGCAAACTCAGGAAGAGTATGCAGATTACCTTTAGTAGTCTCTACCATATTAGGTAGGTTAAATAGACTCCTCTGTTCCCCCTGTAATGCCTCTAGCATAGGTTCTGCTAGTTCAGGATTATCAAAGGTATAGAATTTAACTGGAAAGAACTCGTGGATGTCCATAGAAATTAATATTCAAAATAGTTCTGTGAGAATTTCTCTTCGGTGCAGAACCAGAATGATAAGTTAACCCATCGAAGATAAGAAACTTTCCTTTCTCTGGTTCTATATATTGCTTCGGTGTAACGGTTGTTACAGTTTCACCATTGTACTTCTCATTATAAAGAATGGTAGGTCCATCACTATCGTTACAATAATATATCATAACGTGATGAGGGAATGGTGCATCTACGTGAGGTTGTGTTGGAGGTGTATGATAATCATTTTTCATCACCTTAGCAGCACGTGCACGTATGATAGGTTGTGTCCCAGTAGGATCATACTCATCCCATAGTCTCTTAAAGACTGCTTCATATGCATCAGACTTTGGTTCACCATCGTGAGCCATTATATGTGCAAAGTAAGGATGTTCTTCGTACCCATTAATGCGACACACTTCAGCATTTCCATTATATTTGGAAGTGAATTCTTGGTAGAACCAAGGGAATGTATTGTCACGACAAAGGACTTCGTGTAAGAAGTCCTGAGTCTCTTGGGATACAAATCCTACTTTCATTTTTCCTTTGATCTATTGATGAGAGAGATGAACTTATCGTTGGCAAATGTACCACCTAAGCACACATCAATCTCATCACCATCCTTCCAGTTCTCAGTACCATCTTTCTTGGTATGAGCCAATGCGACAGTAAGATCATCGATAATCTTTTGAGTAATCTTCATTCTTGTACGGGATCCAGTTCCTCTGTAATACGTGCACCAACAGGACCATCAGATTGAATTTCAATCTTATGTACATTTATACTACCAGACTCAAAGATTCTGATTTCTACTTTACCTTCATAACAATGTACACTTACTGTACCATTCTTACTCCACGATTTAGGACTGTTATGGTACTTGTACAGTGGGTAAGTATGCTTGTCATAGTGGTTTGCCTTTTGAGAATAAACCACCTCCTCCTCGTCCTTCATAAGACGGTCTAGAGCATCAAGGTCTGCGTGTTTCATTTGAATTCACACCTCATCATAAGTTCAGTAAGGAAAGCAACCAAGTTAATTTCTTGGTCTGCTACGAACGCTGCCTTGTACTGGTATTCACCAATGACAAGAACTGCTTCTGGTATACTAGCAGGTTTTAGATAATCGTACAACGCATCGTATATATTTCGCATTATTTGTGTGGGTTCATTGTCAAGATTCTGTACTACCCACTTCTTCATCTTAGTAAACTCTCTAGTCTTAAGGTAAGATACTAGATCATTCAAATTAGTATTAACTTCTGATGCTAAGATACCAGAATCTATCTGACCACTAGATGCATATCTCTGTAACTCATTAAGAGTACGTCTAAAGTCAGGGAAATATTTTTGTACTAACGCCGCAAGAACCTTAGGAGGTGCGACAACTCTTTCTTTATCAAGGATCTCTTGTACCCTCTTGAAGAAGGACGCAGCGAGTTGTTGCTTATTTCCCCCTGAGAATTCAACCACTGAACATCTGCTGTGAAGAGGTTCGATAATTTTGTTCTTGTAATTACAGGTGAAGATGAACCTACAATTGTTTTGAAACTCTTCGATGCTCGCTCTAAGAAGGAGTTGAACATCGTGCGTGGTGTTGTCTGCTTCATCAATAATAATAACTTTGTGTGGTGCGTTAGAAGAAAGAGATACTGTACTAGCAAAGTTCTTTGCATTATTACGTACAGTATCTAAGAACCTCCCTTCATCCGAACCATTTATAAGATAAAAGTCCGCACCTATCTGATTACATAATGCCTTGGCAACGGTAGTCTTACCAATACCAGGAGGTCCTGCTAACAGAAGATTAGGGAGTTCACCCTTCTCAACAAATTTCTGAAAGACTTCTTTCAGACTATCGGGAAGGATGCACTCATCAATTTTCTTCGGTCTGTATTTTTCAGTCCAGAGAAAAGTCATTTAGAATCAGGCTCCAGTGCTATAAAGTACTCAAGGTGTCTTTCGTTTGTAGAAACGAATCGTGCTATACGTGCACCTGATATTTGTACATTATACTCCTCAGGTTGCAGACGAAGATTCTCTACCTTGAAACAGTAGCAAAATGTATCATCTGATTTACCTACAGGAACCTCAAAACTATTAGCAGTATCATTTTTCTTGTCACATACCTTCAGTAACATATCCCCTTCCTTAGTATACAAGCATAGATCAGGTACCTGATACACACTAGAAGCACGTAAGAGTTTATCCAGCACTGCTGGTTTTAAAATAAACTCAACGTCCACAGATGGTAAGGTGATCTCCTTATCTGGTGGTTGTACAATTAATGATGGGTCACTGTACGTGAAGTTTGTGAAGTGGGACTTTGTTTCGTCTCTGACGACAAGTTTACTATCGTTTGAGAAATCGAAGATAGGTTGCTCAAAGAGTGAGAGACCAGAGAGAAATACACCCAAGTCGTAAATCGGGACTTGTGAAGGAAACTCTTCGGAAACTTCAGCAGAAGCATATATGTTTTTGTTAATAGATATCGTACGGATCTTAGACCCTGTATCGATAACCACTGATTTGTTGATAGTTGCAAAGTTCTTAAGTGTGTTGAAGGTTTCCTTGGTGAGTTTAACTTGGGTCATAATAAAGAATGGAAATCATTTGTCATAGTCTACAGCAAAGGCAGTAGAGTTTGCAGCATTTCGTTGATCTGCTGCTGCACGCTTATCACTGAAATGTAATAATAGCATACCATAATGAATGATCTTTATGATATCCTTTCGAGCATTTCCTTTTCTGTCATAACGTGAAGCATACTTCAGAACATTACTCCTACAGAATGCTTCAGCATCACCAACAGAATCAATGAGGTCAAGAGTCTGTACGTTACCGACAGAGTAGTGACCTCTATAGGTCTGCCCGATGTAATCATCGATCTCTTTCAAGATCTGGTCTTCATTGTACTTTCTCATACTACATAACCGTATTGTTCTCTGAGGATCTTCTTGTAAGGTTGTCCGAGATCTCGGAGTTCCTTGACAAGTTTTAGTTTGTTGTGTAACGCAGTATCGCCACCCAGTTTAAGGGCAGCGATTACTGTTTTCAACTCATTGTCATCTATTGGAAGATCCATAGTTGCTTACTTAGTGTACTATACAGATGCTGATTGGTCAACTTCTTTGTTGAAGTCAATGTCAATCTTATCATATAGATCTAAGAATGCTTGCTTAGTCTCATCGTCAAAGCGATTGATACTATACTTGATGGCATTCTCTTTGGATCCAAAGATTGCATACGCCTTTAGGATGTGAACCAAACGACGTGTTGAAATGACTTCATCAATTCCACCATCATAGAATGTCTTACGAATGACTTGTGCCCAGTCTACTAAACGTTTGCAGAAGTCACCATCCTCACAAGCACCAGTTCCCCTGCCATAGTTCTGGAGAATTTTAATCTCAGTCTGTGGCGTGGGATACTCTTGCTCAAGAGTAATCGCAAATCTTTCTAGGAATGCTTCGTTGAGAACATTAGTACCGATAAAGCGACCATCATCGGATCCTTTTCCTTTAGTGTTCGCTGTTGCAATAACATTGAAACCAGGTGCAGGGTTAACAAAACGTCCGATCTTTTTGAGGAACACTCCCTTGCCTTCAAGGATTGGTTGTAGGCATAGTACCTTGTTAGATGCAAGGTCAATCTCATCAAGAAGCAATATTGCTCCTCTTTCTAGTGCCTCAATGACAGGTCCGTTATGCCAAACCGTTGAACCATCAACGAGGCGAAACCCACCAATAAGATCGTCTTCATCGGTCTCGATTGTAATGTTGACTCTAATCAACTCTCTATTTAGCTGAGCGCAAGCTTGTTCAACAGAGACTGTTTTACCATTACCAGACAATCCAGTAATGAAGGTAGGATAGAAGATGTTGGATTTAACAATTTTCTTAACAGCATTGAAATTACCGAAAGGAACATAGTTCAAATCCTTCTGTGGTACTAAGCACTGTTCTGCTACAGGTTCTACAGGTGCAGCATCAGGGTTCTTATAAGTACGCTCTAGTCTCTCTGCAACAGTAAGGTTCCACTTACCAATACCATTCTTATAATCTTTCAAACGCTTCTTGACAGTAACTACAGAGCACTTGAACTGATCTGCTGCTGATAGTAACTGGGGTACACCAACCTCTTCTCCAAAGTTTGACTTGAGGTACTCAAGTAATGAATCGGTTGTGACTGGGATTTCTGTTGTAAAAGGCATTGTTGTGCTTAATTGTGTATGTACTAATTGTACATTAAAAAAGGGGGTTGTGAACCCCCTGTGTGCAACTTATGCAACTGTCTCAATGAACGCTCGAAGAACCTTCTTGTTCATCTTCTTCGCTTTGAACTGCTTCTTAAATGCACTGGTGATCTGTGCCTTAGTAGCATCGTCCTTTAGTTCATCTAGGTACTCAGTAGTATCCTGATTCTTTGTAGGAAGAACATACAACTGATGGTAGTGTAATGCCTTGACGATAGCGGATCTGTTCCTTCTATAATCAATCTTAGCACTCTCTGCTTCCTCAGTGTTCCACCCTAGGATATTGTTCAGGTAACTATTTACCTCCCTACCCTGAATTAATCTGAATCCTAGTACATTGATTTGTGGAAACTTGTCACGTAGGTGCTCAAGAAATACCCCTGTCTGTAACATAGGATGGTAAGGCATCTTCTCATAAGTCTTACCAAGTCTTCTATCTCTTAGATAGCAACCCTGATTGATGCAGTTAGCATATGGTTTGCCCATATAATTGTACCTATCAGTATAGTATCCACAACTAGCAGACTCACCATCAGATAAGATGCATAGAGAAACCTTCTCTACCTTTTTAAGCATCTTAGGAATAACACCGTGTAGAGCAACGATTGCTTCATTCAATGGTGTACCAGATAGACCCATACCAGTTGCACATCTGAATCTAGACTCGTAATACCATCCTCTCTCAGAGATTGCCATAGTATTGAAGTAAAGATACATCATTGCATCTTCTAGATCGTTCTTCTTCTGATCAGAAGATAAGAAATGCATTAAAGTAAAGTCATTCTGTAATGCTAACTGTCCTATTACAGGTTTAATGATATCCACTTGAGGATCTCTATCACCTATCTTTAACATTGCTGCGTAACTATCATTAGTGAAAGCATACACATCAAATGGTATAGAAACTTTCTGGCAGAACCAAGAGAGTTGTAGTACCTGCTGAACTGTATCCAGTAAGCACTCTGACATTGATCCAGACCAGTCTAGTAGGAAGATCATTCCGTGGTTCTTACCATTAGGTATGGTAGTTACTTTCTTGAAAAGATCTTCGTTAAACTTATATGTGGATAATTTCTTTGTGTCCAGTACTCCAGTCCTACTAGTAGTAGCACGAGCGTAGGCACTAGCAGATTTTCTGCATTCAAATTCCTTAACAAGGTAGTTCACCTCCTTCTGTGAGTTCTTACGAAACTGATCGTAGTCACTCTTTACTTTAGCATATGTTTGCTCATAATTCTCCTCTTTGTAATATACATACTCTCTTGAATCTTCGTCTGGTTCTTTTCTACACTCAACTTCAAAATGCTGTCTGTTGTGGTTTAGTATAGAAGCAGCACCGACGGATACATCCTCTGCCGTGAACTTAGGAAGTTCAACGTATACAGATTCACGATATTGCCTCTCATCGATAAGATCTTTAGTCTTCTCGTTGAAAGATTTGTCGGTCTCTGCCTCTATATCTGGTACGTCACCAGCGTGGACACCACCAATACTTGTATTGTTCTCTGTGGTCTCCTCTGATCCATCATCTGATGCCTCATCAGATTGGTCAGATTCAGATTCTAACTCACCCTTGTTGCCATCGCTACTTTGTGAAGAACTATAACTAGGTGTGTCAAGATCTGCAGGATCATCCTTTGGTGCAGGTACTTCTTCCTTCTCCTTCTCTTCCTTCATATATGCATAGATCTCTTCTGCTATCTGAACTGCTGCTTCGAAGGACTCTGCTAATCCTACTCTCTCACAGAACTTCTCTTCCTCTGAGTTCTTGAAAGGGATAGGAGTGAAGGCACCGACCTTATAGTATAAGTTAATTCTATCGATCAAACCTAACTCCTCTAGTTCCTTATCCTTAGTTTCAAAGAAGTCTAGGTGATCTAATTCTTGATATCCATTATAGAATGTCTTTGGAAGTCCACCATACTTACGCTTGATTAACTTCTCTACCCTAGCATCCTCTGTAACGTTAACAAATGACTGAGGGCACTTTGCATCTGGCCATACATTTGGTGTGAATAATGCGTGTCCTACCTCGTGTGATACTAGTAGGTCATATACATTCTCAGTTGCTTTATCCCAGATGGGAAGGGTCAAAACTCTTGTGTCTACATTGAAGGATGCAGTCTGGCACTGTCTGTGCTCAATGATTAGGTCTTCAGTAGCAAGTAATTTTGCTAGTTGTCCTTTGACTCCTGTGTTTACTGTCATTTGATCTCGTGTGTATACACATACTATAAGACCTCCGAGGTCGTTCGGAGGTCTTTAGTAGACTCTTTATCAACTGTCTACGCCTTGCTCGTGCTTGACGTAATGCCTGAGGTTTGAGTTTTCTTTTGGGCTCTTTCCCAGAATTGTGAATCCAGTTCGGGGTCGTCATTGTACTTCTCGTTCATTTCCTGTATTAAGGCATTGTACCATTCAGAGTTATCTTCAATCTGGTTTAAAGATTGTTTTTCCATCGGCACCTCTCCTAATGCGTCCTTTTTTTCCCTTATGATACCCAACGACACCATCTGCATTACGTTTGGGAGGAGTATGTGACTGCTTTTGTTTTGCTTTGAAGTCCTTATATGTTTGACTGTCCCTGCTAACACCAGTCTTTTTAGGACCGTGCTGCATCTTGTCCCTTTGGAACTTCAGGTCTTTCTCTTTCTCGTCTCTCTTCTTACGATACTCTGGAGTATCCCAGCTGTCACCATACTTCTCACTTAGCCAAGGTTGAAACTTAGCTTCAGGTTGAAGGGCATCAGGCAAGAGACGAAATCCTTTTTTCATTGGGTTATAGAAGGTTCCCTCCTATTTATATCATACCAGGAAATCTATCACGTCTGTCTTCATCTGTCAAGGACATCAGAAAAGAAACTGTCCACCGTTCCTCCTTACAATGGTTGTACATCACCTCGTGGTCTAGGAAACCTGGCCATATTAATAGGTCTGTCTCAGTAGGGATATGCATATGAGTGAAGTTATGGTAGGGTCTCATCCTATGCATTGCTTCCACCACTGGTGATGGATTATAGAACTGGATAGAACCTGAGTCCTCCTCTGGAACCTGTAGGTAATAGGTACCTGCAAAATCTGAGTCAGCGTGGTTGTGTCTAGTCTGGTATGCACCTGTAGGATTGATGTTAACCCACATCCTAGTAACCTTTAACTTATCATCATACTCCCTCATAGCACCCATTATATAATCAGTAAAGTATGGGTACTCCTTATGTAAATTCTCTTGTGATCCTATAGTAGAATATCCTTTACCATAAAATATATTATCAAACACACAGAACTCGTGTCTACGAGAGAGTAAGTTCTCCTTAAACATCTCGTGTTCTTTAAAGGTTTTAAAATCTCTGTAATAAGGAGTGTCAAACATCTTCTATAATCTTAGAGAAACCATTTACTTTACCAAACCTTAGTGTACGACTAAACTTCTCTGCTAGTATCTCACCCTTGTGTGATATAACAAATAGATTAGTTTCCTTACTCATACCTTTAAGGATCTTAAGTAGTTCCTCAGTAGCTGTAGTATCTAGTGAAGAATCGAATACCTCATCTAGTATAAGGATGTTAGTCCTGACAGAATTCTTTAACTTAGCAACGTGTCTCCAAGTAAAGAGTAAAGCTAGGTCAATCTTTTGCTTCTCACCTTCAGAGAAGGAAGCATACGAAAACTTATCACGGTACCTAGATTTTATAACCTCTTGGAACTCCTCGTCAAGTGTGAAGTTAATATATGTGTCCATAGCAGATAGGTTTCTGTTGATGGACTGGTTTATAATAGGGATATACTTTGAAATAATCTTTGCCTTGATACCACCATCCTTTAATAGGGTACCAGCCAGCTTATAATCTTGAGCCATCTTATTAACCTCAGCACAAGCAGACTCCTTATCATCATACTCCTTTCTTAATCTCTCCAACTCCTCCTGTACACCAGCGATCTCAGGTTGGTTACTTAGATCTTTCAACAGAGATAATATATCAGTATTAGTCTTCATCAATCTCTGTTCTTCTTTTATAAGAGACTGAACTTCAAACCTATACTCCATTACAGACTCGTGGTTATCTTTCATAAGAGCCATATTAGCCCGTAGTTCTACCAACTGTTCCTTTAATTGTTCCGTAGCATCTAGTACATCATCCTTCTTTTTACCTAGGATACCTATCTTCATAGTTCTAAATGATTCTTCAATATCCTGAGTACACATAGGACAAGAAGAATTATCTTGGAAGAACTCAAAGTCTTTAGTAGTTCTCTCAAGTTTACCTTGTAGTTTAGAACGTAGATCCTTTATCTTACTGTACTGTTTCTCTAGTGAGTCAAACTCCTTCTCAGAATCAGCAAGGTTATCAATCTGCTTCTCTATCTTCGCTCTCTTCTTCTGTACATCTTTCATTCTCTCCTCATTAATATCAAACTGTCCCTGCTGTAATTCTATTCTCTTATCATTGACTGATGTTAAACTATTCAGAGTCTTGCACTGAGAGATAATTCTTTCATCAGCAATCTGTAATTCATATTTACAGTCTCTTAGAGACTCATTGTTATCTTTAATACGCTCCTTCAGGAGCATATTCATATGAGAAAAGACTTGTATGTCTAGTATATCTTCTACAACTTCTCTTCTATGTCCAGCAGGAAGTTGCATAAAGGGAACAAATGTACTACTCCCTAGTATGACCACCTGTGTAAATGACTTAAAGTTTAATTTTAATATGCTTTGCTCAAGGTATTTCTGGTAGTCTCTATTAGCAGCATCCTGATCTAGTAGTATTCCTTGACGATAGATCTCAAACTTAGCAGGTTTAATTCCACGTATTACCTTATACTCTATTGTACCTATAGTAAATTCTAGTTCTACTACGGTGTCTTTCTCATTGACACTGTTAACAAGTAGACCCTTACTAACCTTTCTAAATGGTTTATTAAAAAGACAAAAGCACAAAGCATCCAGCATAGTGGACTTGCCAGCACCGTTGCACCCTACTACTAGAGTACTATCAATTTGATTCAATCCGAGTTCTGTAAATTGGTTCCCTGTTGATAGGAAGTTTTTCCAACGGATCTTTTCAAAGACAATCATTTAATATCTAGTGGAGGAATAACAAAGTCATCAGGTCTGATGATGGAGTAAGCATAACCGTGTGCTAGGCAGTTGGTTATTACTACATCCTTTTCAACTTCACTTATTTCTAACTTCCGACTGTAGTCTACAGCCTCAAGCATCTGATAATAGCGGTCCGCGTCATCTTTGTCAACAAAAATTTGCACAACTTTCTGTGGTACACTCTCATCTGTGACAGCGTACACACCACCTGTTCTTTTGTCGAGTAAGACGAACATCAGATATTAATAGCCTCAGTATACAATGATTTTAAAATTTTAACAACGTTAGGTTTATCAATTGAATCATCCAAATCGTTTACGTATTGTTCCAGTATCGTGACAGTATCCTCCATTTTTATTGATTCGTCAGCGTCTTTTAATTCAAGCGTTACATCTTCTATGATCTTTAGATCTGCAACACCCACATCTTGTAAGTGGTGAATGTACCGATCAAACCAGACCTGGTTTTCCCGATTGTGCACGATTAGCTTTACATACGATCCAGCAAGGCTAGTGCTATCAGGAGGAACATCATAAGATGAGCTGATATCATCGTAGTATACCTTGTTAAAGATATTGTGTGGATTTTTGTGGAACGATAAGCGTAAGTTACTAGTATTTAGTGTGTGGAACCCTCTTCTCTGACCGTAATCACTCCAGTATAATTGGTACGGGTTACCAAGATAGTTTATATTACCTCTCCTAGATTTCATATGGAAATGACCTGAACATACCAGATCAAATTTCTCATACCTAGTAGGATCATCACCGTGATCCATTACTATACCAGGCAATGCCTCAAAAGTTGATAATTCTAAATGTCCGAAACATACTTTGGCATCTGACTCATCAACCATCTGATGTATTTTCTTTCTATTGTCATCACAGATCCAAGGTAGCATAAGGATCCTGACACCATTAAATGTTCTATAGCAAGGTTCAGTTAATATCTCAATGTTATCATACTCACCCAACAACTGTTGAGGTGCATTAGTCTTAATTGTATTCTTATAATAGATGTCGTGGTTACCAATGAGCATAGTCATCTGGATACCCATCTCCCTGAGAGGGTCAAACCACATCTCTCTAGCAGAGTCTAGTGAGTGAAAATTAATTGCTTTACGTTTATCAAACGTATCACCCAAACATATTACCTGTTCTATCTTATTCTTTTTGATGAAAGGAATTACCGTACCAGAATAGAACTGCTGATACTTATCTATGAATACTTGATTGTCATTCCTTGCACCAAAATGCTGATCAGTTATCAGCAGAATCTTTTTGTTTGATGTCATACTCAATAACGATCTTTTTGGATGAGCGACCCATAGAGTCTAATGTAGAATACTCAGCGAGAGTACCACCGAGGTATTGTACCACAGCGTCAAGTTCTTTTTTTACATCCATCAGTTGTACCTATTCCCCATCTCAATTCTATTCTTTATATTATTATAATCGGAAGCGTTGTGATCGTCCGTATGAAAGACCTGATCGTATCCAGACTTCTCGATGATCTTTTCCCTAATCGATTGCTGACGTTTCTCTTTAGCAATACGGCGTAGGAATGCATAGTAAACTATCTGTGTGAAATAAGCAAACGGGTTTCTGGATTTTCCTGGATCAAAATTATCTATGTACTGTACACAATTCTCTACTCCATCTGATATCATATCTTCCTTGTACATATAGTTGATGAAGTTAGGTCTATATGACAAATGTGTTGCAATCTTAAGAAAGCAATCTCCTACGTACTCATCTATTCTAGGTTTAGGCTTTCCTAGATCTTTCGCATCAGAAACTCTACCCTTGTAATTGACTAGGGCTTCTAGAAACTTAGCGTTATCTACATAGTGTTGATTCTTGGTTTTACGCATTACGATTGACATAATTGTATCTTCAATCACAAAGAAATTTTAACACCTCAATAGGTATTTTGTCAATGAGCTTGACAAGAGGTCAAAAAATAATTAGACTCAACACTGTCGGGGTTGAAGGGAAACTTATAGCTACTCTTCTTTGAATAGGTTCTCTAAGTTTCTACGAGCCTCCTCTACTTTACCAACTAGTCCCATATTCTGATTCACCTGTATCTCTTTGTGTTTCATTTGTGAAGGGTCTACATTCTCACCTTTAAACTCTGCTCTTACAAATAACTTATACATAGTGACCGTCTCCGCTGACATTGGAGCGATTGATAGTATATGTCCTTCAGGTATAATAAAAAATTCCTCATCGGAAAAGACCATCCACTTCTTTAATCCAACTAAACTAGCACGCTGTCCGTCCTTAACCATATCAGTGGCGTGAACCTTGGCAGGTTCAGACACAAATAGTAGGTCATCTCCCGAACCGTCCTGTGATTCTGAATCTTCAAAGACGAGCATCTTCGCTAATAGCTCTTCACCATTGGTGAGTTTAGCTATACCAAAGAACTCTTCATCGTGTTTGATGTAACTGATTGCCATTTAAGTTAATTTCAGTGATGGAATAATCAAATTTCTCTTCTTTGTACAACTTTATTCTAGCAAATAAATGGTTTAAAGTTGCGTTATGACTAGAATCATTACTAATGTCATCAGCGAAATCATATAGGGTTGCTCTAGCTTTAGAGTCGTGCTTCCGAAGAGCACGTCCTATTGATTGTAAATTACGTATTCTAGATTTAGATGGAGAAGCAAAAATCACATTATGTAAGTTACGGATATTAATACCAGTGCTAAAGGTACCATAAGAAGCTAAGATGATTGCGTCATTAGTCTCTTCACATATGTGACGGACTTCTTCTCGCTCTTCAGCATCAACTCCACCGTGTACAAAAAATAATCTTTTGCTTTTGTTAATACTATTTAGCCTATCCCATAATGGGTCTCCGTGTTTTTCGATGAAATTAAATAGCACTAGCGTGTTTCCAGAGAGATCACGCGCAAGTCCTGTAATGATTTTATTCCTTTCGTCGTGTGAAATTATATAATCTATTTCTTCTTGATACGTTTCAAATTCTCTGTAATCGTGCTTCAACACTAGGATGTTGATCTTAAGATCAGATAGGTGTCCTTCTTTCTGTAATTGTTTTGTTCTTATTACTTGTTCTACTGGTCCAAATAATCCTTCTAGTATTAGTTGGTGGGTTTCCGTACCATCTAATGTACCTGTCAACCCAACACGATACTTACAACCGTGCATCTTAGTAAGAAGTTTAGTTAGACTCTTCGACTTGAAGAGGTGCGCTTCATCGCCGATAACAACATCAAACCTGTTAAAGAAATTCCTAGGATTCTTGTAGACAGACTGCCACGTAGATATGACCACAGGAGACCGTTGATCATATTCGTGTCCTCCGTAGACTCGATTGCAATAGTGTTCAGCTTTCCATCCATAAGATTCAAAATCAGTATACATTTGTTCTACTAACGATGTAGTAGGTACAACTAATAGTATTTCTCTATTAAATTGTAGGTGCCAACGAATTAAACAGTATATTATAAATGATTTTCCAGACCCAGTTGGTGATAATAATAACCTACGGTTATACTTGAGAGCTGAATAAAGTCCTCGTAGTTGGTAATCTCTTGGCTTAAAAGGCAGACCCAGAGATCTAACAAAACCATATACTGCTGTGGGAGAGATGGCATCGAGGGTGTCTGTTGGTTTTCCATAGTTTTCACTGTCCTTGATAGTGTAATCATAGTGTTTCTTATCCAACCACTCTATCAAATAATCATATAACCCTACATATAATTCTCCAGTACCAGGAGAGTACAGACGAATCTTACCATCCCAATACTTATATCTCCTCTGTCTCTGAAGGAACTTAGCATTAGGAACATCGAATGTAAAATAGTCTGCCAGTTCCTGATGGATATACTGCTCCGTATCTACCCTAAGATAGACCTCGTTCTTTTTCGATATGACAGTCATTAGAATCCCGCTTCAAATCTTCTATGCTCTAGAGCATTTTTAATGTGATACGTTCTACTGTTTATCTGCCTCAATATACCATCAATATAATTTATCAGAGTTTCGAAGTACTCTATTTTTAAAACCTGAGTCCTTATGTCCTCATCCGCTTCTATAAATTTCTGCAGGTCACCCTTAAGAATTTTTAAGTCAAAAGGATTCTCCCTGTAGACTTCTGGTGAAGCCTTACCGTTATAGTATATCCATTTATCTCGCAATATTATTTTCAGTTTCGACTTATTATCTGCCAATATCAAATTATATTTGGAATAAAAATCCATATACTTAGCGTGAAGAGAAGGGATCTTTAATGATTCCTGATCCAATTTCTCCTCATCAATGATACAATCAGCAGCCCATTGCTGCTTCACAGATTCAAGGGGATCCATAATGTTAGGTTAATTTTTGAATTTGTTTTCCGTTTAAATCTTGTATTTGGTATGAAAGATAATTAAAATCTACCTGAGCACTAAAGTATTCTGTGTCAGATAAGTTACCATCAAATTCTAAAGTAGTTAGATTTGTTGGATTTAAATCTCTAAAGTATATCTGGAACTTAGGTTGGAAGTTAGAACTTAAAACAAATAAGGTACCATCAGCAAAATTTAAATTACCAATAGACTTAGATGGTGCATTCATTTCAACTGTGTCTAGGTTCTCACGCTCTGCATAGTTATCAGGAGTAGCAAGACCACGCATCCAGTTATGAATGATAAGATAATTTTCCAGATCCTCATCCACCATAAACCTTAAGGAGAATGGTTGGTAAGTCATAAAACCTTCCCTATAGGTTGTCCTATATGGAGTAGGTTGTTGCACTTCACCCACAGATATCCCTGGGATATTTGCTGCTTGAGCAAAGTATGCTACCTTGGGATACTTACCCAAAGTAAAGCGGAAGCCACCTGGACTTAAGAAATTCCTATTTTCTATTTGAGAAGTGAAAGACATTAACTATATTAGTGGTCATCCTTATCTATTTAGCTTACTCCCAATACTCGTCTAATATATCCAATGCGTTGTTTAATGCTTGTTGTGCTGCCCACCTTTCTTTATCATCCCAATGAGGGTACCACTGCTTATCGTGAATATAATTCTTCAACTTAATAAGTCTAGCTGTCATTGCGACCTTATCAATACGTCCGTTCATAGTATACTAAGCGTCACAATATTTATGTTATAGCACAAAAAAAAGAGACCCCGTAGGGTCTCTTGTCTTGAAGTAAGAATATATGCTTCTTACATAAGGTTGTCAACAAGAACACGTCTGTAGTAGCGGTTCTTATTAGGATCGAGATCTCCCTGTCCTTGATCGGTTCCTTCAGCGAAGGGGTTGGCAACAAGACCATAACGAGTCTTGAATCCGATTTTTGGTTGGAAGGTGTCTTGTCCGACTGCACGTACCATCTGTAGTGGAACGTATGGGCAGTAGAATATTCCAGCATCATAGGCAGAAGATCCTTTGTACCCACCAACATAGTAGTGACGATCACTAACGTTAGCAGAGTAAGGGTCAACATAGACCTTGATACGACCGTTAAGAGTACCAGCAAGGGTGCTGCTGTTGTCGTCTGGAAGTAAGTTACTATTACCAGCAAGGGCAGGAGTGTAATCAAGTACACCAGCCATTGATAGTGCAGAAGCAACGTCAGCGGAACAAATCAATATGTTCCCCTTTCCGCGACGAGTTTCGTGCCCGATTGCGTTCATATCTCTTTCAATCTGGAAGAGAAGACCTTTGAACTTCTCAACAGACCATCTACCATTGGAGTCAACATCGAGGTCGAATATTCCAGCAGTAGCAGTGTTGTTCTGAGCACCAGGTCTTGCAACCTTGTATACAGATCTAACAACTTCTCTGTTGATTTCAGCAAGAACTTCTGTTGAAAGAATGTTTGCTAACTCGGACTCAGCATCCAAACCGTGAACGGCTTTGAGGTCTTGAGCCAATTCTAAACTGTACTCAGCTTTGAGGGCACGTGACTTAGCGGTCACTGTTACCTTCTCAATGCTGAAGTTCATTTCAGCGAACTGGTTTCCAGCAGCATCACCTAATGCTTCAGCCTCTGCCGTTGGCATACCGTCTGAAGTATTATAGGTTCCACTGTCGTTAAGAAGACCTGGGTTTGAACCTGACTGTGCAGTACGTCCTAGATCGCTTGCTGCGTTCTCTGCTGAGAACTCAGTATCTGCTTCGTTGAAGAATGCTTCAGCTCCAGCAGTACGGTTTGTACCGTAGCGTGAACGCATTGCGAAGATCAATCCTGTAGGACCAGTCATTGGCTGAACGCCAGCGATGTCATAAGCAATAAGCTTAGGCATACTACGACGAATCAGACTGATCAAAACAGGGTCGAAACCTGCAACAGGACCAGTGGCTGTGCTACCTGCACTAAATCCACCTGTACCTGCACTCATAGTAGGAGCGGCTTCAGTTAGTACACCAGCCTCCTCTCTGAGAAATTTTTCTTGGTTTTCGAGCAGGACTGCGGTAACTGCCTTTCTATAGTTGTCCTTGATGTTATCAACACCTTCGGCCTCTAGAACGGGGTTCCACTTTTCCTGCAACTGTTCTGCATTGAACATTGCTTTTTTACTCCTTGGAAAAATAGGATTAATTTACATTAAAGGTTTGACTAAATCTCACTTAGTCCAGCGACGGAGTGCATCGACATACTTAGACATCGATTCCGTCATATCTGTGTCCACAACAGGCTCTGCATCTTCAGCTACTGTTTCAGTACCTGGAGCAGGCTTGCTTGGGAAATAAGATTCCTTCAGCTGGCTAACCTTGCTGCGGAATGACTCTTCATCTTCAAACTCAACACCTTCAGCGAGACTCTCTAGCTTCTCTTTCTCAGTAGATGCTAGACCTTCGGAGATCTCTTTCACAATCCCATTCTTGACAAAACTGCCAATTTGTTTGGTGAGTTCAACGTTGTTTGATACTTGCTCGTTGAGTTTTGCTTCCATTGAATCAAGTTCAGATGCCATCTCGTTGATGATATCTGCTTTTTCTTCGGGAACTTCTATGTAGTTCTCGACGAATACTTTCTTAAGTCCTGATACTACACTCTCAGCAATCTCGGACTTGAGTCCAGCTTCAATTGCGAGGTTGTTCTTATCCATCCACTGCTGAACAGAGTATGTTAGATACTCATCAACTTGTTCTGCTAGTTCGGACTTAACTTTTTCTACTTCCTCATTTAAAGTCTTGGAGTACTCTTCGTGTACTTTATCCAACTCTTCGTTGAGGCGGCTAACAACTGCTGCTTCGAAGATTGTTGCTGCTTTCTCTTTGAATTCTTCGCTAAGATCTTCACCATTGGTGAGAGCTTCAACGTCTGCAGTAACATCAACTTCTATCAGGTTATCACCTTCTAGTTCAACACCTGCTTTAACATCACCCTTTGTGCTGAACTCGGCCTTCTGACCTGAAGCTGCACTTGGTTTTGTTTGAGGTGGAGTAGCCTGTGTCTGTGAAGGAGCCTTTAATTTATTAGACTCATCATCGGGCTTAGAGTTCTGTGGAGTCGGACCTCCTAGAACTTCAACAGATCCTAAGGTAGAACCGTCAGCAACGGCACCGTCGAATTTTGCTTCGGTGACTTCCTGTTCTTCGGTTACCTTTACTTCAGTATTCTCTTCGGACATTTTGGTGTCTCCTTCGTACATCAAGTTGTTTTGCTAAAAATATTTATACATTACAAAGTTCCAAGGAACTGTGAGAACGCGGAAAGCTTTCTCTCCTCCAGGACTTTGCGGGATGGTGCATTGTTCAATGACTTCTGAACACGCTCTAAATCTGATTCTAGTATGGCACCATTCTGCCATACCCATTCCTTACCTTCCATAATACCATCAACAAATGCATCAGGTGCGGAAGGATCAGCAACAATATCAGCTGCGGTTGCTAGTATAAAGTCATCAGCAACTACTTTACATCCATCTTCTTCTTTGAGTGATCCAATCCCTCTCGAAGAAACGCCAAGCTTAACTCCTTCACCGAGTAAGTTCTTAGCTATGTTACCCATAGGGGTATCCAGAATCCTTGCTTTACCTCTGAAATTCGTATCCTCTCTTACAAGTGAAGTAATTAAGTGAGACACGCGATCCAAATTTACAGTTGGACCATCAGGGTGACCAAGTTCGCCAAGTGCTCTTCCACTTTTAACGAAAGATTCATTGTACTTGTTTACTTCACGCTCCAAAGTATTAATAGGATAGTATCTACCATTCCTATTTTTTAGGTTACCTTGAAGGAAAGTTCCCTCGATATATAGATTCTTTTTACCACTCTTGGTGGATTCCTCAAGAACCTTTATGTCTTCAATCGTTTCCGTTATCAGTTTCATCAGTTGAGATCTCCTCTTCTGGTTCGGGCGGTGTATCTAAAAATGATTTAGCCATCTCCTTCTTCTTAGCATCTATTGCTGTAGCAGAAACGGCCATCATTGCTTTGTCAACTTCTGTACTAAGATCTTTCGATCCAGTAAACAGTTTGTTAACAATATCCATAGCGACATCACTAGGCATAATTAATCCTCAATCAGTACTATTTAGAATTCTCCGCGTTTATAGTCTGCAGGAGCAATTGCTTGCACCCCAGTTGGACCCATATCTTCTGGCATTTCTTCCATTCCTTGACCCATAGGGTCTTCCATTGGCATACCAGTTGCGGGATCTATAGACGCAGGATCAGGTAGTTTACCATCGGCAATTTCCTTCTCCATCTGCTTATCAATCTGCTTAATCTCAGCATCAGTGTGCTTAAGAATTTGCCTCCTAAGATAATCAAGAGAGAAGTATCTACCTGCAAAAGGATCCATTGCAGTCAATAGATTTAGACGCTCAGTGAGAATTTCCTTCTCCTTAAGTTCACTAAAGTAATTGTCAGCAATAAAATCATACTGTATATGCTCTGACATATCATCCCACTCTTCAAGTGAGATTATACCTTTGAGCACTAATTGTGTTTTAAGTAGATCGTGAAATAACTCAGAGAATTTCTTACGAAGTCTTGTTACAAACTTCTGGAACTTGACTTCATCCCTAGTAATTTCAGCAGCACGACCTAAGTTAAATGTTGATTCTGATTCGAGACGAGACTCAGGTACATTAAGCGCACGATAAAGTTTCTTCTGGAAATACTTTACGTCTTCTAGTTCACCTAAGTTTTGTCCACCTGGTAGAGTTGTGATCTCAGTACCTCTGCCACCTTCTCTTCTTGGTAGCCAGAAGTCCTCAAGCATACTCATAAACTTACGATCATCTCTGATCTCACCAGTGTCAGCATTGTATACTAACTTATT
>CEPK01048459.1_pt1 | contig 26535 bp, 15 predicted proteins | sample 356231 | NCBI WGS metagenome assembly CEPK01 (sample SAMEA2620259, study PRJEB7988) | marine metagenome | biome: marine biome (ENVO:00000447); feature: deep chlorophyll maximum layer (ENVO:xxxxxxxx); material: "saline water (ENVO:00002010), including plankton (ENVO:xxxxxxxx)" | depth 80 m
GCAGGATCATTCTGAGTTGACAACTTTGCAGAAGAAAGGCCAGCAGTACCTCCTCCCCAAATCAAACTAGGGCACAACGCTGTTATTGTGTTTTTTATCTGTCTTATTGAACTCGGTTTTATTCTATACTTGTTCTTGACAAAAGACTTGAGGTCATCATAAGTTATCCCTTTGTCATTATCAGCTTTTTCCTCGTCTAAAAGCGCTTCTGCAGACTCGATCAACTCTTGGTCTGTAAGTAAAATATCTAGCTGCTTCTGAAGCACTTCGTCGTGTCTAGGTCCTCGCGCAGGAGATGGGCTCCCTTTTGGGACACCTGGTCGTTCTAGTTTTGACATAATGCCGGCACCTGAAAATCCTTGAAACAACGAGTAAAGCGTTTCAACTGTGTTGCATTGCGTGTCGAATATCTGTATCTTTAAAACAGTTTTGTCAGGTTGTGGCGGATTCTCAGAAGTTTCTTCTACAGCAGCTCTAGAAGGGTAGGATTGAATTTTTGCATGGAGTTGTGGTTGCTTAAAAGTTACACCGGTGCCAAAGTTATCTGTTATGCCATATGCTGTTTTAAGCACACCTCGCTTGTGATCTTCCATTACAAACTTTTTGTTCTTTGCCTTATTATTAAGTTTTCGCTGACTTAGGTTTTCTTTGTCTCGGTCACCGTAAATATTGCCGGTGTCAAAGCCATAACCTTGAGCAGCAGGATCATTAATAAAAAAGGTATTTATCATCGATAGAAAACCACTAATCGACATACTCCCTAATGCTTCAAACTTCTTTTTTAAAATTGTCTCTAAGTCAGAAATAGAAATTGGAAACTGTGCGATATTGTAGTCATACAGGTACGATGCAGACTCATTGAACGCATGAAACACTAGTTGAACTTCATCATATTGTCCTGTGGACTCTAGTGATTCTCCTATGAAAATAGAAAGTAGCTTCCCTAAAGATACTGTATTTTGTGATTTTATGTCTTTGTCACGCACATCAGCATACTTTTTACGACTAGTCCTCCCGTCGTATAGCCCTACAGGTCGCAAGAATGGGTCTGGCGTCGTCTTTATTCTTTTGATAATCTTTACCACAGAAGCATTTTTTGTAGCATTAAGTGATTTTACAAGACCGTTCTCAGTTCCCTTTTTTCCGAATACTTTTCTGCAAAACTTGTCTATGTCTGCAACAATCGGATCTTTTCTCTTTCTTTTGTTAATCCACCCGAAAAGCTCTTTTACTTGCTTTGTTTCCAAGTTTCTTGCAGAGGACATGTTTGAGCCTTGTTTCAGAACTTGTGGTACAGCTATTTTTCCGGTGGCACCTGGCTTTTTCGTATACTTTTCTAGAGCTTTTTGTATGTCTTCAAAGACTGACTGGAGTTCTTCTACAAAATCTACTACCTCAGATAGAGTTATATCAACCCTGTCCATTCCGGAGGCTCCCATAAGTGAAAGCTTTACATTTATCGACACCTCTCCGTTTTCTTCAAAAGTTGATTCAGAGTTCACAACTTGATAAGTTTCTGTAACTTTCATCGAGTCGATCAGCTCACCGAATCTATTAGCATCCAGATCAGATTTTCTAGGCATGCCGGAAGACCAAGCACTTTGAAATGAAGCAGCGTCAGGGTGTGACCACCCATATGTTATTACGAATCTTATTCTACCGTTAGCACCTGGAGCAATAAGCGGTGCTATTGCCCCTAATTTTGTTTTGTCGTGTAACTTAAGCTCCATATCTCCTGACTTGTATGAAAACATTCCGCCGGCGCCGGCGACGTTTAGTTTTAAGTTTTCCAAAGTAAGGAACGGTCTGAACGGATCTCCCCCGTCTGGATCAGTAGATAGACTTACCATTGTCTGAGGTGATGTGAATGCTTCCATAGTTGCTGCAGTTCGAAACTGCTTTTCCTTGTCAGCTTCGGCGTCCATCGAAAGCATAGCTTTGTCTTCTGCACTCAACATATTTTTAAACATCGGGTCCGTCGGCTTAATCTTTCCGTTGTCATCAAGACCTAAGAACGGGTCATTTTCAATATCTTCGCCAAGCATCCATCGGCCCAAAGACATTTCTCTCGTTTTGTTTGGATCATCTGTTGCTCGAGCAATAACCATAATATCGATAAATGGAATAGCACGCGACATCTCAAGCGTTGGAATGGCATTAAGAAACAGTGCTGTTACGTCGGTGTCGCTATTTGTCACATTTCCTGCTGAAGGAAACACTTGAATTACACTTAGCTTTGCATCATCTGAGGTTGCAGGAGAAGCTCTTAAGTCATTCATCGTCCAATATTTTGTATTTTTAGGTTTACCTAGACCTTGATCTTTGCATGTCTTTCCACCTGAAATTTTTACTTCAAGCTTATTAACCGGCATTTTTGCTTCGTCTACGCCGTCGTCTGAATTGGGTGTCACACAGATATCTGCGGCAAAATCTTCTAAACTTATTTTCCCTTTTTCTTCTTCCGTCCCACCTTGATTTTTGCAATAACTAAGAAATGCCTCGGCAGTCGGTGCACTGGTATCGCCGGCGCCACAAATAGCATTTAAAAGCTTGGCCCTAGCATTCGATGTTGTTGTTTCTCCACTTATTGGAAACGGGTTTTTGACGTCACCTAATATTGCATTCAAGTAAGCATCAGCAGATCTTATCCCAAAAAACCTGCCCAAGTCATTAATAGCATCTTTAACAGCTTTAGAGCCCATTAAATAAGTCCCATTATTTCGCTTAGATCTGTGGGCAGCCGAATTTCAGTTCCTGCTGGGCACTGCCACGCCCAGCCAATATCTGATGCAGCTGCAATGACCCACCACAAAGAACCATTACCGTAGGCTTCACCTGCGATTTGATCTAGACGAGCGTCTTCTTTTAGTCGAATGACTCTAAATCTCACAGAACCTGCTCTAATGGCTTTTCTTATTCTCATTACCGCTCTTGCAGAAGCCTTTAAAGTCCCACCTCTTATCTCAAGATCGTTTCGGTATCTAGATATTGCCATAGAAACTCCTAGAATAGCCCCTTAAGTTTATCTAGACCGCCGACCAAAGAAGTTAGCTTCATCGGATCGAACCCACCCAAAGACATTCCCGGGGGTGACGGCATGCCATCTGGCGGCCCATCGCCACCTTCGCCTTCGGCTTTGTCTGGCGGTGGCTCAGGTCCTTCGGTATCAGCATTTTCAAATGCTGCACCAACCTCAGAGCCTGGTGGCATAGCAGTATCTTCTGGAGGTGCTCCTTTTGCAGAAGCATATGGGTTCGTATACGCTAGACCGACAGGATGAGAGGGAGCGATCATGTTTCCGTCATGATCCAAGCCAAGTGGTAGATCGTGTATTGGTGCAAATGACATTTGGATCTCTACCATCTGGGGTGCTTGACTTCCTTCGTCGATTTCCCATTGAGAACCTTCATAATTTAACGACATCTGGGTTATATGTCCTGCTAAGCCTTTGCCGCGGGCTGACTCGAAAGATCTTACAAAAGCATTCTTGTCTGCTTTCATAAATTTTTCATACTCTGTCTTATTCTCGTCTTTTATCTTGTCAACCTTTGTGCCTTTTTCACCTTCCTTTTGAACAGCGGCTTCTATCATTTTCTTTAATTTGCTGTCTTCTTCTTTTGCAGAAATCGCGATCAAGGATGTATCAACGAGATCGACAGTCGCAAGTGCTGTGAGCTTTTTCTGATTTGCGCCATAACATCGAAAAGCTTTCGATACTCTTTTACCAAACGCTGAAGTTACCGGCTTTTTAGGCATTCCCGGCACAGGGTTGTCTGCCATATTAATACTAATGTCTAGCTTTGACCCTTTGTAAGTCGTGCTGAGTTCTCCATCTTTGCCTTCCTCGACACTGTATGTGTTCGACACACCGTCTAGCGTAACATTAATAAAATCGCTCAAAACCGGCTTTGGCCCAAAGCGTTTTCCGGGGTCTCTGGCTTTATCATAGCCCCCTACTGTAAGAAACTTTACAAGTGCACCTTTCTTGAGGCGGATGGTATTGTACTTTTCTTTTGTAAGAGCTTCGGATGAGACCTCATCACCTTTCTTCAGAAAATTTATAAATTCTTCATGAATCTTTGAAATGAAGGGATTCTTATCTTTCTCTGCCACCCTTTTAAGCTCGTTCCGTTTTACCCTCTCATAGTCTTCTTCAGTCATGACCATGTCAAAATTATCCGGATAGCCAAACAACCGCCCTAGATTTTTTGTGCTATAATTGCTAGCTAAAAGATTGCCTAACCTTAAGCGAACCATTGGTGAAGCTGTGGGCACTTGTGAAAAAGGTTGAATGAAAGACTTTGTATTGTTTTCAAACACGCGCGCGCGGCCTTTTGATCTTTGTGGATATAACATGGCAACTAATCTATTGATAACGTACCACATATAAGAGTGATCCTTTTTAGACATCGCAGCCAACTTAAACGTGACATCTATGCTTCTTGTAGTCTTGGTATACACCCTGACAGCATCTGTGCGACCGTAACCATGTGTCTCTGAATAGTCTGATGAAAAACTATCGCCTATTGACATTATAAATGCCGGCATGGCAATAATTTCATTTGTTCGTAAATCATGTATGTAAAATGGGATGTACTCTTTGTCTAAAGCCTCTTCAACAATTTTTACTGTGGACGCTTCTATTTTAGGCTTGGCCAGAGGCTTGGATATCCATTTTGACCAGGCACCAGCTGATCCAAAAGTTCCGCCTTCGCCGCTAAATTCTTTCATCAGCCATTTGCGAACATCTTCATCCTGACCTGTAATGAGTCCACTGTATGACTTCATGCCCGGTATCTGTTTATCATTCAACTGATTGGGCATCAGTATTGACCCGTATGTGTAAAGATTATACTTTCCTACCCACTCATTTCCAATTTGAAATCGCGTCATTGAGTTTCTTCTTGTAGTAGGGTTCAGCACATTTTTATTAACTTGATCTTTGTATTTAACAACATCAGCACCGAGATGACCGTATTCTCCCCAGGCATAAAGATCTTGGTAAACTTTATCACCCATTTGAGCTAGTGTATTGATAAATCTGAATGTCGTAGATGAAAAAAGTGATTCAATCAATTTGAATATTTGTGTTATGAAGCCGGTCACACCCATTGCATTTCCGAACCCTACAGCAGCCTCTGTGATCTGCTCGACGTCCCGCAAAACTTGCTTTGTTATAGATGCATAGTATCCTGGTGCTAGGGCAAGATTTAGTGCTACACCGATAGCCTTCTCTAGAGTCAAATCTTTGATCGGCCCTTGAATCCCATAAAAGGCCATTGTTCCTCTAATAACACAGGCAGCCCAATTGCCGTCAGTTCGATATATTCCAAATAGCTCTAAAAACATTTGAGCAAGACTTGAGCTTTTTGGAACTCTTCTACCCATAGAAAGAGTTCCTGGGGCCTGTGCTGTTCTTTGATGCTCTGATTGCTTGCTCGTAGTAGGATCATCAGCGCCCTCGCCAGCAGCTAGCGCGCCTTCCATGATACCGCCTATCAGTGCAGTTGCCAGTAGGCCATAAAGAGATATTAGAAACATCCCCATGGGTAAAGCACCATCAAAAGGCTCAATAAAAGAGTTCATTTGACCGTAAGAAGATGCATTTCTAGGAGCTGACAGGCCCTCAATTAGACCGCCGGCGCCTACACCGAAAAGCTCACCTTTAGACTGCACCATGATGATATCATCTGCACCCATGGAATTAAACAGACGACTAGCACCTAACGAAGGTTGAGCGTCTTCTGGCAACCCTAGCGCATCCACTGCGGCGCTGAAAGCAGCGTCTCCGCCTTGTGCTAAAGTGTTGCCTCCAAATTCAGCAGTCGGTGAATTTTTAATTCGAAGAACAGATGTTGCGATTGTTCCTGCACCGATTTGTGTTAAGCTCGGTATGAGCGCGGCCATGTCGGCGATGGCACCAAAATTTAACATGTTAGCATCTGCTAAGTTTTCATGACCGCCGGCTGAGATCATTGTTTGTAAAGCCATCGCCCTTAGATCTTCAATCGTTACTTTCGGTGCATCTTTATCGTACTGACCTAAGATTCCGGTGCCTGTCTGTACTGACCAGAGTCCCTTACTGTAAGCTTCTAGCTCGTTTTCTGTATTGGCATTTTTTATATAGGGTGAGGAGTCCGGGTTAGGAGAAAAGCGATTTGAATCGTCGAGCACACCTTTGATAGCTTCTGTTAAATTAGTAGTGACTAATTGTCCAGTACTGTCAGAATGTTGTATGCCTTTCCTTAAGACATCGTCACCTGCATACGGCCCTCCTGCAGCTGGTGCTGGTGGGACTGTCCCATCCTTAGAGATTATTTGAGAAAGTCTAGGTGCACCGAAGAAAGACCCTAGGGTAGCATTTGCTGCAGTGCCCCCGCTTATATCATCAAAATGCTTAGTTGGACTTGGAGAAAATGCAGAATCGTCTGTTACTTTAGATAATGCATGCCCTCTTTGATGCCCTACCGTCTCTTGTGTAGTTTTGGGGTCTGGAGAGTACCGATTGACAGCATTTTGATTTTCTGCAGCATAGTTTGCTAACGATCTTCGTGATGCAGCAGAAAGGTCATGTAATCCATCTGTGGGTCTTACAGGATCGGTTGGGTCTCTTGGTAAGTCAGTGTTCGGCTCTGAGGTCGGATAACCTGGAATGAAAGCTGCTGCTCCTGCAGATGTCTCGTGTGCCAAGACATTTGCCTCAGCTCCTTCCGGAACTGCGGAGTTGTCAACAAGATAGTCTCCCAATCTTTTCGGCATCGGATCGATTCGAGAAGAGATAACAACAGGTTTCTCAAAGGCGACTCCTCCGCCGAAAAGCTGCTCGTTAGTTGCAGTAGCATCCGGGGCTGCGCCCGGGGCTTCGGCGTCACCGCTCAAGATATCTGATGGGCTTGGGAGATCAAACGATGGCATTAGTTATTTTCCTTCTCAGCCTTCTCTTTGTTTGACTTTTCGTGTTGTGATCGAACCTTTGAATGGATGTTGCTGGCAGTCTTTCTCAATCGAAACTCCATCTCTTTCTTTTTTTCTGGATCGTCTTCAGCTGCAGCCATCTCTTTTCCTATGGCATACCCAGCATTCATTAAAACTGCAGCTTTTCTTTCCATAGCATCTTTAAATAATGGATCAGCCTGTTCTAAGATCTTGTAAAAGAGACCAGCAAGCGTCTCAGGGTCGTCTTTAGTAGACTTAAATCTTTCTAGTGCTTCTTTTTGTTCTTTTGTTAGTTCGTCCATAGTAGTAACTCTATCTCTTGTTTAAATAGCTTAAAATTTTCTATTGGGTTCCGCCAGTAGTAGCAATTTGCTTGGAGCCATCGAACTTCACGCCGACGAGCTGCTTCGCCAGCTCTTTCTTGTTTAGGTTAACTGTGATTTCAACAGTGGCTTTCTTCAGGTTATGAGAAACTTCAAGTTTTCCTGCCTTAAATGTCGCAGTGACGCCAGCTACCTTACCATCAAGCATTCCACCAACAGTAGCAATATTGTTCTTAATTCTGGTCACTTGCACTGTGTCTTTAAGGTACTTAAGCTTAAGTGCGGCGTCTAGTTGGACTAGAACTCTTCTTAAGTTTGCCGCATTGGTAACAGTACTCTTGTCCATGCCTTTGCCTTTGCCGAGTGCCTCGTTAATATTGTGGACTAGTTTTCCCTTGTTGATCTTCTGTAAGGACAGGACGATTGCATCAACGTCAGTTGAAGAGAGCTTAGCCTTTCTCTTTCCGTATCCACCTTCTGAACCGAATGCAGCAACGTCGGCGGCACCTTTCATCGCCTTGACTAGATAAGGGAAGCGAGCTGCTGCCTTCCTGAGACCTTTTATGTTCGGTTTCAGAATATCCTCAGAGAATTTACCAATAGCTTTTACTAGCTTTGCAAATCCGCCTTCTTTGCCTGAGCTTGTATCAAAGACTTTCGCCAGTGTTTTCATGGATTCGTTGGCAGAGGCTGCCTGGCCTCCCTTTGCACCTTTTGTACCCAAGCCCTTAATATTTGTAAGTGCTGTAGTGAATTTTCCGATTGCATCAAAGACTTTACCTAGCGACGAAATCTGCTTGGAGTATTTGTGTATTTTATTAAGGTCGCCTCCCTTTTCAAATAATCCAACAAGATCAGAAGCGACTTGAGGTAGGCCATAACCGTTTAGTGCATTTTTGCCCATAAACCCTTCAAGCATCGTCTCCAAAATACCAAAATTACCAAAGAAATTATCGGCGTCGTCCTTGGTTATCTTGCCCTTGGGCATCAATCCCATCATGTCTTTTATTACAGAAGCAAAGGTTGCAACAGCACCTAGCATTTCGTTCAACAGCTTGACTTTCTTTGCAATTCCTGATTTGCCGGCCGGTACTTTTTCTGCCACTGCTTGAATCTTGCCAATAAGATGGGGTAGACCAATAGTTCCGTCTTCGTCGCCCGAAATTCTTTTAATGATTTGATAAATTGGACCTTTGGCGCCAAACATTTTCTGGATGGCTTCTCTCAGCTCTCCTGGATTCTTTACATTCGGCCCAGCGAGCTTCATGAAGCTACCCAACATGTTAGCAAACTTAGACACAGCGCCCATTGCAGCAACGACAATATTCATCCTCTTTTCAAGAGATGCCGGATCTTTAATTCCCTCCGCGGATTTTTTAACTGACTTAATTATGTCTGGAAGCCCCCAAAGCTCTCCGTTCGCGCCACCAACGACTCTCATGATAATCGTGGCAGCCACACCGCCTGGTCCGAATAGCGCGTTCACGTCACGCGTTATTTCTGACGGACTTCGACCTCCGCCGATTTTCATAGCGCTGCCCATGGAATTCATAAACTTTGAAACAACCTGAATCGCTTTAATGATTGTTTCCATTTTCATTTTCATTGTCTCAGGGTCAGAAAATGCTTGCCCTTGAGCAATTTTTACTATTGCACCGATTGCCTTTTCAATGCCGCCGCCTTTTCTAGTTAATGCTCCAACTATTGCATCGATACTATCAGTCAACTCTTTAATTCTTTTTTCAGCCTCTGTCATCTTTGGCTTAGAAGGAGGCTTTTCAGACTTACCACCGAAGAGTCCTCCTTTAAAAAGATTACCAAATATATTACTTTTTGGTTTTTTGCTAGTTATTCCTAGAATGCTTCCAATCGCTTTCATAAACTCAGTAACAACTTTAAGACCCTTTGAAATTACATTGATTTTTTTAACTGCCATTCCAGGATCTGGGACATTAATTGCCAATATTGCTGTTATCGCTTTTTGAATGGATTTTCCTATCTTTGGAATTAGCCTCATTCCAGTCTGGAGTGGGCCTGTCTCCTTGATTATCACTCTTCCTTTTTTAACAATAATTTTAATGTCTGTCTTCTCAGCTAGATCAGAAACTCCCTTGACCATCTCCATCGTGTCTACCATAGCTTTCATTGCGACGCCGATGGCCTCAAGCTTCGGCTTAAGCTTTTTAGGATCTTCTTTTAGAGCAGGTAGATTTAAAACACCCAAGATCCCCATAATCATTTGTGGGACATGACGACGAAGCATGCTGAACATGCTATTCATCATGGAGGTCATGGTGTTCATGGTCTTCCCTAACGAATCATTGCTCTGAAATGTTCCTTTTGCTTTGTTTGCAGCAGTATGAAGTTCACTAAGTGTTCCTGCTTGATCTGCCATGGAACTTGTGATCTTTGTCATGATATCAATTGCGCCTGCCATTATCTTGAGCTTCGACTCTACATCTCTCGGATCTCCTTTAACTTCTATCGTCAGTAAAGTTGTGATCATCGGCGTTAATTGATTTTGAATTGTCGCCATCAGGTCTTGAATGAATGTTTTCATTGTAGTCATGACTGCGTCTAGTTTAGCAGTGTCTACATCATTGCTGAGCATTCCTTCATCAGTATATTTTAGTGCCATTTCAAACACTTCAGCCATCGGGCCTAGCATTCCACCAAACAGGCCTCCGATAGCAGAGAGAACAGAAGCGACTGCCTTTGTCTGCTCTTCACCTCCTGGCGGTGTCAGTGCTACCAGCTTTATCATTTGCGCCATGACACCTTCTGGACCTGCGACGCCTTTAATAATAACATCCATCAGCCCTTTTACTTTGTCCAGGATACCTGATGTGTGTCCTTCGTCAACTGCTTCAAGCTCCATCTTGCCTAGCTTTACTGCAATTTTGGCCAAGTCTTTAATCGCATCTACTGCCATAACGATAGCTGATGCAGCATTTTTTGCGTCTTTAGGGTTTTTGATCGCACCGATCATGGTGCCTATCTTGTCCGTTACACCGTCTTTTTTTGTAAGTGCATCAATGAATTGTGAAATTGTGCCAGCTAGCTGTTTGAAACTTGGAAAGAAAGGCAGCTTAAAGATCATTAGCGCTAAAGCTGTGAATGCAATGTCTTTTAATGCGTCCATAGCAACTGAAATTGCTTCGAACGCTTTTTTTGAATTTGTTAATTTGTCAGCCTTTCCAGCCATTACACCTAAATTCTTTATAAGTCCGGACTTCACGATGGTTTTGACAAAGAGTGCAGCGCCAAGTGTAAAGAATGATGCGACGAATGCGATTGCGCCTAGCGGTATCATCATCGCAGCCATGACTAAAAGACCTACCATTATTGGCACTAATTTAATCATGTTGACAGCTGTCTTAACAAAATCAATCTTGCTGTTTGCAAATTTTCGCAATTGAGGCAAGAATAATTTTGCAAACACAACAACAAACAGCGTAGCCATCACTAGACCAATCATGCCCATGACCATTGTTGCAGGATTCATTAAGGCGGCTGATATCGCCACGATCAACAATGAGCCAAAAATAAAAGCGATACTTTTAAATGCGCCGCCTAGTTTTTCCCAGTCTAGGTCCATAAAGCCGGAAGCAGTTGCCATACCGTATATAATAGCACCAAAAAGCCCTATTAGAATAACGAGTGGTATAGCGGTAATTAAGCCCATAGCAGCTGGTTTTATCATTGCAGGTTTTAGGAGCTTAGCAGCCCAAGCTATAGCAGCAACCCCTAAAACTGCAACAGCCAGACCCATCATTGTTAGTCCAGCGTTAAGAGCTTCACCTACGCCTATCCCGTTTAATATGGGGGCAGCCATTTTCATTGCTATAGAAAAGGGAATCATGGCAGCGACGACAAGTGAAGCTGCAGCGACGACAAGAGCAGACTTTGCAACTTCTTTTGCAGTAACCAATCGGGTTGCCATTATTACAAATGATACAGCAATCATGGCGGTGCCTAATCCTACCATCATCAGAGCAATCCCTACCCAATCTAATCCGGAAGCCATGCCTGAAATTAGACCAAGTGCACCCACAAAAGCAACGCCACCAACAAGAAATGCACCTGCTAGTAGCACAAGCTTTAGTGTAGCCATCATGATGTCTTTTGAACTAGTAGTTTTAGCAGCATGGAAGACTGACTGAAATGCGAATATTATTTTTGATATACCGATGGCAGCTAAAACAAATTTTAACGGGTTACCCATTGCTGCAATGGGGCCGGCCATTCCTCCTACTAAAGTTGTTACAAAAGAAATAAATGCTGGTAAAAACAAGAATGTTAGCAGCATTAATTTTCCAGCTGCCTTAGCGATATCTCCACCGCCTATTTTCTTAAGGCCTTTAATTGCGCCTCTCAAGGGTGCAACCATAACTCGGCCGCTTCTTTCAGCCTCTTTCTCTTTTTTCTTTTTGCTGACCTCTTTTCCCATCATCTTGGCCAAGCCTTTAAACAGCAGACCAAATGCGCCGGCGACCGCGCCGCCTTTAAGCATCGAAAGAATCGCGACGACCAGGCCTTTTGCAAGAAGAGCACCTACCAAGACAGGCCAGTACTTCGCCAAAAATGGCTTCATTTTTTCATATATTGCTAAGAATAGACCTTTAAGCGCTGCCAGCAGCGGTGGCAAAAGCTTGGTGAACAAAACACCAAAAAGATCGCTGACAGCAGCCCAAAGGCCTTTGAACATTTCACTCAATGCGCCCGGTATGCCAGGAGGATTCTTAATAATCTCTGTGAGCTTTTTAATCCCCTTTGTAATTAACGGTATGACTATCATCAAAAGTCCCTTAAAGATACCTCCGAGTACCTTCAGAAACGTTTTTCCGCCTTCAGCTACATCACTTGCTGCTTTACCCTTTTTTCCAAAAAATTCCTTAAACTTTTCTTTTAGTTTTTCGATGAGTGTGGCGACACCTGCTTGTGGGTCATCCTGAACTGTTTTGAAAAAGTTCTTAAACTCTGCGACGACGCCTTTCATTAGATTTTTTACATCTTTAGGATTAAAAAGGTCTCTTAGACCTTTCAGCATTTTTTTGACGCCTGGGAAGAATTTAACAAATGCTTTTCCTACTTGCTTACCTGCCTTATAGACAACGCGTAACGACTTTCTAATGTTTCGCATCACCTGCCTGAAGACTTTGGACCGCTTTATTCCTTTTCCAAAACCTTTTGCAAAAGCATCAAAAAAGCCTTTAAACTTGCTTCCGCCTCCACCGCCAAAGACTCGCTCTATGGAATCAGCCAACTTGCTCATTGCTTCAGCTTGAGATAACTGCTTCTTTTCGTTTTTACTGCCAGCTTTTTGGACGTCATCGTATGACATCGACAAACCTTTTTGACTGAAGGCTAGCTTCGTTGCCTCAGCACTCATTCCAGCCTGTGTCGACAGCATCTTGAGCTCTTGACGACTCATACTTTCCACAGATTTTCCTGTGGCTTTAAATGCTTTCTGTAACATGGAGAGGCGAGCAGCTGGGTCTTGCTCTTTCATCATCTTCATGGCGTCAACATTCATTCCGAACGACTGTGCCAATTGTGCTGCGCCCTTAGCTGCATCTTCAAAGTTGTCAAACTTATCTACGAGGCCTGTTAATTCTTTTACCTCGATACCTAACTTGCGCGTATATACCGCAACTTGAGACATAACCTTGGGGCCTAATGTGCCGAAATTATCAAAATCAGCCATCATCTTGCCCATATCTTTAGAGATAACCTTAGAGTTCATTCCAAAGTCTTTGCCCATTTGAATGGCATAACTTGCTGTCTCTCGAGAGAGCTCAGTCATGGATTTACCTTGTGCCAAGGCGCGCTTTCCTAAAGCACCCATCTCTTCAGCTGAAAACCCTAAGCCTTTACGATATACTGCAAGGGCGCCGGCTGATTTTGCAAATTCTCCTCTTAATGCGGTAAAGGCACTGCCTAGTGCTTTCGCGGTCTCTAAGTTATATTTGATTGCTTCAGCAAAACCACCTGGTCCTTTTCCGAAAATTTTACTGAGCCTCAGCCCCGAACCTCCGAGACTTTTTGACTCGGCACGCATGGTCTTGAGACCTTCCTTAAAGACCTTACCTTCTCCGGAGTTTAGACTACCCATCTCCTTGCGAACTTCTTCGAGCGCGACTTTGATAGGATTAGGGCCACCTCCGCCGCCCTGGGCCATGCCAATAAGGCCTGACCAGATTTTAATAGGAACAGAGAGTAATGTCTTGCCTAGCTTAAATACAGACCCTACAACACTTACTAAACCCTTGCCTAGACCCGATAGAGTTGACATAATGCCGCTGAAGCCTGCCTGGACACCTTTAAGAAGTCCGATACCTGCACCAAGCTTCATTAATGATTTTGAATTATCACCTACTTTAGCGCTAGCTTTTCCAGCTGCATCGGCTAAGCCTTCTGTTTTTTCTGCGGCCTCTTCGGCAGTGTCAGCAACCTCATTAAGAGAATCATTTATCTCTTTAAGACGATCATTCATCCCATCGAGGCCTTTGCACTCTAGGGCTTTGCAAAGCTCAGCAGCCATCTTGACTTGAGCACCCAAGACTTGGGTAGACTTAGCCATTAATGCCTGGCGCTGTGCCAGAACCTTATTTATCTGCTGTTGAACTGCTAGTTGATCGCCGAGATCGTTTTTTGCCATCTATAAAATCCTGTTCTCACATATGGTAATTATCTATTGCCACTAGTGAACTACAGATGGTATTAAGTAAATCTTCTTAATCTTGCAGGAACTTGTGACCGTGCACGATTCATCATCGATCTGGCTTCTGGATGATTCATATGCGCAGCTCTAGACTGCGCCTGGCCGTCATTTGCTTTGGCAGACTCTTTTATCTCTTCATTGGTTCTGTTAATGAACCAAATGCGCTGCCATACAGGCAAGTGATATGCTTCTGTGTATGTGAAGCCCATGTAATACATCAGCAAAAATATTTGCTGAAGAAATATTTCTTTATCACTCGGTGTCAGGCCAAAAAAACGAGGCACCCATCGGGAGCCGTACCTCCGATGTTTCCATGCAGTGAGGACAGTCCATCCACGTCTTCATGTCTAGGCCGGGCTCTGAGCCATCGATGTGCTTTCTTAGCGCCAAAGAGTCTCTGGCCGGCATATTTCTCACGAAGGTATTAATCTTATTTCTATCTTTAATGCCTTCAATGGCTACAATCTGATGTTGTAGTCGAGTCGTCACCAGATTCTCGCTTTCTCCACCCTGCTTCTTGCGGCGCTCCATCATAACTGTAAGGTTTGTCTCATCCGCACCTGTTAGAAACTTAAAATGCACTGTCTTCTTAGTTACAGGTAGTTTAAATTCAAAAAGGTTCGCGCCTTCTGCAACAGGATCAGAGTCCAAACGCTTAATGGGTAACTCAGTTAGCTGGAAATCTTGCTTAGACTGTTCTCCACATGCTGGACATTGAACCTCAGCAGTATATTCAGATCCATAACCTGTAACTCTGAGAGCAGTCATGATCGCATTTCGATCGCCTACTGTCATTGCATCAACATCAATGGCCTTGTTAACTAGACAAGACTTGATTAGGTGCGTAATGACTGTGCCTTTCTTGATTAGCGCTCTAGAAGTAAGAATATCTTCTTCCTTAGCAGTCATCGCTCTGATCTCTAATGTCTCCAGGTTATGGAGTGGACTATCTACTGGATAGATTCTCCCATTAGAAGGAAGTGGAACAGCTTCAACTGGGATTTCAAACCCAAAATCATCTGCCATTACGTTTCTTGTTTGGAAACCTGCCGCTCTTGCCTGATTAGCGGAAAAAACTTCGTTATTCTCTCTTGCGTCGTTGCTCACTGTTATACCTCGCAATCTATAGTACTAAAATTAGCAATGTGCACACACATGTTAATAAAAAAACCCAACCAAAATTATTTGGTTGGGTTTAGATATGCTAAAATAACAGCTTTTAACAGTTTAAAAACTACTGATCTTTAGTATTTTGACTCTAGAGTTTAGTATTGCAGTACGCAATTATCAAATCTGATTGTCAGAGAAATTTCTGCTGGGTCAGAGCCGCCGTAGTCTAGATCACCAAATGTGGCGTTAGTGAGGAACGCTCCTTTGATATCCCAAAGCTCAACTACTGTTCCAACTGGATCAAGAAGCTTGAGCTGGCAGTCTCTCTTGTAGAAGTCGGCATATCCTGCACGACCTGAAACTGATTCAAAGTGTGTTCTGCACCACTCCATTACCTGCTGTGCTCCCGAAGGTGCAATTGGATCATGTAGCGTGACAGTAATTGCCTCGAATTTTGACTTACCGGCAAGGTAACGCGTAGAGTTAATGAAGGATACTTCTGTCTCCTCAATTGTGACGTTAGGCCGGGCCGCCGTCTTCATCAAAAAAGCATCAATCCCTTCAATTGCAAATACCCATCTAAATTTTCGTTTGGGTTCAAACTTATTGGGTAGCATATCTGTGACTGGAAGTGTTTCTGCCATTTTCTGTTATCTCCTTAATGGGTCCTTATTAAATATGTCATTCAATTAGTACTTATACGTCGGCGCCAGCATTTGTCACCACGAAATCTAGACTGATGAATTCGACGGAGCGTGTAGGCTGCAAGAAAATCTTGCCTCGTATTGTGTTGTTTTCAACATCTGCCTGCGTAGTCGTAGTAGTATCAATCTGTACCTTAAATCGATCTAGTCCTTGCTGCTGCTGAATTTGTGTTAAAATTGGTGTCACAGCAGCACTAAATCTAGCTAACGTCTCTGTTCTGTTTGGCTCGAACAAGAGAGAATTAGCAACTCTCTTAACTTTTCTCCTCACATCAATCAAAAGTCTTCTTACGTTGACTCTATCAAGGGCACTTTGTGCAGCCAAAAGTGTTTTCTGGCCGAAGACCACTACACCCGGAGTGTGTGGGAAAGAAGTTAGCGGGTTCACATCAACTGTGTATAGTTCATCTAAGTTTGTTCTATTGAATTTTACTTGTGACTCTACAACAGATGATAGTGCACCGCGTGTAAATCCAGCTGGTGCAAACCATGGGTGAGCAACAGCGTCATTTAGTGAAAATGCACCTAAAACAGCAACTGATGGTGGGCATTGTACGTTTGTAGCAGTCGAAGGATCTGTTATTACAACGTCTGGGAAGTACGCAGCCGCAAACGAAGAATCCATCGAGCGCCCACCGAATCTATTTACTGTGTTTGTTACGTTGACATTTTGATCAAGTGAAGCAGTGACGTAAGCATCAACTGTATCTTTCTCTTCAATGTCCATAATAAAGAGCGCGTCGAATCTTCTTTCTGTTGATTCGACAGCATAGTCAGTCACGGATTCATGACGAAGTCCTGGGATTGCTAACAGCTGAATATCGACGTCTGATTTCTCTTCCATTACGTCAATTGCTTTTCTGTATGCAGCAACCGTCGGTCCTGAAGTCCCTCCCTGTGCTGATGAATCGTCCATTTCTCGACGAGCTGCATTGTCTGTTAGCTTGGACTTGTCTTTGTCGAAAATATTTACGCCATCAAAGCCTCCCTGTAGAGGGAATGAAAACTTAAGATATTTTCGTGTTGGTAAGTGACTAAAGTCAATCGAAGCATCTAGGAATCTAGAGCCAATACCCGTGTTGCCGTCTCGATCTGTAAGTGATCCTACTGATGTTCCATTTCTTCTATAGGTTGCAGCTGACCATTGCTGTGCATCTGGCTTATTGTTTGAAGACGTGATCACCTCAACCTGCTCTAAAGAGAATAGATTGTTAAGATATCTGTCTGCATCTAAGACACACCCATTTAGATCAACTGTTCCTTCATTATCACCAACCCATGGGTTCTGGAATGAAGTGTGAAAATTTGGGAACCACTTTGTAAATCCGTATATAGAAGGATCTAGCTTTTGATTCTGGTTAGGTTGAGTTGTGCTGTCTTTTAGCTCAAACTGAACGCCCCAAGTAAGTGCAGCTTCAGGTGTTTTCTTTGGCGCAACCCCTACAGCAACAGTTTCTCTCATCGGAACAGGTAACTGAGTTATGTTCTTACAAGTTAGCAAAGAATCGAATTCTGAGCTACCGTCGATAGATCCTGTGAATGCTGCCAGATCGCCCACGGTTGATCCGGAAGTTACTAAGTGATGTAATCCACGGAAACCACAAGGCAATGCTGTGTCGTCCAATCTGCCTAGGTCTAGATCATTATCTGCTTCAATTCTAATAAACTGTGAACTGTTTGGATATTTTCCTTCGATTACCAGCTTTTGTCCGCCGGCTTTTTTGTCAAAGTCATAGAATGTGTTTGTATCACCAATCACTCTAGCAACATATCGATCAGATCCAGGATTTAAATCCAGGCCTCGAAAACTCTCAAGAACGACAGGATTCATATCGTTGTCGTCCAGTCTTCTTACCAACAAGTCAAATGTTCCAAACTTATTATTTTCATTAGTTGAAGCTTGAACATTTTCAATTGTAATCTTAAATGCTCGGGAACCTACTACTCCATCGTCTCTGGAGTGCACCTTAAACAGATTGAGGTTTGAACCTCCAAACTTTTGAGAAATAACTGCAGGAGAGAAAGCAGCGCTGTACCTATCTTCCCAACTTTCCCAGTTTGGAGCGCCGGCGTTAGTAGCTGAAGAAGCTTCGCCAGTATTTCTTCCTTTTGACCCTGAGAGCATAAAGCCGATTGTTGTTCTATCGCTGTAACGCTCTGAGAGACCCATCCCTGCAGCAGAAGGTACTGCCAAAACTGGATCTATGTCCCAGTGTGCATAAAGATAATGACCAGCTTCTTGAATCTTAGTTGGGTCTGTATTAAAGACGTTTGCGAAATAAGAAGGTGATTTCGGATCAAAAGATGCTGTTACGATATTGCCGTACGAATCAGAAACTTTGTGACCGTTTAGTAGCATCACAAACTGTGATTTACCGCTACTCGTAACAACATCGCCGAATGGATTTCCGGCGTCGGCTGCTGCAGCGAAATTACCAAATGCTCTGTTCGTAGTTGAGGGTACGTTGTTTGTAGTATTTGCGTTTGAAGAACTTAGGGAGATTACAACCCCAGAAGGTGCCATGACCACACCGCGAAGAATAGGCCTAGCTCTATCAGAACCAGCAGCTAGCTGGCCTAATCCTGCATCTGTAAAGACTGTGCTTCCATTAGCCTGAGACATAAAACAACCTAGTGCATAGGTTCTTCCTAGAGGGCCGCGGCCGGCGGTGTGAGTGTAAGGATTATCACCCACCATGCCGTTTGCTTTCGGAAGGCGATCACCAACAACGTATCCAGCGTTAGTTACGTTACCTGGGTTGGAACCTCCTGTATTTCTAGCTTTGCCGTCTCCGATGCCTAGGACTCTTACATAAGTTCCTGCACCTGCGTTTCGCATCCATTCATGTACTGCTAACGGTCCAAATTTGTCGCCGTCTGTGTTACCAAACGTCGAGACAAAATCTTGAAAAGTTGCGAATGTAATAGGGACAAATGCCGGCCCTCTTATTGATGTTCCAACGATGCCCGCTGGAATTCCTCTGGGCTGTATTGCAGTTGGTCCGCTTAAATCAATTTCCCGTGTGCTAACACCTGGGCTCTTAAAAGTTAGCTCTGCCATTGAGTCATCTCCTGGATTTTTCCTCTAATACTACTTATCATTTATTCAAAGCTCACACCACTGTTTGTGATAATAAAATCTACAGCGATGAATTCAACAGCCCTTGTTGGGACCACAACGATACGTCCGTTTAGTTTATTTTCTTCAACATCCCGAACTGAATTGTTTGTATCGTCACATACCACCTTAAATTGTTCGATTCCGGCCTGGGCTTGAATCAAAGCTAAGAGAGGTGTCACCTGAGACACGAAACGAGCTCGTGTTTGAGATGTATTAGGTTCAAATAAAATCTTGTCCGCTACTCTAACAACCTGCCTCTTTACTTCTAGAAGCAAGCGGCGAACATTAACTCTATCAAGGGCTGATTTTGCCATCTGTAGTGTCTTCTGTCCGAAGATCACAAATCCTGCACGTGGGAAAACAGCAATTGGATTAATTCGTGCATCATAAAGTGTGTCTCTGTCGCCTGACGTAAGTCTATTTTCAACATTGACAACAAAGTCCAGCGCGCCTCGATTAAATCCGGCGGGTGCAAACCATGGGAATGCAACCTTATCATTAAACGCCAGAGTAGCTAGTGCGGCGACTGATGCTGGGACCTTTACGATTTGATTATTTACCTGATCATTGATGAAAACATCTGGGAAGAACGTTGCACCGTAGTTATTGTCAATTGCTCGTCCTTCAAAGTTTTCAGAAGTCTCTCTTACGTCGACTCGAGCTGTAGAGTCATCGTATAGTCGATTTCCGTCTTCATCATATTTGATGAGATCCATTAGATAGATCGCTTGCGAGTATTTTTTTGTTAAATCAATCGCATGATCTGATACGAATGTATCTCTGATTCCTGGGATCGCAAGGATATTAATATTAACTGACATTGGATCAGTCATAATTTCTGCTGCTCTTCTTACAGAAGCAACTGCATTATTTCTTCTTCCTTCACCCTGCTGATTCTTGCTCCCGATCTGTGATAGTCCTAAATCCGGGTCACCTTCAAGAGCACCTCCGCCGACATCAGCTGACAATGCTTTGTCCTTGAAGAAGTTAGCATTTTCATCAAGAATATTGACACCGTCGAAACCGCCATAGAATATGTTTGTAAACTTGGCGAAGTCTGTAAATCTGTTGAATATTACAGAACTTGTCTGGATCAGGGAAGCTAGTGTAAATCTGGTATCTCCGTACGAAGTCCCGTCATCGACTGTGTATGTCGTCTTATCTGGGTCTCCGTTGCGGATATAAGATGCTTCCTTCATATGCTCACGCGAGCTTCCTGTAAACTCTGTGAAGACATCTGAGAGGCCGTTTCCTTGGTCTTTGTTGTAGAAAGCTACGCGAGCTAGTGTAAACTTATTATTGTTGAACTCATCTTGCGCAGAGCCGGAAACCAGCATGTCTAGTTTTTCGATTCCTTGGAATTTTGTATAAGCAGCTACCAAAGGATTGGCAACAGAGCTTACATTGGTATTCAGAATCGATTTAGAAAGTGATCCAGTAAGAGGAACCCTCGTTCCCTTAACACCCCAGTAAAAACGTCCATCTACTCTTTCGTTCGTACCTACTTCTCCTACAAATGAAGGAGCAGTAGAAGTACTTATGGCACCTCGTGTAACCTTAAATCTAAAGGGAAGAGGAGGCACAATAGAACCAGAGAGCGCTCCAAGAGCTGCAGCAGGAGCTGTGCCTAGGCCACCGCCGAGTCGTCGTTCTGCGCCTGTACCTAGTGTGGTTCCATTTGCAGCAACCAGTGCTGACGTTGTCTTATCTGTTAATGTATCAGATGTCTTCAAGACCGGTATACCCCGGAAACCAAACGGAAGCGCATCTTGAGGAATATCTCTATCTTCAACAGCAGAATTCATTCTAATTCTAACACGCTGTGAAACATTCGGGTACTTGCCCTGAATGACCAATCGTCTCTCGTCCGGATCCTCCTGATCGAAATCATATGATACTTTTTTATCACCAATCTGACGTGCAATGTATCGATCAGACTTAGGATCTAGGGAGCATTCTGGATACCTCTCTAAAATCTGTGTATTAGTGTCTGTGTCAGAGAACGATCTGATCTGTACTTCAAAAGTTCCATACTTGTTGTTTGGATCTGTTGATGCACGCAAGTTTGCAATTGAAACCTTAAACTTATCGTTCGCATATGATCCATCGGAAAGAGACTCAAAGTGGAATAGATCAAACTCTTTGAAACCATATGGCTGCGAGATAAAGCTGGTTGTTCTAGGCGTAGTGTATCTTGTGTCAAATCTTCCGAACAATGCATTGAAGTTTTGCGTCGAGTTTGTGCCTGCGCTAGTGTTAGCTGACCCTGAAAGCAAAGCAACGCATCCACCCACACTACTAGAAACGACAGGTGCTAAGTCATGCTCAACTGCGTAGTCAAGATAGAGAAGATGCTCCTCTTTCTGAAACTTGAGTGGGTCTGTGTTTAGAACCTTTGAGATGTAGTTGCCATCTTCAGGATCTAGAGAAGCAGAAAGAATTCTAATGCCCGGGCTGTTATCATCGTTGCCGAAAGCCGCGCCGGCGGAAGAACTTATGCATAACTTGAAGTATTTTGCGCTAGTTAGAGGTGACCTTCCAATGCTATCAACACCAACAGTATCCAGCACAGTATTGTCGTAGCTATATGCCTTGTTAGGCTCTAGAAGCTGAACCTGTGTTCCAGATGCTGTAAGAATGACGGCCCGGACCACATTGACTTGATCAGATGTTGCGTCTCTATTAGAAAAGAAGCTATCATTGTCTGTAAAGGATGGGAAACCTGAAGCTTCGCGAGCCGGCGGCTTATGTGCTGCAACAAGTATTTGCACACATCCCTGTCCTCTTAAGTCGGTCCCTGCTGTCTTGACAGAGCCCGTTACAACAAAGCCTGCATTTTTAACAGTACCTTCTGTATTCGTAGTTGAAATCTCGGCTGCTGTCTCATTTGATCCAGCACCCAAAACACGCATGTACGTTAGCGACGTTCTATGTTTTAAGAATTCTCGAACCGCATAAGGTCCGAATCTATTTGTATCTAGTGATCCAAATTTTGTTTCAAAGTCGGCAAATGATCCGACAGTTACAGGGACAAACGCTGGTCCCCTTTCCGCTGTTCCAATGACACCTGCCGGAGTTCCGGACGGTGACACCTTGCGGGCCGATAAGTCAATTTCCTGCTCAAAAAAGCCAGGTGATCTAAATGTTTGCTCAGCCATCATATCTCCTAGAGCGATTTATCCCTTGTTTAAGTATCCAGTTCAAAGTCAAAAGTTAGCCAATGGTTTCTTTCAAAACAGTTTCACCACTTCGGCGGAGTCTTGTTTTAACCAAAACCTTCTTTCTAATAGTCTTTCCCGTAAACGGATCTTTTGTAATTTCAAAAACTTCCGTGTCGGAATCAGTTGTCGTACCTCCAACATTTGCAATTGACATACCACCAATTTTTCCTTGTGTGTTTGCGATTGCTTGTCCTGGGAGGTTTCTATCTATTGTTCTCATATCATCTAAAATATAGCTTTTTGGGTCGCCTGAGGCTATGTTTGCCGGCGCCTGTTGTACATAACTATCTGTAAAAACATCAGAATCAAAAGATATCTGTGGTGCAGAGATAAATTTTCTTAATCTATTTTCTGCACCTCTATACGCAGAACCAACAATATAGGCTGGTACTGTTAGTTCAAAAGAGTATCTAACTAGCCTTTCACTGTCAGTAAAGTCATCGAAGTTATTTCCAGGCGTTAGTGCCTCGGCAACATATCCTACAAACCAATACCCTTTAGGTGTCTCTAGTTTAAAAGATCGTTGTGAGTATGATTGATATAGAGACATCATTGCCATGATCATATCGTTCATTTGTGTTGTATACTGCGCCCAAAAAGTAACCTCATATGTTGCTGTGTAATACTTTGGAGGAGGCATCGTAATAACTTCAAATATATTATTTCCTAGAGTTGTATTAAGTACTTCTCCTTCTCTAGTAGATAAAGGGGTTGGTGGACTAGCACGTCGGGTAGCGACGCGGCCCGGCATACTTCCTGTTATGTCTGTTGTTTTAGCAAGATTAGAAACCAAATCATCAGAGTTTTTTATACCTGACTTATTGATTAATCTCTGATAGACTGGATCTTCTGGTGAAAGCCTTTTTCTAATTGTCATTGGCACATTTTGAGAAGTGCCGGCGCCCATTGTTGGTGCTTGACTAATGCCTGTCCTCATTATTGATATCAAGGGTAATACTAGGGCACCGGACTTATCTCTTAACGGCTCTTTTCTTCTCAGAACAGCAAATCTTTCACCTGTTGCAAATATTACAGGGGCTTTTTTAATACCCTCTTTGTGTTTATAATTGAAAGGCAATTGTTTATCAAACAAAGTAAACACAGACCTGTCAACATCCTCAATGGTGCAGTTGGGAATTTCAAAATTCTCAGGCGCGTTTCCTTTGTTTTCTCTTATAGACATTTAGTTTCCCTTCTAAGAATCGCCGTAGAATGAAGAATCAATAATTCCTACTTCATTTTTTTGACCGGAGCCGTCCTTTGGAGATACTTCTGCAGGCCCTGATATAGGCTCAGTCAGTACTCCCTTTTCTTGCAGAGATCGTGTATCTCCTGTTTCGCCCAATCTATTGCTCTCAAACCCTCGCTGTTGTACAAAAGTATCTTGCACAGCGTCTGGATCAGAATAAGACTCACTAGTAGGTCCGTTCGGTGTGCGATCAATAAGACCCATTCTTGCCTGCTTTCCTACTAATTTTAAACCTACACTGTGCTCTATTTGACCGTACACAGTGCTTTCAATTACTGCACTAGTTATTTCAAAAAACGTATCGCCATAGCTAAAAAAGTCACCATCTTGTGGATTAATATCTCTATCTAGCAAGTCTCTTTCATGGAGAAAAACATTTACAGTATATGCTTCATCACCACCGAACCTGTTAGTAGTGATTACTTCAGGTTCCCATTCGATTCGGGCTTCTATCTCTACAGGAGGATCAAAAACTTTGTTTTCTGCTTCTTCATAGACGTCATGAATATCTGTCAAGTCTTCTCTAACACGATAATAAAAGATCTTTTGTCCTACAACATCTTTTATCACTTCTTTAGTGATGTCTGAAATAAAGTCTATCTCTCTAGGGGTTATAAATAGTCTTGCCATTTTAGCCCATCACAATCGCTTTGCCGTTAGGCACAGGAATATTCTTGAGAATACGTGTTAAATTTTCACTGGCTGAAGCTTCGTCTTCTAACATTTTGCTGTAAGTTAGCTCTTCTAACATTGTAGTTAGTTTTTCTTTTAAAGAAGTTTGATCTTCTCTGCCTTGTGATATTAGGTCAGCACCGTTAAGAGTCAAATCAGCACCTGGGATAGGTACACTGCTAAATTTTGACCTAATCTGCCCTAAAAGCTCTTTAGAAAGTGCTAGTGCATATTGTCGAATCCACTGTCGGCCTATAGAGTTTATCTTGGCATAAGTTAGCCTCCCGTACGGGATATTTGAAAGATTACTCACACCGTAGATTGACTCATCTTTATATGCAGGGTTCATTGGGTCAGGTGAGAATCCCACCCGTATCCATATCTCTTTTGGGCGAACTGGATCTCCTGTCGGTTTTGGAAAGAATCTGATTTTTGTGCCAGATATCTTGTACGAATAGTTACTTCTTCTTACCCGAGAGGACATGTCTAGCATCCCACCCCTTAAAACGTCTTCAAATACAGGAAGAACATAAAATATAGTCTCGGGTGTGTATGACTCAAAAGCAAACTCATTTGCAAGATAGTTTATAGCACTCGACGTATCAAAAAATCTATATGAATTAGAAGGAGTAAAGTGAAATACTTCTAAAATTTTCATCCTAGACTTTGGTGAATTTGCCGCGTTATCAAACAAAGCGTTGCCGTCGGAATCTTTTAAGTCAGTATACAAATCATAGTCTTGGACATTTTTACTTACAGTAATTGATCCTGACAATGTATTGTATGACCCTCCTAATCCTGCATCCATTGCATACGGCTCTGCTCTGCGGAGCATGAACTCAAAATTCTCTCTAGGAAATCTTTGTTCACTTCCGGTCAATGAACCAGTTGCTGCACCTAGAAGATTTGCTAACTGTGACTTTGCTTGATATTGATTTATTATCGAACCATACTCACAGAATGCTTCTTCAAAAGATGCCCAGACCTGTTTTTTTGTCAACTCGACACTCAGGATATCATCACCCAACTTTCTCTTTACAAACGTGACTAATGAGTCAGCTTCAGTTTGAAAGTCTGCGTCAGAGTCAAAAAACCCGAATGGTGTAGGACTCGTTGTATTTGCAAATGTAGCCATGCTTAATCTCCAACATGACTAAATATCGACTTAGATCTTGTCATAAACATCATATGATGCTTGACTAAGATCGGCGTCGGCTGCGCACTCGAGTTTCTTTAGCAGGGGCCGGTGCTTTTGCCACAGGCACTGCCTCAGCAGCAGGTGGTTGCGCCGGTGCTGCAGCCTTAGGAGCAGAAGCAGCTGTCTTAGTTGACTTCGGCGTGGCTTTTTTTGCTGCAGATGTCTTAGTTGTCTTTTTTGTTGTTGTCTTTTTTTCTTCTGGCATTTTTTTACTCCATTATTTTCATCAACCACATCGCCGCAGCCATTCCAAATTGAACAACTGCAAAGATCGTAATTGCTTTTGTTTTAAAAACTTTAAGCTCTTCTACACTAACTATTAAGTCGCGCATTTGTGTTGGTGAAGCAACATCATCTATTCTTTCTTTCCATTGCCGCAGTTCATCAACTTTGTCTTCTTTAGCTTGAAGCTTTGTTAATTCTTGCTTAACATCTTGAAGCTCTGACTTGAGTCCTTCAATGCTGTCGTTGAGTGACTCTAGCTCTTTGAGAACCAACCTAGAATATTCATTCCAGCCATTTTGGCCATCATTTGACATTAGTCTTCTCCGTGCTCATCAAGCAATCGTCGGAGACGACTTGCTTCTAGAGCTTTATCTGCAGCCTGATGGATTTCTTTATACTGACCTCTTCGTCCAACTGTAGATTCATGAATGCTTTCAATACATGCCAACATGATTGCATTGCTTGTTACATCCCACGCAATTCCCGATACTCCTGATATCTCGCCCTTATCATCTAGCCTTGGGACTAGTTTCGCAAAGTATACATTTTTATCTGTTTTGATGAAGTAGTCTACTTTTTCACCCATAAGAGCTTTTTCATGGTTTTCCATGGAGAGAGACTTAACTGTAGGGCACAAAAACAAGGATTCTAGGTCTTTGGCCTTGTGACATGCAAAACCATTCCCTCTTTGAGATAAAACCGTCTTTTCCTTTGTGATTGACCACATGGTAACAGGAATTGGAAAGTTTTCAAAAAACTCTTCGAATAACTCAAAATCTTTTTTGAGCTGCACATCTCGATCGCTTAGTTCATTAACTAAAGCTTTGAGTCTAGTCATACTTTCTCGGGAACTTCTATTACTCATGATCTATAAATATGTCTCACAAGTATATAATCGAAGAGATTATCTACATAACTTCTAAAGCATTTAAGTTGTTTGCTTAGGCAATCCCTTAAAGATGTATGCACAAGTCCACAGATGAATACACAGATTGATTCAAAGACACAAAAAAAAGTTATTTGAAAATAAAAAAGGCGCCTTGGAAAATCCA
>CEPK01028479.1_pt1 | contig 26483 bp, 25 predicted proteins | sample 356231 | NCBI WGS metagenome assembly CEPK01 (sample SAMEA2620259, study PRJEB7988) | marine metagenome | biome: marine biome (ENVO:00000447); feature: deep chlorophyll maximum layer (ENVO:xxxxxxxx); material: "saline water (ENVO:00002010), including plankton (ENVO:xxxxxxxx)" | depth 80 m
ACCACATCCCAACGGTCCAAACACTCTATGCACCTGTATGCCACTACATCACCAGGCTCTACTTCACTTTCTGGATTGATCAACGGTTTGCAGTTCCCCCCACAATCGACACACACAATGTTTTCCGGGGCTTTCATACCTTCACATTACTTGTTACCACTGTCATAGTTGTATAAGTTTTTTGGCTACTGTCTATTTGATAGCCATTGGAGGAAAAATTTGATTGCATCAATTCTCCATCCGGGAGAAATGGGTATTTCGGTTGCTGCAGCTGCAGTTCAATCGGGTCACAGTGTTTTGTGGGTTTCAGATGGCAGATCTGATAAAACTAAAAAACGGGCAGAGTCACTCAAACTCAAAGATGTTGAAAAACTTTCTGAACTTGCTGAAAGCGACGTAATTTTTTCAATCTGCCCCCCTCAGGTGGCCATAGAAACAGCGACCAGTGTGAGCGCAACTGATTTTAAAGGCCTGTATGTAGATGCAAATGCTGGATCCCCTGAAACAAAAAAATTGATTTCTGAAATTTTGAATAAAAATAATATAGATTTCGTAGACGCTGGGATTGTTGGTCCGCCTGCTAATTTTGAAGGGTCTACGCGTATGTACGTTTCGGGCGAAAGGTCTGAAGAGGTTGAAGATTTTTTTTCAAACGGACTTCTGGATGTTCGCTCAATCGGAAGTGAAATAGGTAAAGCAGCGTCTTTAAAAATAGCTTACGGAGCTTGGACCAAAGGTTCTAGTGCTTTAATTCTTGCTGTCAGAGCGATGGCAAAAAGTAGTGGTGTGGAAAAAGAACTCATAGAGGAATGGAAATTGTCCCAACCCAGTGCTGAATCGTTGACCTTGTTATCAGCATCTCTTAATTCACCTAAAGCATGGAGATTTGTCTCAGAAATGCAAGAAATCTCTAAAACTTTTGAAGCTGAAAATATTCCTAGCGCCTTCTGGGAAGCCGCTGCTGAAATCTATGCACGTTTGAGCAAATTTAAAGATTTTTCGGAAGACCAGTTAGATATAGATACAGTTCTTGAGAAACTTATTGAGTGAATTAAGATATTTAACGGCTTTGAAATTAGACTTCGCTAGTCACGGTTTTCTAAAACTGCGTCACTCGTCCCCTGACCGAAGATTATTTTTATGACAGAAATATGCGGAAATTACGATCCGGCTTTTGCACAAGTTGTAGACGCTTTTGAAAAAAACTTTGAAGAAGGGGATTTGGGTGCTTGCTGTGCGGTTTTTGTAGATGGTCAAGTTGTTGTCGACATCTGGGGTGGCATTGCCGACTTTGAAAAAAATACCCTGTGGGAAAAGGACACCATTGTAAATGTCTGGTCCACTACAAAAACAATGGCTGCAATTTGCACTTTAATGCTTTATGACCGCGGTTTAATTGACCTCGAGTCCCCTGTTTATAAATATTGGGATATCTTCGCTCAAAATGGCAAAGAGAATGTGTTAATTTCTCATCTACTTTCTCATTCTGCTGGATTACCCGGTTTTGATTCCCCTATTACTGAAGATCAACTTTTTGATTGGGATTACACTTGCAATCGACTTGCTTCTCAAGCAACTTGGTGGGACCCGGGTAGCGTTTCGGGCTATCATCCGATGACTCAAGGTTGGCTACTTGGAGAAGTTGTAAGGCGAGTAGATGGCAGAACTTTGGGCAATTTCTTTAGAGAGGAAGTTGCCGAGAAGATCGGCGCAGATTTTCATATCGGCCTGAGTGAGAAACATTTCGATCGAGTTGCTCTTTTAGACACTTCCGCTGTTGACGGGCCCGTGGTGCTAACAGATGAGACTCCCCATCATTTCGTTGAACGTGTTGAACAACATGGCAGGTTAGGTGCGAAAATAGCCAACTCTGACCGTTGGAGGAAGTCTGAGTTCCCAGCCGCAAATGGACATGGGAATGCAAGATCAGTTGCATTCATTCATAATTTGATCGCTTGTAATGGAGCTTCTGATGAATTTGAACTTCTTTCTCCTGACACCGTGAAGAGAATTTTTGAAATCCAAACTGACGACACCGATCTAATTCTTGGTGTTCCCATTCGGCATGGAATGGGATTTGGTTTAAGAAGTGACTTGATGCCTATCAGTCCAAATGAAAATGCATGTTTTTGGGGTGGATGGGGAGGTTCTCTCGCAGTGATCGATGTAGATGCAAGAATGTCTTTTGCGTATGTGATGAATCGTATGGCTCCAAGTCTCCAACACGATATGAGAGCAGGCCGCACTCTTATGGCAACCCATGCTGCGCTAGCTTCTAGCTAATTAACGTACTGATGGAACAGTCGCAAAGTCCGAAAATACCTTTCGGTATCTATGCATTAATGGTTTCTGCATTCTTTGCCTCTATGTCGCAAATTGGCCAAATCACAATCATTGGCAAACAGGTTTGGGACATGACAGGGAACGAACTTGATTTGGGCCTAATAGGCGTAGCCGAATTTTTACCAGTTGCTTTGTTGGCGCCAATAACCGGTTCAATAGCTGATCGATTTGACAGAAGGCGTGTGCTTGCAATTGCCCTTTTCGGTGAGGTAGCGGTCTCAGTTCTTCTATTCCTATACATCCGGACTGACCCAACTTCCTTGAAACCAATTTTTGCTTTGATTCTTCTATTCAGTGTCTTTAGGTCTTTCGCAATGCCAGCTAATCGTGCACTTCCAATTGATTTGGCTCCATCTGGAACCATAGAACGAGTTGTAGCGTTGAAAGCCGTATCTTTCATGGCTGGAACTGTTGCTGGACCGATTATTTTTAGTTTTGTTTTTGTAGCCGATATAGCTCTCCCCTATTTAACCGCAGCAATAGGAATTACTATCGGAATAACACTCCTGTCTTTGGTCCCTAAACCTCAAGTCATGCAATATAAGCCAACTGGAACTAGCCAAGTTATAAAAGATGCTTTTGAAGGTTTGCGTTTCATCAGAAGAACACCGATCCTTTTTGGTGCAATCAGTCTTGACCTTTTTGCCGTGCTTTTCGGAGGGGTGATTGCCTTGTTACCTGCTATCGCCGAAGAACGTTTAGGAGTTGGAGCGGTGGGTCTCGGATGGTTGCGTGCATCAGTTGGGATTGGTGCGGGGATAACAATGCTATCCCTTTCCTTCAAACCGTTGAAACGAAACGTGGGTAGACGACTCATCCATATGGTTGGAATTTTTGGTTTGGCAACTATAGCGCTCGCTATGACTCAAAGTTTCGCTGTTGCCTTCATTCTTTTATTCATTGCAGCGTCAGCTGATGCTGTCTCAATGTTTATTCGCGCCAGTCTTGTTCCTCTCGCCACACCAGAACAAATGAGGGGTCGTGTCCTTGCCGTCGAAAGTGTTTTCATAGGCGCTTCAAACGAACTAGGAGCTGCGGAATCTGGTGTTGCGGCGGCATTATTAGGTTTGGTGGGAGCGATACTTTTTGGAGGTGTGGGAACTCTTCTAGTTGTCATATTGTGGTGGCGGCTTTTCCCTGCGCTTCGTTCTGTAGATAGATTTGAGGATGTAAGAGCATCTCAATAAATACCCAGCAGAGAGGAAAAATGAACCAATTAGATAAAAAGAATTTGACCATTCTGTCAGATGACGCTTCGGAAATTGAAGTTTTATGGAAGGACGGCAAACCTCTTATCAACCAAGATGACATCAAGAGAATTTTAGGTTGGGAACTTAAAGCTGAAGGACTCTGCAAAGACAATGTGTGTGTTCCTTTTTCGGTGTCAGACGATCATGTGGGATCAGAATTTTTCGACCTTTTACAACTCGCAGAAACGCTTGGCTTTTCGACTGTTTTAGATTACGAATCCAACTTTCTTGCGATTGACACTTTTTCTGCTCTTAGAGCTTCAGCTCTCTCAGATAAAAAAGCCCCAGATATAAAACTTCCTGACATTGATGGAAATGTGCGCTTCCTTTCTGAGTGGAGTGATAAGAAAAAGTTGCTTGTGGCTTTTTCTAGTTGGTGAGGATGTGCTTTTGATCTGCCAGGTTGGCAGATACTGTTCGAAGATTTAAAAGACGAAAATTTCGTTGTGATAGCAGTTGCTATAGACGAAAACGTTGAGGCCGTTAGAGAACTAGCAAAAGAAGCCACTTATCCTGTTCTTATTGATGCTGATCATCTTTTCAGTGACCTCTATGCGGTGAGCAATGTTCCAACTGTTATTTGGGTTGATGAGAATGACAAAATTGTACGACCAAATGCAGGTGAATTCGGCACTGATACTTTCTCTGAACTGACTGGTATTTCATGTGTCGATCATATGGATCAGGTGAAAGCATGGGTTAGAGATAATGAACTACCTGAAGATGCCAACTATGTGGTAGATGACTTCAATGTAGATGAAATTAAAGCTCGTCTTCATTTTCGGATTGCTGTGAACACATTAAGAAAAGGATTAAATGAAGTTTCTGATCGCCACTTCGATAGGGCCGAAGAGTTAGCTCCGTTGGATTTCACGATCGCAAGAGCGGCCATGCCTCTTCGTGGCGGCAATCCTTTTGGGGAAGAGTTTTTTGATCTTTATGAAAGGTATCAAAGTGCCGGATCCCCTTACCATGGTATTTCACGCAAAACAGCAAGATTGGGGAAAAATGATTAGGAATGTGGTTGTTTGGGGAACTGGAAATGTCGGCAGGCTAGCAATAAGAGCAGTAGCCTCTCATGAAAAATTGAACCTAAGCGGTGTGATTGTTCATAATGATTCCAAAATTGGAGTTGATGCTGGAAGCATCGCTGGTATAGGTGAATTGGGAGTCGTCGCCACTAATGACATTGGGATTGCTGAATCACCTGATGTTGATGCAGTTGTTTACACCGTGAATGCTGATTTCCGTCCCGACGACTCGCTTTCTGAGATTATTCCTGTACTCAGATCTGGCACGAATGTTGTGTCGACTAGTTTTCATCCTTTGCTTCACCCGCCTTCTACTCCTGAGCCTATGCGTTCTCAGGTTCTTGAAGCGTGTGAAGTAGGTGGGTCTTCTATTTTTGTTTCTGGAATTGATCCTGGTTGGATAATCGATGTGCTTCCTATTTTTTTAGCAAGCATGGGATCAAACATCACCGAAGTGCGCGCACAGGAAATTGCCAACTACGCCGGTTACGACCAGCCAGACGCTGTTAGATTCTTATGCGGTTTCGGTCAACCCATGGACTACGATGCACCCATCCTCACCGATTGGGCTCTCATGCAAGTCTGGGCTCCTATGATCAGAGTTTTAGCAGACGGGTTCAAAGTTGAACTCGAAGAAATTATTACTGAGGTTGACAAACGACCTCTTGAGAAAGATGTTTTTGTTGAAGGAATGGGTGATTTTGAAACCGGAACTCAAGGTGCCCTTCGTTTTGAGGTCAAAGGGATAGTCAACGGCAAACCCCTCTTAGTCATAGAGCATGTAACAAGAATTGATGACGATTGTGCCCCCGAATGGCCGAAAAATAGTCCAGAGGGTGGTTTTCATAATGTAATCATCACTGGGGATCCGTGTTTAACAGTTTCTGTCCACGGCGAAGATGCCCTCGACCCTGGTGCTGCATCTGGAGGTAATTTCACTGCGGCAAATCGAATAGTCAACGCGATAGTTCCGGTTTGTGAAGCTGACTCTGGAATTATCCACCCGCTTGATTTGCCAACTAATTTGGGTTTCTCACAAATAAAATAGCATTAACTTTTTTACAGTATCGAAGGTGTGGGGTTATCTATTCCTAAATAATTCGCTAAAGAAGCGGTAACCATATTTGGTATGGCTGGGTTCGAATTTTCTTCCATGAAACCAGCATCCACTAGACGATCTCCAAGTCTTATAAATATCGAACAGAATCTCATGGTCGCAAAAACCTCCCAATAATGGGTGTCTCTGGTTTCTTTTCCAGTGAAATTTTCGTAGATCTCAACCATTTCCTCTCTTGTTGGATAACCGTTCATTCGTTTTACACCCATATCATCAAAGCTCATTCGGTCGAACATCAGCCACCATCCAAGATCTGCTTCAGTTGGTAAAAGCGAGCAGGCTTCCCAATCTAAAATTGCCGCCGCTTCATAGTTTTTCCAAATGATATTCCCTATTCTTGAATCTCCCCATGAAAGACCGACTCTTGAATCTTGCGGGTCATTTACTTCAAGCCAGTTAAATGCCTCTTCTAATACTGGATGTTCTCTTCCCTTTAGTTCCAATAAGGAATACTCTCGCCAAATATTTATCTGGCTCTGTGTAGTCGGATTTCCTGAGCCGCTCGAATCTAACCATTCCAAACCTGATTCTTGCCAGTCGATCGAATGTATACCAGCCATCGCCTTTAAGCCACTCTCAATTAAACGTCTTCTTTCTTCAGGTGTCGACGAATCAACTAAAAATCCTTCAACTGTATAACGCGGATTGTCACTTGGAACTTCCCCTTCGATAAAACTCATTGCGAAAAAAGACCTGTTAAGCGGCTCAAGGTTTTCTTCGTAACTTAATATTGCAGGTACGGGGACAACGTCCTGTTCGGCAACGGTTTTCATGATCCTGTGTTGTAAGTAACATGACTTTTCAAGACCTGGTCGCTGAACAGGAAACATTCCGCCGTCTTTTGGTTCCATGCGACCCACGAACTTTTCAGTGATCTTTTTCCCTTCTTCTTCCCAAGCAGCTGTGAAAATAATTGTCTCGTTAGAAAACCCTGTTGCTACTGGGATGTCAAGTTGAACAATTTCAAGATTTTCAGCTCCGTGTTTCTCTTTGGATAAATAGTTCTTTATGGCTACCTCATAGCCTTTCTGGTCAATTGGAAGCATTACTTAGACTTTCCGATATAACTTTTCGTGCAACATTTTCTCCTTCTTTTATTAAATCCGGAACATTTTGGAAATCTATATCTAGATCTCCATCTGGATCTTGCAGCGCTATATGAAGAACTTTGACACTTTTTGGCACATCCGCCCATTCTTGTCTCGTTAACTCGGCTGACGCTGCACGAAATCCGATCATCATCAAAGAAATAGCTGTCTGTTTTTCTGGTGGTAGAAACCTACTCGCAACATCTAGAACTACAAGGTTTGTTGGTTTTAACGAAACGGCCTTTCTTAAAGGGACGTTTGATACAACACCTCCATCCAAGTGGTAGTCGTTGTCTTCAAGCAGGACTGCGGGCAAAAGACCTGGCAGTGCTGCTGAAGCTAGAAGTAAATCAACACTAGGTCCTTTGTTCCACCAATTAATTAAGCCGGTTGAAGCACTTGTAGTGCCTAAGTGGAAAGGGACTGCTGTTTGGTTAAGTTTTTCAACAGGAACATTACTTTCGAGTAGTTTTCTTAACTTCTCACCTGTGTCGAAACTTGCTTTACCTCTGAGTATCGACGTAACACGTCTGAGTGCGTTGCCGCTGATTGGAGGTTCCTCGGCTGCTTCAATCCAAAGTTTCTCTAGTTCTTTTACCTGATGCAACTGTGGATTACATGCAAACCAGAAACCATTTAAAGCTCCAATTGAAACCCCGACTATCGCGTCAGGTTTTATTCCCGCTTCACATAAAGCTTTCAACATTCCTATTTGTGCGGCCCCTCTAACCGCACCACCTGATAAAACAAAAACAGTTCTTGGTTTTCTTCTCGGAACCCAACTAGGTCTATTTGGAAACTTCATAGATATTTATCAAGGTAGCTTGATTAGCTCTTAAATCCGTTGGCAACTATTTGTTTTGGTAACGATCAGAAAGAAGAGCCACCAATGATGTAAATAAAAAGAAGACAGCGATGAACAAGGCTGTCTTTATTTCAATAATCCCCATTCCGCTTAGAACTAACAACAAAACCAGAAGTAGTGAATTTAAGAAGTAGGAACTTTTCATTTTTTATAGTTTTGGGCAAAAGAATTACTCATCGATTAATTCTTTTCATTACTTTTAGGCCATGCTTCGCGTATGCGAGTCCAAGTATCAATAAGGCTTTCTGGCATCACACGCGTATTGGCGGTGACAGTAGTGAAATTCGTGTCACCACTCCATCTTGGAACTAGATGAACATGGAGATGGTTAGGAACTCCTGCTCCGGCAGCTTGTCCCTGATTCAGACCTATGTTCATTCCTTCAGGAGAAAACACATCCTGCAAAACAACAGTTGCATCTGTAACCATTTTCCATAAAGACTGGTTTTCCTCCTCTTCTAACTCACCGAGGGTTTTTACAGGTCTTCTCGGAACCACAAGAAGATGACCACTTGTGTATGGATAAGCATTCAAAAGAACCATTGTTAGCATTCTTTTTTCAATAACAAAAGTTTCCTCATCCGGAAGTTGACTTTCATCAATTAACGAAAACAAAGTTTTGCCCGAGTTGCCTACAAGTCCTTCGCCTTTAGTCTCAGACAAATACTCAACACGCCATCCAGCCCATAAGTTTTCCAATTTGTTCAAACTCGGTTACCTACTTCTTTATCTAAACGAAATAAAAAGTCTTTCAACGACAAATCACGTTCAGGCTCATTGCTCCCTCTGGTGTTATCTGCAACAGTTTCATTTTTCTGATCCTCATCACCCACTACTAGCAGATGTGGAATTTTTTCAACTTTGCCCTCTCTAACTCTCTTGCCTAAAGGTTCATCCGCTATATCAATCGTCGCCCTGTAGCCTTTACTTTCTATTTCTTCCAACACTTTCTCTGCATAACTCTGATGTTCTGCTGCAACAGGCAGTATGCGAACCTGTTCAGGAGAAAGCCACGTTGGGAATGCGCCTGCATAGTGTTCTATCAAAACTCCAACAAATCTCTCGACAGAACCCAATAAAGCTCGATGTATCATTACCGGCTGATGTCTTGCCCCGTCGGTTCCTATGTACTCAAGACCAAAGCGCTCTGGAAGGTTGAAGTCCAACTGGATAGTGGTCAATTGCCATGGTCTGCCAATGGCGTCATTCACATCCATGTCAATTTTCGGACCGTAGAAAGCTCCTCCTCCTTCATCGACTATGTAGGGAAGTCCTTCTTTTTCGAGAGCTTCCCTAAGACCCTCAGTTGCAATATCCCACAAATCATCATCGCCAACAGATTTTTCCTGAGGTCTTGTGGACAGTTTTGCTTGAAAATCGGTGAATCCAAAATCCCTTAATACTGAAAGGCAGAAAGCTAAGAGAGATGACAATTCTTCCGGAACTTGCTCTCGTGTGCAGAAAATGTGTGAATCATCCTGGGTGAACCCTCGACTTCTAAGGAGACCATGCACTGCGCCCGACAGTTCATACCTGTACACAGTTCCTAACTCAAAATATCGAGTTGGTAAATCCCTATAACTACGTTGTGAACTTCTGTAAACCATTACATGAAATGGACAGTTCATTGGTTTCGGATAATAAGTGGCTCCATCCATCTCCATAGGTGGGTACATGCCCTCCGCGTAAAAATCCAAATGGCCGCTAGTTTCCCAAAGAACCGACTTGGCAATGTGGGGACTGAATACAAAATTGTAACCACCATGCTCATGTCTGGTCCTACTGTAATCTTCAATTACTTTTCGTATCAAAGAGCCTTTAGGGTGCCATACAGCTAATCCGGGTCCAAGATCTTCAGGCCATGAAACAAGATCAAGCTCTGTTGCTAGTCTTCTGTGGTCCCGTTTTTCTGCTTCAACTAGCCTTTCTAAATAGTCTTCCAATTCTTTTTTAGTAGCCCAAGCGGTTCCATATATTCTTTGCAACATTGGCTGCTTTTCATCACCTCTCCAATATGCGCCCGCTACTTTTTGGAGTGCAAAATGTCCAAGTTTTCCTGTTGAGGGCACATGCGGTCCCGTGCACAGATCAACAAATTCTTGACCGTTTTTGTAATAACTTATTGAACCTTCTGCAGATGCTTCATTAGACATCTCAGCATCCACTTCACCGCTTGAAACTTTCTCAATAATTTCCTTTTTGAATCTGTGATTTTCGAAAATTTCCAGAGCTTCTTCAGACGGAATTTCATATCTTTCAAAAATTTGATCCTCTTTGATTATCTCACGCATTCTTTTTTCAATATTCTGCAAGTCATCTTCAGTGAAAGTGGCTCCGTCAGGGAGTTCGAAATCGTAATAAAATCCGTCTTTGATAGGTGGACCTATGGCATAAGTAGCCCCATCCCAAATACTTAAAACTGCTTGAGCCAGCACATGTGCTGTGGAGTGTCTCAAAACGTACAGCCCATCTTCAGTGTCAGGAGTAATAACAGAAACGCTGTCTCCGTCGGAAAGAGTTTCGTTCAAATCTCTTGGCTCTCCGTTGACTTTGAGTGCTAGAGCCGACTTAGCCAAACTTCTACTAACGTCAGCTGCTAGATCTGTTCCGGTGGAACCTTCTGGCAAGGCTCGAGTCGACTCGTCTGGGAGAGTGACTTTAATTTCGGTCATATAACGAGGTTAGCTAATTAGAGGGTGAACATTCAGTGTTTTTAAGAACTTAAATAAACTAAATGCCTAATTATCTTCAATACCTATGAACCGTAAAGCAGCTCTCGTTTTATATCTACTGTTCAACTGAAGTATTACTGCACTAAAAGCTTCGATGGCAGTTGCGTTTGATAGGCCACCTGCATCTAGGGGTCTTATTCCAGGGATCTTGGAAAGGAGTTGTATGGTCTCATCTGTAGCTTTCATATGGTCAGAACTAACCAGTACATCGCTTTCAACTTCTTCGTTCAAGTCGCCTAATTCATTAGCAGGTACATGGTGCATAGCAGCTGCAACATATGAATCCTGTATCACAGACTGAACAGTTGCCGCTACAGATCCCCGAGGAGGAACTAATGGCTGAAATTCGCCTGCAACTCGAGCTATCGCGTTGGACATACACACAACAATTTTTCCATGTAATTGATCAGCTACCGAACGGGCAGTTGTAGCAGCAGCATCCCATGGAGTTGCTATAACTATTAAGTCTGCTTTTGCGGCATCGACATTTTCTGCTGCTGTAATTTGCAACTCTTTGTCCGGCCATTCAGAAACTATCTCATCGCGAATTTCCATAGCTCTATATTTACTTCTTGAACCAACTATGACCTCACATCCGACTGATGCCAGTCTTGCTGCTAAAGCTTTTCCGGCTGGTCCTGTTGCTCCCAATAACCCTATTTTCATGCTGATGATCATAGGCAAATTTGAGCCTCGAAGCACTAATGTGATGCTTTTTATACATATTCGTTTAATAAATCACGAATTATAGTTGTCAATCACATAGTCTTTTTGAAGAAAGGATCTTTAGCTTTGGGTTTATTGGATGGCAAACGGCTCCTCATAACTGGAGTTTTGACTGATGCTTCTCTTGCATTCGCTGTTGCTGAACGTTCAATAGCAGAAGGTGCAGAAGTGGTTCTTACAGGGGCGGGACGTGGACTTAGCCTTACACGCAGAACCGCAAAAAAGCTGGACCCGCAGCCAGAAGTTTTAGAATTCGACGTTACCTCTGTCGAACAGGCAAGCGACTTACACAACTGGCTGAAAAATAATTGGGGAGAAGTTAACGGAGCTCTTCATGCAATAGGTTTTGCACCAGAATCCTGCTTAGGGGAAGACTTCATGTCAGCCAGTTGGGATGACGTTAAAGTAGCGATGGAGATATCTGCATATTCGTTTAAGACTGTTGCAGAAGTAGTTTCACCCTTGATGCCCAGAGGGGGTTCAATTGTCGGACTTGATTTTGATGCCCGGTTTGCTTGGCCTGCCTATAACTGGATGGGAGTTGCAAAGGCAGCCCTTGAATCTACTTCTCGTTATCTAGCTAAATCACTTGGCCCGTCTGGAATAAGAGTCAACCTGATTGCTGCCGGTCCTATAAAAACTATGGCTGCAAAAAGTATCCCAGGTTTCTCTGAATTCGAGGATGCTTGGGATGGGCGCTCCCCCTTGGGTTGGGATGTTGAAGATCCTGAGCCTGTAGCCCGTTCATGTGTGGCATTATTTTCTGACTGGCTTCCCGCCACAACGGGTGAACTGTTACACGTTGACGGCGGCTACCATTCGATTGGTGCTTAATCCCACTCAAAATTTCCGTAGGGAAATAAAAATGTTTCACGATCTTCTTCTTGACCATGATTTAACGGCATTTCCATTGGAATCCGATTAGTGCAATGACGATGGGCTATTTGATAAGGATTTAGTTCATTGCCCTTACCTACAGGGCCTGCATGAAACTCGAAATGCAAATGAGGTCCCGTGGCATTTCCGCCTGCTCCTAACTGGCCGATAACGTCACCTGCGGCAACTTTTCCAGATTTACTTCCATACCTGTACAAATGAGTCCCGAAATAGTAGTCACCATTGTCTGCAATCAACCTGAAAGATTTACCCCCTACCGAGTCCCAAAAGAAAGCTATCGTCCCATCCACAGGAGCAAGAAGATTGGCTCCATGAAAACCCACTATGTCAACTCCCCTATGAAGGCCCCTCGGTCTTTTTTCATTCCATGAGTCATAAAATTTGACTTTTCCCTCCACTGGACAAACCCAGTCTTCAGAGTTAACTAGTTGCATTACTTTTTCTATATTTTCTGATCTTCTCTTATTTGTCTTAAGGAACTCTTTATCTTCGTCATCGATCTCCTCTAATTTATTAGCGCGGTTAACCATGAGGATTTCTGCCCCTCTTATCTGATCAAGTAAAAGTTGGGTTATCTCTCCAAAGGACTGTTCGATTGAATTTTGACGCAAACGTATCGAATCAAAAAAAGTTTCGAAGTCATTGAGAGTAACTCTGGTTCTATCAATACGATTTTTTACAATTGAAACTAGTTCCGCTGCTTTTGAAGTAAAAAATGGAAGAGTGTCATCGCGTTCCAACAAAAATGGGGAATCATTATCTGCCATTTCAATGATTCCAACCTGCTCGTCCAAAGCAGACGAATTACTTACAGTAGCTACTGTAAAGGCCGAGATAACAATAAGAATGCTAAGAGTTTTAGACATCAATCAACATTACATTTCTAAGTCGCCAAGCTTACGGCAATAAAAATAATCATCAGTTTAAATTACTAGCCAGATCGGATTCATCTTCAATATCTCCAACAAGTTCCTCTATCACATCTTCAAGTGCTACCAAGCCTAAGATTTCTCCAGCAGTATTTTTAACGCCTGCCACGTGACTTCTTGATCTACGCATTTGTAAAAGCAAGTCATCTAATGGCAACTCTGGAACGACTATCAACATTCTACGAATCATTTCCAATGGCACTGGTTCATTTTGTGCTTGCTCTGGTAAGCGGATGAAGTCTTTAACGTGTAGAAATCCAAGTAGGTCATTCTCTGCATTTCCAATGACTGGAAGTCTGGAATGACCACTTGTCAGAACTACCTCTTCTATTGCAGATAGGTTCATTTTTCGCGAAACAGTGACCATCTCAGAGGAAGGTACCATAATAGAAGACACCGGTTTTTGTCCTAAATCGAGAGCACTAGACAGGAGTTCATGCTCAAAGCTTTCTATTAATCCCTCCTCTTTTGAAGCTTGTACAACAGCTAAAAGCTCTGTCATACCTAATGCGCTGTCGTTTCCTACTTGCAACTTATTGCCCAGTGGCCTAATTGCGATAGCCACTATTTTGTCTAGAAGCCAAACCACAGGTTTTGTGATTTGAACAAAAAATCTTTGTATCGGCATGACCCGAAGAAGAGTTCTCTCCGGATCAGCAATAGCTATGTTCTTTGGAACTATTTCTCCGAACATCATCTGCAACATGGCTGCCAAAGCAATTGCTGAAATCCAGGAAGCTGTTTCTGACGCCCCGCTTGGTGCGCCCAAATTCTCTAAAAGCGACTTAATAAGTTTGCCTATTGAAGGCTCAGCGAGAATCCCCAGAACAACACTGCTCAGAGTTATACCAAGCTGGGATCCAGAAAGTTGCTTCCGTTGATCCTTTCTGGCTTCTAACGATCTTCTAGCCGTTTTGGAACCACCTTCAGCCAATTCTTCTAATCGTGTGATTCGACTTGCTACCAAAGAAATTTCTGTAGCGACAAAGACAGAGTTGACGAGAATTAGAAAAATTACTGCTGCAAGTATCACAAAAAGCACTAGATACTCCTTGTTGTTGAACTGCTAGGAGAAACTATGCGAAGGTTGGCTATCCTCAGTCCTTCTACAGCAACCACTTCTATTTTCCAGCTATCTACTTCTATAATCTCGCTTGGTTCAGGAACATGTCCGAGTCTAAAAAGGACGTAGCCAGCAATTGTCTCATACGGTCCTTCCGGTACTTTCAAACCGGTTGATTCTTCAACTTCATATAAATTCAAACGCCCAGAAATAATTGTGCTTCCCAAACCTTCTGCTCTAGTCCTGACCTCTATTTGGTCGTATTCATCTCCTATTTCACCAACAATCTCTTCGAGCACATCTTCCATGCTGACTATTCCAGCTGTACCTCCGTGTTCATCAGCAACTACTAACAGCTGGTTACGATTTTGTCGCATGTCGTTCAGAACATCATCCAAGTCACGTGTTTCTGGAACTGTCGAAACTGGTGTCATTAACTTTTCTACAGATAAACCTGACCTTGTTTGTATAGGAAACTTGTACAAAGATTTGACATGAACAACTCCTTGAATGTCGTCCAAATCAATCCCAAAGACAGGGAATCTTGAAAATCCGGTTTTTACGGAGAGGTCAACAAGTTTTTCTACTGTGTCTTGTTTTTGCATTGCACATACTTCTACTCGCGGGACTAGAACATCGGCCACTGTTTTGCCTGTGAAGCGAATTGATCTTCTAAGCAGGTTTACCTCTTCGGAATCTAGGACACCTTCGTCACCTGACGTTTCAATTAAATGTTCAAGCTCACCAAGGGTATGAGAAGCAGGTAATTCGCTCTTTGGCTCGATCCCCAATTTATTAACTACACCATTCGCGCAGTAATTCAAGAAAGCAACTACTGGGTAGAAAAGTTTGCCATATATCTGGATAATGGGCGACAAAAGAAAAGTGATTTTCCTGGGAGCAGCGAGAGCTAAGTACTTCGGTATCTGTTCACCAACTACCAAATGCAACGCAGTCGCTATTGCTATCGCCAAAAACACACTCAGACCTGAATGTTCATCACCACCGGTCAGAATCTTTGCAACTGTAGGTTCAGCTACAAAACCAAGGGACAATGCCGAAAGGGTGATTCCAAATTGAGCTCCTGATAAATAAACAATTAGATTCTGAAGAAGTTTCCTAACCCTACGGGCTTGTGAATTGCCATTCTCTGCCTCTGCTTCAATGCTGGCCCTGTTAACCGCCACGAGAGAAAACTCTGCTGCTACAAAAAAAGCATTAAGTGATAAAAGCAGGGCAGCAATGAACAAGCCAGACCAGATTGACATCGTTCCTACACTCTAGCGAGGTAAAAACTGCTTAGACCGAACAATACTCAAATCATTTCATCCTTGAGCATGTACTGTGAATCAATGGATTATCTGGACCAATTGGAGTTAGAGGAAAAGGACCTTGCCATTTCTGATACTTCTATAGATCCAGATCAAAGCAAACGCTGGTTTAAGCGTTTATACCCCATTATTAAAGAACAAAAGGGCTATTTCATGGTGACAGCTCTTTGTGGGATTGCGGGTCTTGCAATTCAGGTATCAGTTCCAATGGTTATGCGCGAAGCAATTGACAAAGCTCTAACAGATGGAACAGGAAAAATTACTTCTTACGTTTGGGGGTTATTAGGAATGGCGGTTTGCGCATTTGCTCTTAGGTTCACTTATAGATTTCTGCTTTTTAGAACCGCATACCGAATCGAGACTCAGCTCAGATCCTTAATCTTTAAACATCTGACCAAACTTTCATTTTCTTTTTTTGATCGAATAGCTAGTGGCGAAGTTATATCTAGGGCAAATTCAGATATTCGCTCAATTCAACTACTTTTGGCTTTTGGACCCTTAGCAATACTTTCAATATTCAGCTTTCTCTTAGCTTTCGTTTTCATGCTTTCCATACATGTACCCCTCACCCTTGTAACTATTTCCTGCATGCCCTTCGTTTATGTTCTCGCTCAAAAAATGCGAGATAGAGTCTTCCCTCTTTCTTGGGTCACTCAAGGTCGTATGGCTGATTTTGCAATGGTTGTCGACGAAAACATAAATGGGTCGAGAATTGTGAAATCTTTTGCAGTCGAACAAGATCAAATAACATTGCTTGCTCAAATGGCTCAACGTTTGCGTTGGTCTTCTACTGCTCTCATTGACGCAAGGGCACGTTTTAACCCTTTAATTGAATCTCTTCCCCGTTTAGGCATGGCGGGTATTTTAATGTACGGAGGTTGGCTTTCTATAAATGATGAGATCGGCATTGGGGCTCTTATAGCTTTTAGCAGTTATGTAATAATGATCTCCGTTCCATTCAGAATGTTAGGGTTCGTTCTACTTCAAGCTCAAAGGGCTGCCGCTTCATCATTGCGAATTTTCGAAATCCTGGATGAAGAACCCAGTGTGGCAGATAAACCTTCAGCGAAAAGAATTGTCTCTCCTGCAGGCAACCTAAGCTTTAGGAATGTGTCATTTTCTTATCCAAATGATGACAACCCAATTGTTTTAGATGACTTCAACCTCGAAATAGCAGCAGGTGAAATAGTAGCGTTAGTTGGAAGAACCGGATGCGGTAAATCAACCGTTGCTCGACTTTTGCCTAGGTTCTACGACGTTACCGGAGGATCTATTCTCTTGGATGGTGTAGATATAAGAGATTTATTGCTTCAAGATCTTAGAGCACATATAAATGTCATTCCTGATGAACCTTTTTTATTCTCTGACTCGATCAGGAACAACATTGCATTCGGTAAACCTGATGCAAAAGAGGGTGAAATAATCAACGCCTCTAAAGCAGCGCAGGCAGATGATTTTATAAACAATCTTGAGAATGGATACGAAGAAGTTGTGGGCGAACGCGGTTACACACTCTCTGGAGGGCAGCGACAAAGGATAGTTGTAGCTAGAACACTTTTGTCAAATCCTAAGATTCTCGTATTGGATGACTCAACCAGTTCCGTTGATGTGGAAACGGAATCGTTGATTCACTTATCTTTAAAGAAACTTTTACAAAATCGAACAACTTTAGTTATAGCTCACAGGATTTCGACAATTAATTTGGCTGACAGAGTCATCTTAATGGAAGCCGGAAAGGTGAAAATCGAAGGAACCCATGAATACCTTTTAAAACACTCACCTGAGTATGAATCAATACTGTCTTCCGGCCTCAAGCAGGAGATGAATTAGGAAATGGGTTTTGGTGGCGGCATGGGAGGTTTTTCTATTGGACCTTCTTCAGTTCAAGCGAATGCTGAAGCAGGTTTGCCTTTCGCGGAATTGCCTGATGACTTTCACGAAAGAATCGAAAAAGTCACAGAAAAAGAACCTGAGCATCCTGATCCTCAGATTTGTTTTTCACACAGTCAATGGGACCGTTCACCTTTCACGCTCAAGACCTTCCTTTCATCACATAGTCTTATGTTGTGTTTTGCTCTTCTTCTTGTGGTTATTGAATCAGGACTTCAACATCTAGGACCCCTACTAACACAAATTGCGATAGACGATGGTGTAGCGAGCAAAAATACACAAGTCTTGATAGTGACTTGCATTTGTTATGTGATTTCAATTGCATTGTCTGCAGGAATTTCTTTCGCTCGAGCTTCTTTTACTGGAAGATTAGGAGAGGAACTAGTTTATAAACTACGGATACGGGTTTTTAGCCATCTCCAACGACAATCATTTAGCTTTTTCACTAATGAAAAAGCAGGTGTCCTTATGACCCGGATGACTAGCGACATCGAATCTCTAACTGTTCTTTTCCAGGAAGGATTAGTCAATTTTGCAGTTCAAATAGTGACATTGCTTGTAATAACGGTTTATTTAATTATCCTTAATCCGCATCTCGCGTTGATTACTCTTCTTTTAGTAATCCCAGTCAACATTATTTTGACTCTTTGGTTTAGAAAGGTTTCTATTTTCGGATATTTAAATGTTCGAGACAAAATTGCTGCAATTCTTTCAAATCTTTCGGAAAGTCTCGCTGGGATGCGTGTTATCACTGCATTTAACCAACGTAAAAACCGAACACGATTACACGATGAGATAGCGATCGATCATTTTGAAGCGAACATTTTCACAGGAAGAGCTCAGGCAATCTTTGGACCAGGAACTGAATCAATAGGAATCGTCACTCAGGCAATAGTTTTACTTGTTGGTGGGAGAATGGTCCTTAACGGCGACCTGAGTATTGGTGAATTAACTGCTTTCATACTGTTTCTTACGTCTTTCTTTGCCCCAATCCAAAGTCTCGTTCAGTTATACAACCAGTATCAACAGGGCAGTGCTGCGATCACTAAACTTCGTGAAATTCTCTCCACTGCGCCTGCTGTTCCTGAAAAAGAAGAGGCTGTAATTATTCCAAAAATTGAAGGGAAAATTGAGTTTAAATCGGTCAGCTTTAGTTATGAAACCAACAAACCCGTATTGAAAGACGTGGATCTTATAGTCGAATCAGGTGAAGTCCTTGCCTTAGTGGGTCCCACAGGCGCTGGTAAATCAACTATCGCAAAGCTTCTTTCGCGTTTTTATGATCCTGTTGCAGGTGAAATATTGATTGATGATTATGACTTGCGGGACGTTCAACTTGAATCACTAAGAAAACAAGTAGCTGTAGTTCCACAAGAACCTTTTCTTTTTAATGGAAGTCTGAAAGATAACATTATTTTCGCCCGTCCCAATTCTGACGAAGAAGCCATAGAAAGAGCTTGTGACGCAGTAGGTTTAACGGACCTTATAAGCCGCCTTCCAAACGGAATAGATAATGCTATTCACGAAAGAGGAGCTTCTCTTTCAGCGGGTGAACGTCAACTTCTTGCACTTGCTCGAGCTTTTCTGTGTCAACCTCGAGTGTTGATCCTTGATGAGGCAACTTCTAATCTTGATCTGCTTTCCGAATCCGCAATTGAAAATGCCCTTGACAACTTACTCGAGGGGCGCACCTCAATAATTGTTGCTCACAGAATAGCTACTGCGATGAGAGCAGATCGTATAGCAGTGGTAGACAATGGTTCGATACTGGAAATAGGTAACCATGAGGAATTAATCCGACTTGACGGAAAATATGCGACTATGTATGACACATGGGCGAAGCAAGGCGGAATGGAGTTTGATCAGCGTTGAGTCTGCTTGAAATACTTGTCGGTTGCTTTGTTTATGCAGTTGGATGCACTCTTCAAGGCGTTTTAGGGTTTGGAGCAAATCTCTTGGCGGTACCCATTCTCGCTCTGATTAATCCGGACTTTGTACCGGGACCGGTGCTTCTCATAAACCCCTTGTTGTCAGGTTTTTTTACAATTCGTGAAAGAGGCAGCACCGACAAATATGGTCTGACATGGACCATAATCGGTAGGCTTCCGGGGATTGTCCTAGCGGTCTTCGCTCTCAGCGTTGTGGCTGAAGAAAAAATTGGCGTTCTTTTCGGTAGTCTTCTGCTTTTTGCAATCGCTCTCAAATTAAGTGGTTTAAAGTTCGAAAGATCACAGAAAAATCTGATGCTTGGTGGATGTGTAAGCGGGTTCATGGGTACTGCCGTTGGTGTTGGAGGGCCTCCTATAGCTTTGCTTTACCATGACGTATCTGGTCCAGTTCTAAGAGCTACTCTCTCACCATATTTCTTAATCGGAACAGCAATATCAATAACTGCGCTAGCCGTAACAGGAAACTTTGACTCCGGAGATCTTCTTATCAGCCTCTTTCTTCTTCCAGCTGCTATTGCCGGAATGGCTATTTCTGGACCTCTGAGGAAAACACTAAATCAAAAATGGATCACTTCCGGTATTTATTTTCTCTCAGGCTCAGCTGCGATTACCCTATTGATCAGGTCGTTGTTCTAGTGTTAAAAATTTTTTAGATTTCAGGTGGTCAAATGTCTTTTTTAAAATTGACTTCTGTCGAAAAGACAGAGGCTGATAAAAAAATACTGGACAATATCAATTGGGAAATAAACGGTAACGAGAACTGGATTGTTTTTGGACCTAATGGTTCAGGTAAAAGTTCTTTACTCAACATAGCCTCTATGAACCTCCATCCAAGCAAAGGAGAGGTGGAACTTCTCGGCAACTTTTTAGGCAAAAGCGACCTTCGTAGACTTAAATCACGAATTGGATTCATGTCTAAAACTTTGGAAAATAGGTTTAGGGCAAATATAAAAACTTTAGAAGTAGTTGTTACAGCCCTCACAGGTGCAACTGAACCTTGGTGGGACACCTTCACTTCTTCTGATTGGAGCCGAGCCCATGAACTCCTAGACCTCATGGGTTGCGGAGACAAATCTGATCAGACGTTCGGATCTCTTTCCACAGGAGAAAGACAGAGAGCAATGATTGCAAGGGCTCTTATGCCTGAGCCCGAGATACTGTTTCTAGATGAACCAACTGCAGGTTTAGATATGAAAGGTCGTGAAGAACTATTGACTGCGCTCTCTAATCTGGTAAATGAAGAAACCTCTCCTCCTATGGTTCTCGTAACCCATCATTTGGAGGAAATTCCATCTGATTTTAGCCATATCCTTCTATTGAGAGAGGGGAAAATAGTCGATTCGGGCATGATAAACGAAGTCTTGACAAAGGAAAATATTCTTGAATGTTTTGAACTCGAGGTATCGATAAAAAAGACTTTGGGACGTTGGAGTATCCAAACACCTGAGAGAAAAAATGTCTAGTTTGCACGCACTGATATTGACTGGGGGGCCTCTACCTTCTATTGAAGTGGCCCTTCCAGAAGCGCAGTTAGTTATTGCAGCTGATTCGGGTGGCGACCACGCAGAAAATCTGGGTTTGAAAGTCGATTTGATCATAGGTGACTTTGATTCTTGCTCTGAAAAAGCAATAAAGAGAGCGGCAGAATCGCAAAAATTTCCAAGCGACAAAGATGTCACAGATCTAGAATTAGCTCTTGCTGCAGCAGTTGAAAAAGATGCAGCGTCCGTGACGATCCTGACTTCTTCTAGAGGAAGGCTAGACCATTCCTTAGGCAATATTTTGGTGGCCTGTTCGGAACGATGGAGTGACCTTGAAATCGAACTGATTGTTGATGATCACCTCGTAAAGGTGATCAGGAGTAGAACAAAACTAAAAGGAGAACCTTCTGACCTGCTGAGTATATTTGCTTTGGGCGGTACTGCTTTTGGGGTTACCAGCAAGGGGCTTAAGTGGGAACTAGATGGAATCGACCTTGTAACAGGTTCAGGTTTGACCATTTCTAACGAGTTTGTCTTGCCGGAAGCTGAAATATCAATAGAACAAGGAACAATTATCTCAGTTCAAGCTTTTAGCGACAAAGCTAAACCAAAGCTTTAAAACTCTAAACGCGACCTTTCCATCTGTAGACCAGATGTAATAGATTCAAAATGAAAACACTTATGAAACTCTTTATTTTGAATGACAATGCTTGAGGAGCTAGCAGAGCTGGAATCCTTGATAGACGGCTCTGACATATCCTTACGACGACCAGACACGGTAATGCAACCAACAAACCTTGGTGCGGCAAGAATGACTCGCTTTAGCTTTAGTAGGTCAATGATTAGGCGAGCTTTTCTAAAAGATTGGGATATCAAACGTCTGATGGTTGAATTCGACAACGCCGGAAGTGGTCAAATCGTTTACCAGATCTACGCTGAAGGAAAAATCTTTCATTTTGTTGCTTTCACTTCGAGACTAGATGAAACCCTACATACTGATCGTGTAATTGCAGACTCATGGGATGTAACTGCTGCGCTAGTGGAAGGAGAACTAGAAGAAGACCTTATGCAACTTCTACGGGATGAGGTCCCTAAACAGGAGTCAAGCAGATTAGATTCACGGGTGCTTGTATTAACTAGAGGCAATAGAAGCGTTCGTTTTTATGACTACCTAGTTGAATGTCTCGCAGAAGGTCATCAACCTAAGTCAAAAAAATTAGGAGACGCCGGTTATATCATGCGAAGTACAGCTTTCTATGCAAACGGTAAATTCGGCATGAAATCATTTATGGGATTCGCTGACGAGCATCCACTTTCTGCTCCATATAGAGCACAATTCCTCGCAGCATGGCTTTTTAGAGAAGTTAGTTATGAGTCGGTGGAACATTGCGCGAAAGCACGAAATCCAAATGCGGCGTCTTTTGATAATGACTGGAGCCGTTTTTTTGGCTTGGGTAACGCCACAGGTTTAGGACTAGTTCCTTGGGCCATGAAGCACCCTGAAGAGTTAAATGCATGGATAGCTATCCGGGAATTAGCCCTCTCTAATATCCGCTCTACTAGAGGTTCTTTCGAAAATACACGAAAGTTGGACGAATGGATATATAAAGCTTACGAACACTTCTCTTCATTAGGGGGCGAAAATCGCTCACCTTGGTTAGGACCTGACTCTTTAGCTGAAGCGAGTCTGCAAATACGTGAAACTTTCAAACAATTGTTCAAAAATGATTTTCCATTTAATGATCTGTACATATGGGCAGAAAAACAAGAAGTTGAAATTACTGAATTGGTAGTCTCGCTTTTGTTGGAACTCGACGATACTAGTGATGAAGTAATCGACCGTCTGTTAACGGTAAGTACTGAAAAACCTAAGCAAACAAGCATCACAGTAGGAGATGTTAAGACGGAAATAAACAGAAGATACTCATGGATAGAAAACTTCAATCTTGATGACCCTAAAGCGACCCACTACTGGTGGGTTATGTCAGACAATGCTGAAGAGCCACGCCGAGCCCAAAGATCAACCATAGATCCTCAGCATAGAGAAATTCCTATAGACATCGCTTTACGTTTGAACAACTTAAGTCGAGATCTTGACAAGGTAAACGACAAAACCACAGTAAACAAATTTCTTCACTCATTTCCAGAACATGGAATAGCAGTAAACCGGATCCTTCATAATTTTGGCCCATATAGCGAACCTAGAGACAATGTTTGTGATGTTGAACACCTTCCTTTAAACCTCCAAAGATTTCAACTAGCAATGTATGGAATGGACAACTTCTCCCCACAGTCAACTGACTGGTTGAGAGTTACACTTTTTCAAGGAGCTCCAAGAGTTTCTGAAATAAGTTCTACAGATTCTGATAATTGGATTTTGCCAAAGCAACCGGAAGGTTTGACCTGATGTTGGTAGACGGACTGCAGATAAATAAATGGAGCCGTGCAACGGTTCAAGAAGTTCAATCTGGGGGCATTGATGTGGTGCATGCAACTTGTGGAGTTTGGGAGGACACAGCAGGTGCTCTAACCAGAATAGGTGATTGGAGACATTTTGCCCGGGAAAACTCAGACATAGTCCGTATCGTTAAAAATGTTCAGGAAATGGATTCTGCAAAAAATGATGGAGTTCTGGCTGTCTTGCTAGGTTTCCAAAACAGCTCGATGCTGGGGGACGATCCAGAAATGGCAGGCATATTTGCTGACATCGGGATTCGTGTCATTCAACTAACGTACAACATTTCAAATCATCTTGGCTCAAGTTGCTGGGAATCTGAAGATGCTGGACTTACTAGATTAGGCCACCGTATGGTCAGCGAATTTAACGAAGTTGGAATACTTATTGATATTTCACATGTTGGGAACCTTACGGGTCTCGAAGCAATTGAAAACTCTGAATATCCTGTCGCTGTAACGCATGGCAATCCATCTTCTTTTCACGACTCACCTCGCAATAAGCCTGATCATCTCTTGGAAGCTCTTGCATCACGCGGCGGTGTTATAGGGTGCACGCTTTACCCTCTTTTTATAGGTGGGGATACAGTCTCACGTCTAGCTTGGTGCCAGATGGTATCCGACACAGCGGAAAGAATCGGTGTCGACCACGTCGCTGTCGGCAGTGACTCTGTACTCGGGTGGGAGGCCAATGCGTTGGGATGGATGCGCAGCGGAAGATGGGACAGACCAAAACAAGTTGAAGATACTCCTAGTTTTCCTACTTGGCCGACGTGGTTTAAAGGCCCAGAGGATTTTAGTTCTTTGGCCGAAGGACTTTCTGAAGTTGGTTTCTCATCAGGAGAAGTCGACAAAGTTTTAGGGGCTAACTGGTTACGAGTGTTCGAAAAAGTATTTAAATGAACAGCCTGAAAACTGTCGTAGCGCCACGAGAAATAAAGGATCAAATCGAAAGAGGCAGTCGTGTTTTTGGGTGTGAAGCTAGTGGCGCTTACCGTCTAGGTGAAGATATTACTTTTTGTGAGATTCATTACGGTAAGGGAATCTCTTCCTGGTTGCAATTGGCTTATTCGAACCTGGATTCATTAACAGAAGCTCTGAAAAGGTCATTTTCAATCGGAGCTTTACTTGAGCAAGAACTATTGGAGGTGCATTGGGATACACCTGTACCATTTGCACTACTTGCTCGCTCTTTGCATGAATACGAACAGCATGGGGTTGGTTGGTCGTGTGAACCTGATGCCGTTTCCGGTAATAGTGAAATAAATCGTGTTTATCTGAGCTCAGATAAACCTACTTCTGTTCTTTCAAGCAACAAAATGGATGAAGCATTGTCATATGGAATAGAAGTTTCCACAATTGAGTGGAATAAATTAGACGAAATTGCTTCCCAGTTTCTTCTATCGGAGAAGACATTAGATGGGCTTTAAAATAAAACTTATATTTGAAAATAGTTTGGAAAATAATGGTTGAAAATGCAGTAGTTTCCTTGGAAGAAATAGAGATGACCACCAAAGAAGCACTTGTAAATCATGGAGCATCTTCGAAAATTTCTACTTTGGTGGCTCAGGCCGTTCGTTCTGCCGAATCAAAAGGAAACAAAATCTGTGGTCTTTATTATGTCGAAAGTTACTGTCTTCAGCTTGAAACTGGCAGGGTCGATGGCTCTGTGGAACCGATAGTGACTAATGTCAAATCTGGCGTCGTAAGAGTTAATGGACGTTTTGGCTTTGCTCAATCTGCCTTTAAAGCTGGATTTGATAAAGCTATTGAAGTAGCTAAAGATAACGGCATTTGTAGTTACTCCATTGAACACACTCAGACATGCACTTCATTGGGATACTTCACTGAACAACTCGCAGAAGCAGGAATGTTGACTATAGGTGCTACAAATGCCTCTGCGGTAGTTGCCCCTCCTGGGGGGTCAATACCGGTTCTTGGCACCAATCCAATCGCCATGTCAGTTCCGAATGGCAAAGGAGGAGTGGCCTTCCAATTTGACTTCAGCACGAGCGCTATTGCGCTCGGTAAGATCACAATGGCAGCAGAAGCCAATCAACAGATTCCTCTTGGCTGGGCGGTCGACAAGCATGGAAATCCAACTACTGACCCTAATGATGCTTTAGAGGGCTCGTTGCTTTCTACGGGAGGTTACAAGGGCTACGGATTTGGCCTTATGGCAGAACTACTTGCTGGAGCGCTAACTGGATCTCGACTCAGCGTGGAAGTTCCACCCTTGAAAACTCCAGAAGGTGACCCGCATGATTTGGGTCAGTTTTACATCTTGATTGATATAGAAGCCTACGACGAGAATTTTTTGCAGAGAGTGGAAAAAATTGCCGAATTGATTGAAGTGCAACCTGATGCGCGTCTACCGGGTACAAATATCTCTATTCCCGCTGAAGTTGAAGTAAATCCAGAACTTTGGTTAAAGATTCAAAAACTTGCAAAAAAATCTAATTCTAGATAATTCAAGAAAAGTTTTTTTTAGCTATCCGTATATCCCTAGCTGCATCGACTGGCAAAAGAAATTTATCTGATGAAGGAGATATGCCTCTTGCTATAAGGGTCGTAGAAAGCTCATTAATTGTTTTGAAATTTATAAACCCTTTGATTCCCCTATGTACAACTGAGCGAGAATCTGCTATCCAAAGGAGCCATTGAGTCAAAAGTGGAAGTTGTATGACGATTCTTGATTTTTTTCCAGTATGCGTTTCATAAATAACCGGTGGATCTTTTCTACGACTCCATGCTTTAAGATTTTTCTGAATTACTTCTTCTTTAACCTTTAATTCTTTTGCGAATTTTTTCAAATTCCCTCTACGTTCGATGAATCCCAGAGAATCAGGTCTAGCACCTGCAAGGTCTACCAACTTGAACCATTGGTTTTGAAGATCCGAACCTCGCATCCCATAGCTTCGAATTGCGACTTTTTTTTCATTTAGAACACCCAAAACAGGTGCTCTGATTGAACTACCCAACAAATCTGAGGGAGAGCAGGATCCAAAACGCTGTGCAGCTTTAAATCTTTCCACAGCTAATTCTCTATTTTTTTCCAAACCTGCCATCACACAAGATTACGACTTGGAAGAGCACTATCGAGGGAGGCACAAAAATTTAGCTATTTTCGGGGATTATAAGCTGATTGTGGAATCAAGATTTGAATTTTATTTGGTACTACTGTCGAAATCAGAAGTTCACTTAAACACAGATTGTTAATCGAACATATGTTCGATTAACTTATTGATGTGGATAGTTTCCAACTGCTAGACGGATCTTGTCAAAACTGCATCCGACTATTTGCAGCTCTAGAAGAGACAATGACAAAAACTGGACC
>CEPK01050390.1_pt1 | contig 26391 bp, 29 predicted proteins | sample 356231 | NCBI WGS metagenome assembly CEPK01 (sample SAMEA2620259, study PRJEB7988) | marine metagenome | biome: marine biome (ENVO:00000447); feature: deep chlorophyll maximum layer (ENVO:xxxxxxxx); material: "saline water (ENVO:00002010), including plankton (ENVO:xxxxxxxx)" | depth 80 m
GAACAGAGATCAGCCCATGAAGAACTTGTTCAAAAAGAACTCGAGAAATCACAAGTCGAGTTTGTAGTACTTAGTGGATACATGAGAATATTCACACCTTGGTTTGTAAGAATCTGGAAGGGACGTATGGTCAATATCCACCCGTCTCTGCTCCCTCATTTCCCAGGGGCTCATCCCCACAGGGATGTAATTTCTTCAGGGGTTAGCACTACGGGTTGTACCGTCCACTTGGTCGATGAGGGTGTTGATACAGGCCCAATAATAGCTCAGAGAGAAGCTCCCGTTCTAACAGGGGACAACGAATTCTCATTACAGGAAAGAGTAAAGAATCTGGAACACGAATTATACCCGGAAACTATAGACAAATACTGCTCAGGAAAAATCACACTATAGGTCTTGTACTGAATTTATGTTCTTCAATACTCGTGGGTCTTCAACAAGAAGAGAATGCTTTGTTTCAGAAAATTGCTTATGAAGAGGCCGTCTATCGCTATCAATCAGTTTCAAAATCCTATCTGGACGGACTAAAGCTAGGAGAGGATGAGAGCGCTCTCCATCGTGAGGCATAATCAGGGAGTCATCCTCTCCGATACCTTCTCGAAGCGAGAAAAAAAGCTCTTTTGTCACCCATGGGCAGTCAACTGGAGCTAACTGCAAAACTTCGCAATTCTCTATCTTAGGGTCAATAAGGGCTTCTAAAATTGCCTCAATAGGTCCTGCATACGATTCACCATCCAGGACCCATTCCAACTCAATATCTCCTTGAATTTCGGCTCCATAGTTTTCAACGTCTTCTGGGCGAGAAACTGCAACTCGGATGGGCTCTAGATTTGCACTAGAAAGCGCATTCGCAATCCTAGAAATCATAGCTTCGCCCTCAATTCTAAAAAGGGCTTTGTCGGACCCCATTCTAGAGGATCTCCCTCCAGCCAGAATGAGAGAACGCAACTGCTCACCTTAGTTCATCCAAACGCCTCATGGCATGCCTGATTTCTTCCATCAGATCCATTGCTCTGTCAATCAAAATCTCCCTATCCTTTCTTACGGAAGTTTCTCCGAGCCATTCCATTAGCTGGGAAATGTCTTGCGAGTCTCTCTTAATTGTCCATTCCAAGACTTCCTCGGCTACGGGGTCATCTGAAGGTAGCAGGCGTTCCGGCACAGTCCTCAGAAACGGCATTTGCGGATTAGCTCTATGGTGCTTCGATCGCGATCCTATCTCTAATTCTGCTTAGCAGGGAGTCTTCGTTGGGAACCTCTACGGAAGTTAGGAGGGCCACTGCCTCGTCTTCAATAGACATTCCTCGTTTACTAGATGCGAAGACCGAAATTAGTGCCAAATGGGACTCAACAAGCCTTCCTGTGCACCAACCCCTCAATTGCTGCATACTGGGCTTGGAATGCCCTGCTCTAAGAATCTCTTCTATACTGAGAAGAAGAGCTTCCGCAGGCTCCGTGTCATTTATGGAAGAGGCCAATATTTCCCATGGATTTGTCTCGAGCATCTTGTGATCCAAGTTTGCAAGGATTAGTGCGGCCAGAGCCACATCTTCCCTACCATGCCTATTCCACAGAGCAGGTATCAGCCTTCTAAGGACCACCTGTCTTTCCCCAGCCATTGTGAAAAGCCAAGAAGCAATCCTCCTGAGAAGATCGTCAGGAGTGCCTAGGTGGAAAGAATAACCCGCCGAAGCTCCCAGGCGATCAGTACTTGATTTCATAATCAATGCTGGAACCCCTATCGGGTATGCCTCTCGAACTATTTTGGCCAACTTTCTATGAGATTTGTGAATGCCATTGGGCTGAGATTCCAGAAAGTCATCCAACAGCTGGGCACCAGTCATCTGTCCGACTCTTTCCGGGCAAGTATTTTGACGCTATCGAAGATTTGACCCACCCTGTCCACAGAGTCTCTTAGATGCATTCTGAACTCATCAATAAAAGATCGATGAACTATTTCTTCCAAGTTTCTGTCCAAACTTCGGGCTATAGCTCGATGTTCCGAATCCTCGATTCCAAACATCTTCCTCAGGTATGCGATCTGCTCCAGAACCTCCTCCGACCTATCTGTGTGAATCAGCATAGCCTCTAGCACTTGTCCATATACCAACCTCATTTCACTTGCTTCTATCGAATCTCCGTGGATTGATTCGGTGTTTTTTGCAAGGATGGAATCGTAGATTCTCAGGGGCTCATCATCGCCTAGCCTTAGCGCGTGTGATAACTTGACCAGAATTCTTTTTTCCCCATTCGATAACTGACCATCCCTCAATGCTAATTTGGTTGAGTTCAAGAAAACTCTTGAGCGGTCATCGACTACTTCTTCCACGACCCTCCACCGAAGCAATATGACTTAACGACTAGGTATGTGGAGCCAGAAACGCACCTTATGTTAGAACAGGAGCATTCATGAAGCCCCCTATCACCCGAAAGAATGCTAATCAGCCCTACTCGCGGGCGCCTTGCGCCCATCCGAACCCCCCCGCCAAGATGGCGAAAAAGGGGGCAAGGCCCCGTTTGGGGGCCGAGAGGCAACAGGAATGAATAAACATGTCAAGTGAAGGAAAATATGTCATACACGCAACCATTAGAGTCGACGGAACAGTAGCTCGGAAGGACGTAGTTGGAGCAATCTTTGGTCAGACCGAGGGCCTCCTAGGGGAGGGATTACAACTGAGGAAACTTCAGAGAACGGGAAGAATAGGCCATGTCGATGTAAATCTGAACAACCACAAGGGAAGAGTTCAGGGCCAGATAGAAGTGTCATCTTCTATAGATCAGGTAAGCACTGCCGTGATCGGAGCAGCTCTCGAAACCATAGATCGCATCGGCCCTTGCAAGGCTGTAATCAAGGTCAAGGAAATCGAGAACATCCGTTCTGCTAAGAGGGATCACGTCATAGATAGAGCCAAGGAACTCCTGCTAGGAATTGTAAACTCCGCATCTGGCGAGTCTAAGAACATACTAGATGAGGTAAGGGCCGTGCTTACTCTAGATACCGAGATCGACTTTGAAGAAATGACCGCTGGGCCGAACGTAAAGAATTCGGACGCGATCATAATAGTCGAAGGTAGAAACGATGTCCGAAATCTACTGAAGTATGGAATTAACAATGCTATTGCAACCATGGGTTCTGGAATAAAGCCGCAGCTCGCAGATCTAGCCTCTAAGAAGAAGACCGTTACCGCCTTTCTAGACGGGGACAGAGGGGGCAAGCTACTCCTAATGGAAATAAGTGGAACCCTGGGCAAATCTCTAACTCACGTTGCATTCGCCCCGCAGAGTCGAGAGGTAGAACACCTCGAGGGGAAGGTAGTTACAAAGTGCCTAGGACAGAAGGAACCGGCTTCCAAGGCAGTGGCTAGAATCCAAACCGAGATCCAGAAAGATGATGATGCTTCAGTAGGTAAGGGAAAGCCGTCTCTTGAGGCTCCAGATGACGTAAAGGGATGGGCCCCATTGATGGATGGCCTAAAGAGAAACCAAGCAGTGATTGTACTAGAGGATGGCTCTGGCTCCGATCCCGTAAGCGCAAAGGATCTGGAGACCGCACTAAGCGGGACTGAAGGCGCAAAGGGACTCATCTTTTCAGGAAAAGTTACCGATAGGATTCACGAACTCGCTTCAGGAGCTGGAATAAACAACGTCGTGGGTAAAACTGTAGGACCACAGACACTCAAATTAGGGGTGCAGGCTTACTCAGTTAGTGACTTGGAATAGCTCGTTTGAAAACTTGCCGGCGCGCCGAAGCTCTGGCGATAAAGCCCTTCTCGGGGCCAAGCTCAGCAGAAGCCATCAAAAGTCTCTCATGTCCGCTCGGGTCGATGCAAGACACCACTATGGCGATTCTAACTCTCTATGGTGTCCTGTCTGTAGCATTATTTGCGCTTTGGTTGAAACACAAATCAGTTCTTAGACAAAGGGAGAAGATGGCATTCAAGCTTGGCTCAATGAAAGGTAATCTAAGCAAGACTTCTGAGAGGCTAGATCTGCTCTCACGAGGAGTAGATACCATTCTTTCCGACTCTCCAGAAGTGCACTATCTTCTAGGAGTTCACAGATCCTTGGAGTCAGCAGAATCCCTTCTGTTCAATCAGGGTATTCCAGTGAGCAACAGCGAGGCATGCGCAATAGCCTCTCATGCTGCAAAGTCATTGCTTGAGCACTATCCAGAACCCGGAATTGAACATGGAGAAAAACCGATTTCTGGCCTAAAACCCCTCACAAAGAGACTATCTGCAATTCTGACTGAAGCTGAGATGAAAGCCGAGGACGTCGAGCTTTCTGCTGGAGAGCACAGGAGGCTTGGTGAGTTGTTCCATCTGGTAAACAGGTATGACTGGGCCGAAGACTGCTTCCAGAGGGCCAATGATTTGAATCCGGAAGACGAATCTTCATTGCGGGCACTATCTTCTATCCAAAGAGAGAATGGCGATTTGGAAGCTCTAGACAGAACTCTGGAGAGATTGCTGGCAATCACTCCCGACGACGTCAGTGTTCTCGACGAGCAGACATTGCTACTAGATGGAAGAGAAGATGATAGAATTAGTAGGAATAGAAAGAGGCTAGATGCTCTCGGAATCTCTTCAGAAGCTTCACAAGAACAATCCGAACTATCGCAGATTGCCCAGAGAGCCAGAGAGTCGATAGATGGCGAGAAATCTCTTTCTGGCCAACCACTTAGTGCAAACAGGTTGGTAGAGCGTGCAGCAAAGCAACTGCTCATTGGGGAGATTAGTGCTGCGACTGAATCCGTGGAAAAGGCAATAGAATATGATGCGAATTTTGGCCAAGCATGGGCACTAAAGGCAAGACTTCTGGCTGCAGGCAAGGGTGGAACTAAGGACGCGTTAAAGTGCATTAGACGAGCACACGCTCTTGGCGAGTACACTGTAGTAATGGAATCCGAGATTCTAGAGAATGATGGAAGAACAGACGCTGCAATAGAAGTACTAGATGAGCATCTGACCAAGACTCCGGGAGATGCCGAAGCTAGGGGTAAACTAAGCCAGATTTGGCTCAGCAAGGGGGCTACAGAATCATCCAAGAGGACCCTAGATGATGCACCTGAGGAATCTTGGGATTCAGCAACAATGCACGTGATGAAGGGCAGACTATCTCTAGTGGAGTCTGAGAATATCAGAGACGAAACAGGAAGACTAGATCCTTTGCCAATTATTGATGCCCTAGTGTCTTTCGAAAAGGCGATACAAATCGATCGAGAATCAGGCCTGGCTTGGCTAGGGAGGGCCCGGGCCCTGAGGTATCAGGGTTCTTTTGATGAGGCGGAAGTGGCACTAGTTAGGGCTAGGAGGCTAATCCCTGATCATCCATCAATACCTCTTGAAGAAGCTCAGCTATCTCTGGAAGTTGGTGATCTTGAACAAGCAAACGCCCTTTCTCTGGAGGCTACTACCATTCTGAATAATAACCCAACAGTCCCATTCATACGAGGAATTATTTCTGCAAGACTGGGAAGGATCGAAGAAGCAAAGAACTTCTTCACAACGGCTCTTCAGATCGATCCAGACCACTCTCGAGCAAGGCTGAATCGCTCCTCTGCAGCACTGCTATGCGACGACCTTTCTATGGCTCTAGATGACGCAAATCGATTAGTAGAATCCAGACCAAACCATGAACTAGCACGACTCAGAAGATCTGAGATCCTAATGAATCAAGGTGACTGGGCTGCAGCTCAAGAAGAGCTAGGAAACCTTCTACAGATGAATCCCAACCATTCTATGGGCCTCGTACATCTTGGAACTTGCATGATTGCCCGGGGCCGGTCTGAGCAAGCCGAAAAACCACTAAACAAAGCAATCGAAGAAAATCCCGAGCTATCTGAGGCTAGGTACCAGAGAGGCCTTCTATACTTGGACTTCGGGAGGTCCGATGAGGCTCTTTCTGACTTTGAAGGCGCAGTAAATTCAGATCCTCAACACATTGATGCTATGCTGAGAATTGCTGCAATCCTACATGAGGAGGGAGATCCAGAGAAAGCAGCCTCTGCATGGAGGAGGGTTCTGGATGTTGACCCCCAGCATAGACTCTCCAGAAGAAGGCTTGAAGAGTGCAGAGATCGCATGGTTGTAGGCAGTGAGGCAACCCTTCCAAAGGATTGAACTGCTCTATCAATGTCGGTCTAGTATGCACATTGCCCAATCTGTAGAGCCCGGCTCAAGAGCCCCAGACTTCAGTCTGCCAAACGCCAATTCAAACTCAGGAAATGGAAATATGACCCTATCTGATGTAATGGGAGAAAATGGAGCTATAGTCTTCTTCACTTGCAATCACTGCCCTTACGTTGTAGGATCGGAGCCCCGAATAGAAAAGATAGCAGATCTTTCTAGGAAGGAAGGGATCGGATTCGTAGGAATCAACTCCAACGACCCAGTAAATTACGAATCCGACTCCTGGGAAAATATGGTAAAAAGGGCAGACAGAGGCATGAGCTATCCATATCTTCACGACGCATCTCAGGAAGTAGCACTTTCTTACGGAGCAGAGAGAACTCCCGAATTCTATCTTTTGCGACCAGATGGTGAGGTTGTATACAGGGGTAGGATGGATGACTCTCCTCGCGACCCCTCCCATGCAACAACATCTGAACTAGAAGACGCAATTGCAGATCTATTGTCTGGAAACATTGTTTCATTACCTAGGACGGAGAGTATCGGCTGTTCGGTCAAGTGGAAGGCTTAGGTGCTACCTTGGCAATGGGCTTACCTGCAAGGGCATTTTATCTCCTAATGAGAATCGCTCCTCCTAGAATCAGAAGTAGAATGTGGAATAGGCTATACCAGAGAATGGCAAAATCACAAACTGATCCAACTTTCAGGTTCATGAATTACGGGTACATTGATGATTTCGAGGTCAATCTCGATGAAGAGGACGAAAAGGACAGACTATTCATTCAGCTTTACGAAATGAATGTCAGAGACGTCTCTCTCAAAGATAAGCATGTTCTGGAGGTTGGCTCAGGGAGGGGAGGGGGTGCTAGTTGGATCGCAAAGACATTTTCTCCCGAGAGACTGATCGCTGTAGACTATTCTGGAGAAGCAGTCAAGCTTTGCTCGAATTGGTACTCCAGTCAGGAAAACCTAGAGTTCATTGCCGGAAACGCAGAGATGCTCCCACTACCAGATGAGTCTTTCCACATAGTCTACAATGTAGAGTCATCTCACTGCTATGGCGACATCCCGAAATTTCTTAGTGAAGCTTTCAGAGTATTAATTCCTGGAGGTAATCTTTGTTGGACAGACATGCGAGATCAATCAACAATGGAAAATATGGAAGCTCAGTTCACCGAAGCAGGATTCGTAGTAGAAACCAGTAGAGATGTAACTGGAAATGTAATTGATGCATTGAATTTAATTGAAGAGGACAGGAAGATGATGATTCGCAAGAGTGCTCCCAGATCACTTAGGAAGAGCTTCGAGACATTCGGGGGCGTCCCCGGTACACCCATATACGAATCTCTCAAATCTGGAAGAATCAAGTACTTCAGGTATCTTCTTTCAAAAGAATAGGAATTAGTACTGCTCAAGAACCAGCTCTGTTTGAGTAGAGCTGATGTCTCCAGGAGCAGCTAGCCACATCTTGTCAAGCATGTCTCTGAGAGCAACCGTATCGTCAACGTGCACCACCGCTACAAGATCCGCATCCCCACTAATTTCGTACACACACTCCACCCCCTGCCAACCAGAGAACTCTCCTGCTAGGGAACCAATCTCAGTTCCGGGGCCTACCTTTAGTCGAATTAGTGCTGTGAGGCCTATCCCAGCCTCCCTAACTGTGTAACCTCTGATGATGCCCTCTTCCTCGAGCCTTTTGATTCGAGTCCTAACCGTTCTCTCTGTCACTCCTACTTTCTTCGCAATATCCACATAAGGGGCCCTTGCTGATTCCCTTAGGTAGGTGAGAATCGATCTATCCATTGAGTCAACATTACTCATGGTTTCCCCGAAAAATGAACAATTTATTGTTGTTTCTTGATGCAATGATAGAATTTATTTCTGAAGTTTTCCGTTTTTCAGAGAGCCTGAAAAGAATTACTATTGGTTTGATTCAAATGGGATGGCCGCACTTGGTGGCATATGAATAGGGAGGAAGCCATCTCCCAACTGAGAATTCAGGAGTACCTAGACGATGTCTCGGAAATGGACATCACACACTCTCATTCTCAATGGTACAATGTCGACGTTGCAGCCCTACTAAATGGAACTAGGATAGTTGGACACGAACTAGATAAACAAACGGGCTCATCACTGATCTTCCTACGAAAAAGCGCAATTCTATGTTGTCCCGACACAGGTAGAATCCACCACTATCCGAAGAACCTAATTCATTGCTTCGTTGATGATAATAGAAGCTCTCCAGATCCAGAAGGAATATTGATGCGAGCGGAGCTCTTCTCGATATCCCCAAATCAGGAGCAGCTATGTTGGGAGTGTTGTTGCAGATCGGAGTTAGAAGTTCCAGATATTCAGAGTAAGGTTTCCAGCTGGCTTAGTTGGCTTAACTCATAGAGTATCAATGCGCTACCTTCACATGCACGATGCCTACCGACCCTCCAATGGGTGCCGCTATCAGCGACATCTTCGCTCGGGCAGTATTGGATTCTAGGGGGAACCCAACTGTCGAAGTAGACTGCTTCGTAGATGGCTTACTCGCTGGTAGGGCCACAGTTCCATCGGGAGCGAGTACTGGGACACATGAGGCAGTTGAACTGCGTGATGGTGGAGATAAGTGGATGGGAAGGGGCGTAAGTAAAGCAGTAACAAACGTCAATGGTGAAATCAGAGACGCACTTTTGGGAATGGATCCCGCAAAACAAGACGAAATAGACACAGCACTGATTGAATTGGACGGAACTAGAAACAAGTCTAGATTGGGCGCCAATGCAATTCTTGGGACCTCAATGTCATGCCTTCGTGCTGCTCATCCAATTGATCTGTGGAAAAAAATTTCTGCCTCAGGAAAAACTGCACTACCAGTGCCAATGATGAACATTCTCAATGGAGGAGCACACGCGAATTCGAATGTCGATGTCCAGGAGTTTATGGTCATACCACACGGCTTTGACAACTTCTCCGAAGCTCTGCGTGCCGGTGTAGAGGTTTATCACTCACTAAAGTCAATACTGGGCGATGAGAACCTTCTGGTGGGCATTGGGGACGAAGGGGGATTCACGCCAAATCTACCAAGAAACGAAGAGGGACTCAGATATGTCCTAGAGGCAATAAACAAAGCTGGCTATACCGAAGGAAAGCAGATCTCTATTGCTCTAGACGTTGCGGCCCAGGAGTTCTATGATGGCAGTCATTATCACATAGATGGGACTAAACTTTCCGGCTCTGAACTCAGTAAAGTGTATTCCAATTGGATAGATGACTACCCAATCGTATCGATCGAGGATCCGTTTGGAGAGGACGACTGGGGGGCTTGGTCAGAATTCACTGCAAGAGAGGGACAACGTATTCAGATTGTGGGTGACGACCTATACGTAACAAACCAAAGCCGCCTGATGAGGGGCATCGAAGAATCCGCTTCAAATGCCATTTTGATTAAACTAAACCAGATAGGGACGGTAACAGAAACAATGCAAGTAATTGAAACGGCAAAGGAAGCAGGCTTTGCAACTATCATAAGCCATAGATCAGGGGAGACTTCGGATGACATTATTGCTGACTTGGCAGTAGGGACCTACTCCGGACAGATAAAAACAGGAGCCCCAGCACGCTCAGATAGGACTTCCAAGTATAACCAGTTGCTGAGAATATCCGAATCGGGAGCTCCGTACTATTCCCTATTCCAAAGATGACAATAGTAGCGGAAGGACGATGCTCGCATCTGATTCGATTACGAACTGAGGAGTATCCACATCCAACTTTCCCCAGCTAATTTTCTCATTTGGAAGGGCTCCTGAGTATCCCCCGTAAGATGGCTTGGATTCAGAAATCTGAGCAAACCAAGACCAAAGGGGCACGCTCACCTTTGCATCCTGTATTAGCATAGGAACTACAGAAATGGCAAAGTCCCCAGAAATCCCTCCTCCGACTTGCAGAATTCCTGTCGGCGAATCGTCTTCCCTGTACCAGTCTGCCAGAGATTGCATAGCGTCCAATCCGCCCCTGACAATAGAATTACTCTTCAAACTACAGTCGATTACCTTTGCAGCAAGGAGATTGCCAAGAGTAGAGTCCTCCCATCCGGGAGTGAATATTGGAAGATTCGCATCAGCGGCCGCCATTAGCCATGAGTTTTCCGGGGGGTATGAGAAGTCCAATTCCCCGTGGAGGAGAAGATCGTAGAAATATTCGTGTGGGAATCGTGAATCTCCAACTACCTCAGCTTCTTCCCAAAGCTCCATCATCTTCTCCCCGATTCTAACAATTGTACTCTCTGGAATGGTTACATCGGTTACTCGATTCATACCTCTTCTAGCTAGATCAGCATCATCACGACGGGTCTGCTGCCTCCAATTAGCCACTGTCTCGTAATCGGATCTTGAGACTAGACTGAACAGATCCTCTTCCAAATTTGCGCCCGTACAGCAAATCGCATGAACCCTCTGATTCCTTATTGCAGGTGCCAAGCTTCTTCCTATCTCAGCGGTAGACATTGCCCCTGCAATTGTCACTATCAACCTCCCTCCTAACTCGAGGAAACCTCTAAGAGATTCCACGCAACGAGAAAGCTCTCCAGCATTGAAGTGTTTGTAGTGATCATCAATGAAGTCTCGAATAGCCACCTAATCACTCCTAAATCGACTTACTCGTTCTCGAAATACTAGCCTGAGAGTGGGAATTTCCGATATTAATCTCTCGTGAACTAAATCTGCCAGGGAATCTGCATCATTTTCTCCACAGGTAAAGACATCTACTGCCAGTATGCCCTTTTCGGAGTAGCAGTGTGCACTTACGTGACTCTCGTCGATAAGAACGATTGAAGCGAACCCCGGAGGACTGATTGATCCATCGAATGACTCTACGTGTGAGTGCACCTCTCTAACACCGGAATCATGCACTGAGTCTCTAAGTATGCAAAGGATCCTATCCCCACCATCATCCTTTGGTGAAATGTAGTTGGTGTAGTCTAACAAGACGTGCGATCCTAATGATTCAGTTCCACTCACATTGCAACTGTGGGGCACCTTCGATTTCAAACTCACTCTTGAATAAGCCAAGATCTCAGCCTAGATAGACCTTCATGAATCGCTTCTTCGTCTGCGGCGTATGATACTCTGACAAAACCTTCACCACCAGTAATCAGAGAGGCCGGAATCAGTTGAACTCCTGCTTCCAATGCACCTTCTGCAAACTCGATATCCGTCATTCCAGTTCCTGTTATATCAGCAAACACGTAGAAGGCCCCTTCAGGCTCCGGAACACGAATTCCGGGAATCGAATCCAACCCTGCTCTCATGATCTCTCTCCTCTTCAGATATTCTTGGTTGAAGGACTCCACTGAGTCTTCACACTCCAGAGCAGTTCTCGCTGCTTCCATCATGAATGTAGGGATATGAGATGCTGAGTTTGCCTGGCTCTTCATAGCAGCCTTTACCGCCTCCCCAGGTCCAGTTAGGAAACCAACCCTCATTCCAGTCATTGCCCAGGATTTGGACCACCCATTGACTACTATTGTCCTCTCCTTCCCTCCAGGGATGGTTGCAGGAGAAACATGGGGCCAGTCTACCCAGACCATTCTACCGTATATCTCGTCTGACACTATCCAAAGGTCATGTTCCACAGCAAGTTGGACAATTTCAGATATCTCCTCTGGCGTGAACACCGCTCCAGTTGGATTACACGGCGAGTTAACTAGAATCATCCTTGTCCTATCGGTGATTGCCTCTCTAATCGCGCCTATATCTGGATGAAAGTCTTCCATGTTGACCTGAACATGGACAGGCACCGCTCCAATGAACTCCAGCATCGGCTCATAAGATGCCCAAGAAGGAGCAAGCAGAATTGCCTCATCTCCAGGCATCGTAGTAATCAGGAAAGAATACAGCAATGCTTGCTTGGCACCAGGAGTCACTACAATGTCTTCAGGACTAGCTTCGATATCGTGATGTAGCGATAGATAACTCGCCACAGATTTGCACAGTTCTATTGTTCCTGGCCCTCGAGTGTACTTCGTCCTTCCTCTCCTCAGCTCTTCAATTGCAACCTCAACAATTTCTTTTGGAGTATCGAAACCAGGCTCTCCAACCGTCCATCTAACAACCTCCGGACCTGGAGGTTGGAGGTACGGAGCGAATCCCACGCCGAGGCCTTCGAACCTAGATGACACTCGAGGCACAAAGTTACAGGCCCCCCTCTTCCCAATGAAGGTATTCCGTGAAGCACGGACAGTCTTCAAGAGAGAGTGGTTGGTCGGGGAGGCGCAGCACGAGTGGCAGAGCAGCTATGCAATGGACTGCAGATCCATGGACCCGGGTGCAAATCCCGGCTCGTGCTCCACCATCTATCCCATAACTGCGTTTAGCGTATACAACAAGCCCATGACTAGCCGGGCATGAACAATAGCAAAGCTGTTGTCAAATGATTTCCATATAGTCAGAATGGCAGTTTTTCTTGATCCACGTTCCCACCACACAGAATTATCCCAATCCTATCGATACCTTCCTTTTCTACGAACTCATCCTTTAGCACTGCAGCTAGAGAAATTGCCCCGCTAGGCTCCACAATCATGTCAAAAACTTCGTTTAAGATAGTCATGGCCTTCAAGACATCTTCGTCACTTACTCTGATAATTTGCTCAACGTGACTCTTTATGATGGGCCATGTTATCTCCCCCATGCTTGTAAGTAGCCCATCACAAATCGTGTCAGGCCCAGTCTGGGGAACGAACTCACCCGATTCGAGTGATTTTGCTGCGTCGTCGGCCCCATAAGGCTCAGTCCCAAAGATTTGTGCATTGGGAAGAAGAGCTCTGGTGGAAATACTTGTTCCAGACATCAATCCTCCACCCCCAATCGGAGCAAGAACGGCGTCCAAACTACCACATTCCTCAATCATCTCCTTTGCAGCCGTACCCTGGCCGGCTATGACGTTGTGATTATCGAAAGGATGGATAAAATATGCCCCGGTCCTATCTAGTACTGAGTTAGCCGTAGTAATCCTAGCTTCAAGAGTTGGCTCGCAGAGAATGACCTCAGCTCCGTGACTTTTTACACCCTCGATTTTCACTCTAGGAGCCGTCTTGGGCATTACAATGTAGGCGGGTATACCTCTTTGCTTTGCAGCGAGAGCGACAGCTTGGCCGTGGTTCCCACTACTGTGAGTACAAATTCCCGAATCACCCTCCTCTTCTAGGAGAATTACGGCATTAGAAGCTCCCCTGAACTTGAATGCACCCACGTGTTGAAGGTTTTCGCATTTCATGAAAACGCTTCTTCCTGCCAATCTGTCAATCTCCTCTGAAGAAATCACCGGGGTCTTTGAAACGACACCATCCAGCCTTTCAGCAGCAGACTGAACATCAGAATAGGTCACTTCTTGCATATTCTCACACCATCCCAGAGATAAGCAATACATCATTACTGCGCCTCTCTTCGCTCCATTCGTGGCAACCAATCAGGATCCTGAATGGATCCCCCTCGCACTCTTATCTTTCGTCCTAATTTTGAACTCGTTATTCTTGGAGATCGCTCCAGCGGGCCCATGGGGGGATACAGGTTTTTCTTTGGGAATAATTGGTATTTCAGGCCTTGCTGTAGGGTATGTGGCTTGGTACCGATACAACTTCAAACGGAGAGGACTAATTCCTTGGGTTGACCTGTGGGAGGACCCCGCACGCTCAGCAAGATTGGAAATGGTGCTAGCATTCGTTGTGCTATCTATGTCTTGGACCTCAGGGAACATCCTGCAGAGCCATCTTCCCGATCCTACGGGATTATTGCTAAGCCTCATCGGCCTCCTCCTTCTGATTCAATCGACATATGTAATGCTGGTCTTGGGTCCGTTAAAGGAAGATTAACTATCTCTGACCAGGCTTCCAGAACTGCAGAGGTACTGGGGTTTCTCCAAGAGTCGCTCTATATGCTAGATGATCGGCCCTCTCGTTCCACCTGTGACCTCTATGTGCCTTGACGTGCCTCCAACTTATTGGCATTATTTCCGAGACTTCTTCCCAAAATCTCCTGACACAACTAACCAGAGCAAGATTAGCTTTGGCTTTCCAAATCCCGCTAGAAATATTGCCTGCGTATTTTGAATCGGTGCAAATCTCCACTCTACTTTGTATTCCAGAAGAAAGGACCCATCTCAGAGCATTGATGATTGCAGACAATTCCGCAGTATTGTTTGAACCGACTTCCGCTCCGAAAAATAGGGATTCTTCTGAACTCGTTGTAACGGGTCCAAACGCCTCGAAAACTAAGTCCCCCCTCCCCCTACCTGCTCCATCATCACCCTCAATCACGCAGAAACCCCATCCAGCTTTTGTTGAAGGTGAAACATTTTGGTTATCTTCACAAGACCCGTCGACATAAATTCGCATTACTCGTGACCCAGAGAGATCCCCATTAGCAGAGAATTGAGATCTACTCCCAGGAGGAACTTCTTCCATGCTTAGTCTCCGATCAAATCAGAGTATTCAGAAGAATCAAGCAGGCCTTCAAATTCCATCTCCCCTTCTATTCGGATTTTACATATCCACCCAGATCCATAAGGATCTTCGTTGATTTTCTCAGGTGAATCTTCCAAAGATTCGTTCACTTCGGAAATGACACCTGCCACCGGAGCATAGATTTCGCTAACTGATTTCACGGATTCAACACTAGCGAATGACTCCATCACTTCAACAGTAGCTCCAATCTCTGGTAGCTCTACCCAGACAACTTCAGTGAGAGCGTTCTGAGCGAAGTCGGTTATTCCAATGCAAACTTCCCCTCCTTCTTCCCTCACCCACTCATGTTCAGCAGTATATCTCAATTCTCCTGGCACTTCTCCCATGCTTCCACCTGTACCTTTCTGATGAGAAGAGAAGGGTCAAGTTTTCGCTCCCTATTCCTCACTATGTTTTTCCTCTAGGTGTGCCATCTCCATCCTAGCCCATTTTGATCCAAGATCCCGAACGCTAGCCTCTTTCCTCTCATTCTCGAGCCTAGATCTCATTTCGCCTTCATCTTCTCTGCTGATCCATGAGTCAGTAAACCATTCTCCATGTGGCCTGTCTCTTCCTGCATAGAATAGAATCATCACTAATGAGGAAAGAATAGCAATCGATGCAGGAGCTAACCAATATTCTCGGAAAAAAGACCCCTCATCAACATATGAAAAAATCAGAACAATCAAGAGTGTAATTAAGAATCCAGTGAGAAGTCTTGTCAATCTTCTTGCTGGTGAATCCATATCTACACTTTCCTGATGAGATACATCAGAACTCCTGGATCAGTTTGTGGATCTTGTATGGAAGAAGAGATCTGTTTACGGGGGTAACCTCCAGAATTCTAGCATCATCACGCCTCCTTATGTCTTGAAGGAGTGGATGCCTGCTCTTCTTGTGAAGCGTAAGTAGAGTCGGCATGTCGTTCTGCAATGCCACTCGCACAGAATTGACAAAACCCTCGCTTTCCACAGTGAACTTGCCCACCTCGTCAATGACCAAAATCTCACAGTTGCCTATTGCATCAATAATTGCCGGTACACCGACCCTTTCAATTTCCGAAGGGTCAATCCCGAAACCAAGCACTCTATTTCTTGAGTCGATTTCTCTGTGAGCCATCACTCCCTTTTCTCCAGTGACAATGTTGATGCAGGCGTATCCTACCCTCTCCCCGTTCTCAATTACTGGCTCGCATCTCATTCCTGCTACAATGTGTTCAGGAGGAGATGGCCCTCTCGTCCTCCTGAATCCGCCACCTTCTTGGGAAATCATGTCTACGACCTTTTGCAGAACTGCTGACTTTCCTGACCGAGGAAGTCCAGTGATGCCAATCTTCGGATTGATTCCCATCTTGCTCTCCTAACTCTATTCCGACGAGGGACGACCCCCGTATACTAAACATGGATATTAATCCATTCTACGAATGGTTGCATTTTCCGAATGGTGGAAATACAAATCCGAAACTTTCCCCTATGGAGAATCTTCTTTTCCAATAATCGAAACTGAGGTTTCGCTCTCCGGAGAATCGAATGGGAGCATCTCTATCTCGTAGTTGTTCAAATTGTTGTTAGCAGCCCAAGCTTTGGACCAGAGATCCAGCTCATCTGAGTTCAGCTTCGATGCGAGGAAAGAAAGACCATTCTCAATCGTCCCAAACCTTTCCTCTAGACGGTACGAGACCTCATCAGATATTTCCAAGAAGCTTACTGAATTGCCCAGAACACATCCTGCTGGAACAACTACCCAAACGAGCCTTCTTTCTACTTGTGGATTAACAATTGCTTGGCACACTACTCTTGCCTTTCCAACCATTTCTGAAGGCCCTTTCCAGCCAGCCTCATTACATTTGGAATCTGAATGCAAGCTCTCGTCGAATGCTGGATGCCTTAGTACCCCCGTTCCTCCTTCAAACTCTATATGAGCAGCTCTGATAAACGGGACCATGCCAGAGCCAGTTTTCCAATCGCAAATTCCGACTGTCCAAGATGCTCTGTCTATTTCACCAACCCTCACCCTAATTGACCTCCGACTTGGGCTAAGCCACGAACCTCCTTCAACCAACCTGGGCTTGTCAGAAAGAGAGTCTATGGCCTCCAGAGTCCTCTTTCTTTCGTCTTCAGACCTAGGCATCTTGGGCACAGCCCAAGAAGTGTCAGTCCAGCTTGACCAAGGCCCCCTTTCTAATTCCAAGAATGGTGCCTCCGCGATCAGACCTCTCTTAGTTGGGGAAATCTCTCTTATCGACAACGGTCCGAAGCTAGTCAAAACTTCCGTAACCCCGCCTACGGTAGCACCTAAGACAGCTACTCCCTGAGAACCCCCGAATAGTAGGTGATTGTCTTCAGGGAAAGACCAAACACTGTCCCAATCATTCCTTTCAACCATCAGTTTCCTAAGTGGAACACTGCTTTTCTCCCTTAGAACCGAGTCTGGCACTACCAGCCTAACTCTGCCCCCTTTCTCTACAATCTGAAGCGATCTTTCGATGTAAAGCCTATACAGATTTACATTTCCCCTTATCGCTGAAAACCGAGGCTTTCCATCAGCACCCTTGTATTGCCTCAGTTCTTTGGATAGCTTCTTCCTCTTCTTGCTTCCTTCTGGGTGCCCTCTAAACCTGTCTTTGATTCTCAGCCAGGGGGGCCTTGAAACAAGAAGCATAGGGCGCTCATTCCAAGGCCACTCTCCTTGAAGAGGATCTATGCATCTTACGTTACTCTCGACTATCATCTCAGCTTCGCTTAGTCCAATCCTCCCTTCATCTCCCTCTCCCTCGAGATCGACCAATCCGAGTCTTGCTAGAATAATCGTTATTCTCCTTCTTGCACTATCAACTGAAATCTCCGAGCTACCAACCAGCTGAAGTCCTTCTAGAAGTCTAAGTGTGTCTTCTCTTCTCACATTGGGGGGGAAATCTGAAATTCTTTCTGAGTGGATCCTGAGTATTCTCTCAGCTAGTAGCCCGGCCCCCACACAAGGGTCTGCGAATGGAAGCGGAATTCCAGATTTGCTTCGATTCTCATCCGCAGATCCCTCAGAATGGCCATCTGCCCCATCTCCTTGAATGCCCTCATTAATCTCCTTAGCAAATGCCCTGAAACTTGGAGGTAGTGCTGCGAGAGAAAGGGTAGCTGGGGGCTCCCTTTTCCGATTTCTTCCATGGTGCAGCTCATCATATAGAATTGCATCCATAAACTTAGCCGGTGTAGAGTAAATTCCCCTAGGTGACCTACCATCATTTTCTGCTTCCAGCCTGGCGAGTAGACTATCCAGAACTGTCCCAGGATTACTAAGAAGTCCGGCCGGAAGTGTAGGCCAGGACATTGGTAGAGCTGCTGCTATTGGCTGACCTTTCTTCGTTGCTGACATCCATGAATCAAGCCAGACTCTAATCTGCTCGGTCCTGTCCGGGCACTGGTGATCCAGCCTAGCATACCAACCCGATGTCTCGCTTGTCATATGGGTAGTCGTCGGACACACTCTTCTTCTTTGAAGGATTGGATTGAGATTGCAAAATCTGCTCATACGTCAATTACGAATACGTCTCTTTCTATCTCGACAATGTCTCTTTTCTGTAGGAGCCATGATATCGACTCATCGATGTCATCTGAGCTTATCACAGGAGAACGAAGAAGAGAGACAATGTCATTGAAATGAAGCCCTTCTCCCTGGCTACAAGAATCTTCAATTGCAATTAGAATCTTCTCACTAACGTATGCTAGAAGAGGGTCGTCTTCAGCACCCAATGAACCAAAATCGACCAGTGGCAATGCATCGAACTTACCTTTGTGATTCTCATTTTCCCCACACTTTGAAGAATCATAAATGTCGAAAAGATTCATCTGTCCTGGTTCCTTAACTGGTGTTGTACTCTCCCGCTCCCTTCTCCTCTTCATTTGGTTTGCAAGGTTCTCAATTCTGTGAAGCCTCTGCTCAAATCTAAGCTTCTCCCGACCCAAATGGGACTCAAGAAGCTCAAGCTCCTCAGTCGCCCTTTCATCTAGCCAATTCGACAGGTCCCAGTTTGGATTTTGCCTCAACATAGACTCCCAGAGAATCGAAACCGACTCTGGTAGAGTCCTAACATCTATCTTTGGGCCGTCCCTTCCCTCTTCGGACTTACGGTCCATGCCGAGCTGTGCCATTTGACCGTCTATCAATTATCTCCCAAATTCAGTCAGTATTCCACGGGGTTGGATTGATGAATGAAAAGCTATTGCCATGCTATATGGGTGGGTATCGCCTGACTCTTCTACCTGGTGATGGAACGGGCAAAGAAGTCATAGGGGAAGTAAAGAGAATACTTTCTGCGTTTCAAGAATTAGGCCCAATTTCTTTCGAAATTACAGAAATCCCATGTGGTGGCGAACATTATCTCGAGACCGGGGAAGAATGGCCCGAGGGATCCTTTGAACACTGCAGGGATAATTCTGATGCAATTGTTGTTGGGGCAGTAGGATGGCCAGGAGCTAAACTTCCAAATGGAGACATTGCGGGAGGACAAGTACTCCTTGGTCTTCGATCTGCATTGGATCTTTACGCTAATGTCAGGCCAGTAAAACTGTACAAGGGAGTAAATCACAAGGTCCACGGCACATTCAAGGATGTTTGGGACCACAATCTGGTGGATATGGTGCTTATTCGCGAGAATACAGAGGGCCTGTACCATGCATTACTCAGGAGATCTGCAATGGCAGCTCAAGGTGAGCAAAAGGACCAGCCCATCGTCATCGACGAGTTCCCAGGCTTGAATGGTCAAGTAGAATGGGATGTTAGGCCTATTTCTCGAAAGGGAAGCGAGAGAGTGATCAGATTCGCTTTCGAAACCGCAAATTTAAGACAGAGCAGGATAGGTAAAAATCAGAAGGTAACTTGTGTAGACAAGAGCAATGTGACTAGAGGCTGCAGGCTATTTAGAGAGATTTTCAGAGAAGTAGCTGAACAAAACTCAGGAATCGAAACCAATGAGGCCTTCATCGATGCCTTTTCGATGTGGCTTGTAAGAAATCCAGAGGAGCTAGACGTAGTGGTCCTCCCAAACATGTTTGGCGACATCGCTACTGATCTAGCTTCGGTCCTTCAAGGCGGAATGGGGATGGCAGCTAGTGCAAATATTGGTGATAGCCACATGCTTTTCGAACCAGTTCACGGCTCTAGTCCTAAGTATGCAGGGCAGAATAAGGTAAACCCGATTGCTGCAATTTCATCAGTGCAACTTATGTTTGACACACTTGGTTCAAGGAATGGAGACAAGGATGCTATCCTGTGTGCTGAGGTACTAGAGACGGCAATCTCAGAACATTTCTCATCGGGAGGGGCCATTACATATGATCTCGGAGGGAAGGCCTCCACTACTCAAGTTGGGAAGGAAATTGCAGATAGGTGCAGAAATCTTCTAACTGAGCTATCATCCTAGATTCTATTCACTGACGAACACATCTCCCTAACTGCTTCCTTCAACACCTTGCTATTGTCCCATTGCGAAGGAATTCCCTCGCAGAGAAGCAACTCCTCTAACATTACATCCGAAGCCCTCGAGATCTCATCCACGATGGTAATGGTGGCGTTCCTGGAGCTTCTAGAAAGAGGATTCAGATCCACGACAATCACTTCCTTGCCCAATGCTATCAGGGCCTCGCATCTATCGCCGTCTTCTAGAGGTACGAGGATTGTATCAGCGCTCCCAATACCTTCCTTAGTGCATTTAGATCTAGGGCCTTCCAACCCCGCTATATTGAAATCAGGACTCCTTCCAAGCAGCCTGATTTTCTTTACAGAAGTTGACCATTCTCCCATGAACCCAATAGGGGGCTCTTCCTCGGAAACAATGGCTCTTTGCAATTCAAGCTCAGACAACAACCCAGAAACCCTCTCCGATGTTCTGTAATACAGGTTTACTTCAATGCTACATCCAAGAACAGCGGCTACTCTCAGAAGTTTTTTTCCAGCAAGAACTACGGTATTCCCATTTACAGAGATCACAGGTCTTTCAGATCTCCTTAGTCTAGAGGCCGACTCTCGTATAGCAGATCTAGCAGACTTACAAGTTCTCTCTCCTAGCAGATAGTCAAATGCCTCGCCCCTCCCATGTGCAATCATTGCTGATTCTGCTAGAAGCCCTTTCGATGAACCCTCTACAATCCTCAGCCTCGCCATTAGCGAAGACTTTCTGGGATGGCTGTCTGGAATCTCAACCACTCAAATCCCCCCGATCATCATTGAAATGTCTAGAGTTTTGGCCGATAAGTTAACTTCGCTAGTTGAAATGACATCTACTCCCGAATCCGAGACCCAGGAGTCAAGCATTTCTCGTTTTATGCCTCCTGAGCCTTCCAAGATACACCAATGCCTCAAGCCACAATCTCTGAGAGCCGAGTCAGTTTTTCCGCATTCCTCGGGTCCCATGTTGTCCAATAGGATCACCAAAGGTTCAGATCTCTCTCTTTCTCTTTGAATCTCTGACCAAACTCTAGCTGCATACACTGCCTGACCTTGTGTAGTGACTTCTAGAATGATGAAAGATGCATTTTTCTCGTTTATTGAAGCCAAGGCAAACCGAATAGAGCTCTTCAAATCCCCCTTCTCTTTTGTGATTACTGCCAAGTCATTCTCCTTAATCATCGGAGAGTCTTGTTTGCTGAGTCTGTGAGTAAGTCCTCCTCCCAAGTGAACCGCCCATTTGTCCAGTAGTCCCCATGAAGTTTTTCTTGTACAGGCTATCCCTATTTCTCCAGAATCCATTACCCAGTCTGCGGTTTCAGTCGCGATCCCTGACATCCTTCCGAGAACATTCAACAGAACCCTTTCACAGCATAGCACACTTGAGGAAGGGCCAGAAATCGACAAAATCCGATCCCCAACCGAAATCTCATCCCCTTCATTAATTTCCAAATCAAGAGTACATGAAGGAAAGAACCTCCCCACCAATCTTTCAATTGCCAAGAATCCGGCAACAATGCCTGCTTCCTTGGCATAGGCAACTGATTCAACATTGCCCCCAGTTCCTCCCTCCGAGGCCATATCGTCCATTACCAATGCTCCCATCCACCTGTCAATAGACTCGATAAACAGTTCAGTCGGACTACCTAACCTCTCACCTTGGCAAAGGAGAAACGAGCGGTCGTGAGGCAGACTTTTCACGAGCCCCGGTAAAGTACCCCCCCCTTGAATGGTCCTAGCTTTCGTCAGAATGTTTGCGCACGGAGGCTAGGCCGGATTCAGATGCAGACAAGCACGCTAGAATGTCATCTACAGAAGATCTAGACTGACCCAGACTAGATGACATCACCCTAATCCTTAGCTCTGAGAACTCACCATTTGGGATCAACTCTGCCTGAAAGGAACTAGGATCATCCGGAGAAATTGCCGCTAGTAGGGATTCCCCAGATTCTAGAGGCCCCTTCCACAGAATAGAAGCCTCCACTTTACCCATCAAACACCCCAAAACCGATTCCCGTAAGCTTGCTCTTCGTCCTCCGAAAAAGATTGGACAATTGTCCTAAGGAGGTAGTACAGAATGACAGTAAGGATGGGCATATCCCAGTCATTAACAAGAGCAGTGAATGTTGGGCTATAATTCCCACCGCCTGCAATCTCCATTGCTACATCTATCGTGGTAGCCACGAAGGTGTAAATTACAACACTAAGACCAATTAGCAGCACGCTTCTTCCTGTGAACGAACCCTCCTTCCACCTGAGTACCCCTAGAGCCAACAAAAATGAGAATACTGAGCCAACTATCCACTGAAGGACCTCATCAACAAGACCTATAGCCTGCTGAATCTGACTCTCACCTTCGCCCAATTCATCATTCATCCCCGTTACAACCGTAGCGATAGCTAGGAATAAGCAAACTATCGACATACCCCAGAGAAGGGAGGAGAAAAGACCCCCAGTGGCACTATCCCTCATTTCCATCGCCACTCTCTCCATTTGTGCCTCTAGGCCAAGACCCTTACCTAGTACCCACAATCCGATGAGCAGCGGAAGAGAACCGATAAGTGCAATTCCATTTGGAAGAATTAGTCCTAATCCAATAATAATCAGGAAAATAGCGAGCGGGACCAATAGTCTAGCCCTGAATCTAGGATCTTCTACGGCCTTAATGATGTAGTAGTAAGTCCCCTCAATTCCTTTGGACTGTCTCACAATTACCTTCTCTACTGTATCGACCCTTATTCTAGAAGTGATAATGGGTAGCGAAGCTTCGTCATCAGCTCCGTCAGTTACCAGCATCGCAGCATCTGGTTGGAACTCTTGAATAACCTCATCAAGTTGACTCGCAATAGCACGATCGCTTCTGGGCCCTACTCGCACGTCTCCAGTAAGAATAGCTATCTCAATCTCATCGCTAGCTCCTGCATTTTCTGCCAATCTGTCATGATGATGCAGAGCACCAAGAATGGCATTAGTATCTGATTCCTCGGGATCTGCAATACCTAATCTTAGAGCAGCAGTAAGACAGGATTTCCTACCAACAACTGGCCCCCTGATTCCAGCTTTGACACCCAAGTCGTTGTCCCTGTCTACAGTAAGAACGAGTGTTCGGACCATGCTCCCCCTCCTTTGTCGCTAGTTGGAAGGCTTCTACTTATGAGGAATTGGCCGAATCGTTTACCTTCGATAGGCCAACCTCCTCTTCTCGTTCCGAATTGTACCTTCTTCTCTGCTTAGCTCTAATGTACTTTAGTGGGTGAGTCAACCATTCTTGGTCGCATAGAGAATCGTCTCCCAGGCTTACTGGGCATCTTGCATTTGTCTTCAGAGACGAGCAACCATGGGGGGTGTAATCCCTCTCGAAAATTTGTCTTACCTGATAATTTGTTGTATCAGCGTCATAATCAGGAGCATTGGCAAAGAAACCACATGTTTGCTCCCTGCTAAGCCCTATAGATTTGGAAAATGCAGCTAGGAAGACCCTCCCGACATGATTCACATTCACTCCTTGATTCAATTCCGAAACAGCAGATTCGAAGCAGGGGGGCCAATCACCTCGAATTGCGGCGGTCATAGGCATCTCCTCTTGCACCCTTTCTGAAAGAAGTCCAGTAATCCTCTCTACGGGTTCAGAGAATTTTGCTGCAAACTCATCATCCATTCGATCCATCCTCTGCTCACAGCTTTCCTTCAGAATATCCCTAATCCTCTCCTTGATCAGCCTAGAAGCCCTTTCCCTACTTGACTCCCCGGCTCCGGATTCCAAACATACCCAACCATCCTTCATGTTCCTGTTTACCAATCTCCAGTAATTTCCTGAAATCCTAGGGCATAGCTCGATGAAATCAACCATCGGAACCCAGTACTCATCTGTTCCATCACTCCTCCTCTTTGCCCGGATCCCTGAAAGCAAAGAACTGGACACCACCTCAAAATTTTCTCCATCCATCCCAAGAAGCCTGTCTGCTCTGCTAGCCTCCCCTTCGATCCATCTAGATAGCAGCCTCTCATCGAATGATGCACAGACCACCAACATTGCATGCAGGAATGATAGTGCTTCAGTCATCTTCCCTGCATCGGTTGAAATATCTATTTTTGAGGCAGAAATAAGTGCTTCTTCTTGGAGCACCGAATTTACCAGTCGCAGCCTACCGCTAATTCTGACATCCTCTAGCCAAGGGGCATCAATTATGTCTTCGACCTCAATTCCGTTCTCTTCCAGCATTTCTCTAATATACAATCTGCCTTGTGGGAGAAAAGGATACCTAGCTAGCAGCGCTTGGTCATCGATTTCTTGGGGCACCAAGGGCATCGGCACGAACATCAAGTGCACCGAGAGGGTTCTTCAACACTCACCGAGCCCTTCCACTGGAGCATGTCACCAACTGGACGACCTTACGACTTGTCCCCATTCGTCCCAGAACTTGTAGAAATTCAGGGAGAGGTAAGGGATTTTTTTGGGTGGGACGAATCGAGAGACGAAGAAAGCGCGAGGGATCTGCTAAACAGGGTGGAGTCCTCATTCGTCCAGAGCTGGCTAAGACATAATAGGGCAGCTTCGCTTTCCAGGCTTTTCAGAAGGATGGTAATGAGGGAATCAGAAATCGCGATCCTTGGTGCAGCAATAGAGCCCCAGGAGGTTATCGATATCCTAGAAACTATGGCAATAATTGTGTCTGCTGACGGGGCTTCGGGGGTATTTTCAGAACTACCCAAGACCCTGTCAGAAAGAGCTTGGTCGAGGGTGTCATGCGTGGTGAGTGATGCGGATGGAGGACAAGGGACAATTGAAGCAGTAAAGAGAGCAGTCCCTATTGTTCTTCATGCACATGGTGACAATAGAGACGATTGGAGAAATTTGGTCGAATTAGCAGAGTCTCTGCCTAACCCTCCAGAACTAATTCTGACGCATCAGACCTCTATGGAAATACCAGGAATGTTCAATCCGGGCGGATTCACCGATGGGGACAGAGCTGCCTCATTCCTGACTGCACTAGGAGTAAAGGTAGGAAGGATTGGAATCTATGGAACTAGAATTGACTCCGTTGGACGTTGGTCTGGGTCAACTGACGAACCTCAGAAAATGGAAAAGCTGCGCTGGATGGAGAAGTCCCTCAGGCTACAAGGCCTTTGGAATGACTAGATTTGAAACTTAGCAGCTTCGATACTAGAGCCATCAGAAGCTATTGATCCAAGGTGCTCTACTTCCTCTCCTTTGTTGTTGATATTTACTTTGAACTGAATATCCCCTTCGTCTTCGCTTGAATCGTAGTGCTTGACCACGACAGAATATTCTCCTGGAGGTGGCCCAGAACTCCAGCTGATCGATCTACTGCCAGAATTTGCCTCGAAGCCATCTAAGTCGAACGAACCTCCATTCAATCCTTCGGGATTGAAGAAAGACACCTCTTCACCATCAGAATTAACCACTGAAAGACCCAGATCGCTTGACCCCTCCCAGCTTAGGTCTATTGAAACACCGTCTTGGACTGTACCCACTCTTCTCCTCATTGCTTCTACATCTCTGGCTTCTGCAAAGTCCTCCTGTACCTCTGCGACCTCTTCAGCAGGAGCCGATTCGGGAACTTCCCCGTCGGGCCCTGCGATTGCGAATTTTGCTACAAACTGCAAATCATTACTTTTCACCATCGAGCTCTCATAGAATCTCTTGCTTTCCCCGATTGTGACACTTACGGTGAAGTCAGTCATGTTCTTCTTGTGGATTACTCCTAGGAAAGGGATCCATGAGAAGATGCCCTTGCTGTGAATTTTGTAGTGCCTTACTCCAACTCTATAAACTCCCGGAGGGGGGGTATTTGTCCAGACAATGTTCTCTACTGGGGACTTAGATGAAGGTTTGAAATTCATGTCCACATCTAGCTCACCACCACAACTTGATGTCCTATTGTCATGGTAAACGTGTTCTCCAGAAGGCGTGATTACATGAAGATCAAGATCATTCCAGTTGTCCCACATCAGGCTTATTTGGACGGAACCCCTCTTTGCTCCTTCTCTTTCGAGCCTCTTTTCTAAAGCCGAAACCTCCTTTTCGGTAATCTCAGCTTCTTGAACTCCCGGCCCCATAGCCTCTGATCCCTGGCCAAGGTGACTCGATAAAGTCGGAGATCCAGACCTGTCTCTGCCTCTTGACCTCCTGACTCTGTTTAGAGCCGCCTCAGAGAAGGTTTCAGGCAGGTTTCTCCTAGTAGAAGGAAGGATTGTCCTCCTTGATCCAGAACGAATAATTCTGAACATGCCACTAAACGTAGCTACTACGAAGATCACGACTACGACGAGGGATACAGCGTCCGCCACGTGACCGAACGTGAGCAGTGACTT
>CEPK01156969.1_pt1 | contig 26092 bp, 8 predicted proteins | sample 356231 | NCBI WGS metagenome assembly CEPK01 (sample SAMEA2620259, study PRJEB7988) | marine metagenome | biome: marine biome (ENVO:00000447); feature: deep chlorophyll maximum layer (ENVO:xxxxxxxx); material: "saline water (ENVO:00002010), including plankton (ENVO:xxxxxxxx)" | depth 80 m
GATGTAGGTCTGGATGGCACTATCTACGTGGCTTATCACGAATCGGAATGGTATGCGGAATCCGGTAGCGTCAAGGTTGTGGAGCTTGGCTCCACGGGCTTCGGAACCCCGATGGACGTCGGGGGGACCATTAACTCAACCACTGCGAACTCCTCTTTGGGCATGAGCCTGGGGCTGGATGGCTCGATTCACCTCGCGTATCCGAATCAGGGAGGGGGGATGAACTACTCACACTGCTCATCGAGCTGCGATGCAGGCGCTTCATGGACCACAGAGTACGTCAACGAATCCGTAAGTATCGCCGACACTGGTGTCCTCGACTTAGCAGTCGGGCCTGATCTATCTACGGTTATTCTGGCAGGAACGCCCGATGGAACTTACACCCTACACAAGAGTGATGGAGTCTGGGAGAAGACTGAGATCGAGGAAGTAGGCGGGGCGGAATGGGTCGGGGTGGAGATCAGCCCACAGGGGAAGATGTGGGGGTACGCTTTCTTCCCGGGCACATCCTCATCTATGACCCTGTTCAAGCAAGAAGGAATGACCACTTCAGGGCTCACGGGGGACATAGACGGAGATGGTTGGGACAGGCAAGACGAGATAAGGTGCGGAACGGATTACAGCAACTCATCCAGCACCCCATCTGACGCAGATGGGGATGGGCAGTGCGACTTGTTCGACCAATGGGACGACTCTTCTTCGATATCCGGAGAGTCCGCTGCCCTCTCACTGGGCGAGAGCTTCGGCTGCGTGGTTCTTTCGAACAGCACCATCGCATGCTGGGGGGATAACTCCGAGGGTCAGCTAGGGAACGGCTCGGCTGGGGCAAACTCCCTTCACGCAGTCCTAGTCGACCTTCCGATCGGATTCGAGGCCGGTTCCGTGGATGCTGGGGCGGCGCATGCATGCTCAACCGGCCTTGATGGGACCCTGGTGTGCTGGGGAAGGAACTCAGACGGCCAGCTGGGGAGGGGCACGGCCACCACGAAGGAGTCACCGGGGTACGCTCTGATTCCGGAAGGAGTCACCGTAAGCGACTTCTCTACCGGTGCGGATCACAGCTGTATGAGCGGCTCTGACTCTAATCTGTACTGCTGGGGCAACGGTAGCGGCGAGAGGGCAGGGAGGGTGGTCAACACCATGGCAAACTCCTCGGTTGCAGATGACTTGTCGGACAACGACAATGGTTGGACTGGTTCGGATTCATCCTTCACATACAACACTGGAAACTACCTATGGAGTACAATAAGCACTTGGAGCTGGATGACCAACTCAATGGAGTCGGGGGAGGCCTTCGCTATCAGATCGGGAGGAGAAGTGAGCTTCAGAATTCAGGCGTACCGATGGGGGGACCAGAGTGAAGAGTGGCTCAAGGTTTACGCAGGGGACACCGAAATAGCCCAAATAGATGGCAACTCCAGCTTTTCCAGCAACTCATGGTCCGACTGGCACGAAGTCTCATTCGTGGTCCCGGAAAGCTACCAAGATACGCAGGTGAACACCCTAACATTCGAGGTCCGCGCCTATGGCGCTAATTTGCGAATTGACGATATCTCCATACCCACTTACCAAATTGGCGGAGTCGACAATGCCTCTAGCCCCATGCAAGTAGACTGGGGCCTATCTTCGGAGGTGATCGATCTGGCTCTTGGCAAGTCCCACAGCTGCGCCCTCCTCCTAGACGGCAGAGTCTACTGCTGGGGCGAAAACGGCGGCTCCTACGCAAATATCCTCGGCAATTCATCTTTCAAGGGCGATTCGACCCCAGACCCGAAGAGGGTCGACCTAGGGGTCTCCAGCAGCCTTGTCTCATCCAACTGGACTAGCGGGAGCCCGAGAGTGATCATCGCTGGAGACGGCGTATCATGCGCAATCATGCAGACAGGGGAGGCACTATGCTGGGGCTCCTCATCCGAGGTTGCATATTCCGATCCCGTGGTAAACACTATCGCATCTACGGGAGATGTTGGGAGAGGCCCTGCACTGGTAGAAGATGACTCGGGCAATTGGCTGGTGTCATACATTGACAATGGGGGGCTTTCATACGGTTTCCACAACGGGACCTCTTGGGCCACATCGGAGGCTTGCAACTCCTCTGGGTGCGATGGGATAGGATCGAGCCTAGCCATGGGCCCGGACGGGGAGGTGAGAATAATCCACTACAACACCAGTGACAGCTCAATACTGCTCAGTACGAGCAACGGGTCAGAATGGGGGACCTCGGTACTAGCCGGAACAGGCGACGTCTCTTCCAGCTACCCCGGTTCTTCAATAATCTTCAGAGGCGAAGAGATGCACGTCTACCACGTAAATGCGACCAGCGGGACTCTAGACCAGCTGCTCAAGCACCCAGCGGGAGCAAAGACCCACGTCCCTGATGGCGAAGGAGATGGGTCCAGCGGAAATATAGGGCAATACTCCTCCATGGCACTTGACGGCAATGGGAGGGAGCACATATCGTACTTCAACGACACCTCGGATAGCCTGGAATACGCGAAATTCGATGGGGCCTCTTGGAGTAGCGAGGTGATTGACACCGGGTTGAGCATAGACGTGAGCTCCATCGCCGTTGATTCCGACGGCAACCCCCACATAGCGTACTCCGATTCCTCGCAAGATACCCTCAGGTACGCCCACTACAACGGATCCGGGTGGGAGAAATCGACCGTTGACGACGTGACGAACGATATATTCGACGCTTCCATAGAAATCAACGCGAGCGGCATGCCCGTGATAGCCTACCAAGTGAGGGACCAGCCTGGGGCTAGCTTCGTTTACGAGGTCAGGTATGCCTCTTTCAACGGGACAGATTGGTCAATAGAGACTGCAATGACCACCAGTGGCTCCTACACCTGGGGCTCCCTGGACATGGGGCTGAATAGCACCTGGGAGCCACACATCGTTTACTTCGACGACCCGTCCGACGACCTCTACATCGCGATCAGGGACAACGGGACGTGGACCACCTCGGTAGTGAGAGAAAATGCTGGTTACTACAACTACTATACTGACAGCAACTCCATAGCAATAGATCAGAGCGACGGGATCCATGTCTCTTACTACGACGGGGTGGCAAACACCGGCTTCCTGGATTACGCATTCAGGGCCGCAGGGAGCTCTTCTTGGACTATTACTTCGGACGTCGACGCCAGTAGATCGTATATGGGCTGGTTCAACTCGATAGCCCTAGACGAATCTGGGAACCCACACATAGCCTACATGGACTACAACAGCAACAACTACGATCTGAAGTACGCATTCTGCACGGGTTCTTGCGAGTCTTCTTCCTCGTGGTCATTGCAGACTCTGGACTCATCTGGCCTTGTTGGGAGGTTCGCGAGCATCGCGATTGACCAATACGGACAGGCGCACATCTCCTACCACAACGATTCTTCCGGAGACTTGCAGGTAATCGTGATGCATGACGGCGAAACCAGGTCATCGCCAATAGGGGAGGTTGGGTCGCACCACTATCAGGTCGGGTCAGCGGTAGACTCGGCCAACCGCATACACCTGAGCTACTACAACGGAACTGACAGTGCTGGGAAGCTACAGTATGCCATAGTTGACGATCGCTCATGGGAAGTAGAGGTCGTTGACGATAGCTCGACCATGGCAGGGGCGTACTCGTCTATCGCAGTTGACGGCAGCGGCAACCCCCATATCTCGTACCTCGACTCCGATTCCGGGACCCTCCGTTACGCTAAGCACGACGGATCATCTTGGTCGCTAGAGACCGTTGACCCAAGCGGGACAGTCGGGGGATACACGTCCATCTCGGTAGACGACGACGGGATTCCCCGGATCTCGTACCACGACTCTACAGCAGGGAGCCTCAAGATGGCATCATGGAATGGGGAATCGTGGGAAATCTCGACCCAAGACGAAGACTCGGGCGGCCACGGCTCGGCGACCCTGGTCGACGTGGATGGGAATGTCCGAATAGCATACTTCGATGACTCGAGTGACGACCTCCAGTTCTCCCTCGCCGGAAGAATGTCCCCCTCCGTGATGGGAAGCTCGACATTCCATGCCACTGGGACATTGTTCGACGGGGGTTCTGACGACATTGCTTCGTTCGCCCTTGGGGAGACGCACGGATGCGCCATATTGTCCTCTGCGATCCGATGCTGGGGATCCGGTTCGAACGGGTCGCTCGGATCAATAGCGCCCCTGAACACACTCTCACTGGACCCAGTGGCCGTACAGACGGTTTCCACTACCGGATGGACCCCCCTGGAGGTTTCCGTATCGAAAAGCTCGGGACCGGGCGGGGGTTCCTCTTGCGCCGTGTTCGAGGAGGACTCCACGGGAATCAAGAGGATCGCCTGCTGGGGGTTCGGGACCTCTGGCCAGATTGGTAGCTATGGTTCAACTAGCACCTCAAGGCCAGACACTGTGAACAGCCCTGTCTATTGGGAATCGGGCCAAGGTGCGGTGGGTTCCCCTGCTGACAGCGATTCACTCGCATCTAGCCCTTACGATGTAGCGGAGGTCTCCATAGACCCGAGCGGGAGTTTCGGATGCGCCAGATCCAACCAGGGACACGTGAAGTGCTGGGGATACAACGACAAGGGGCAACTAGGGCACGGGAACATTTCAACAGCATCGGACGGAGTAAACGAGATGGGGTCGAATCTAGCATTCGTCCCACTGGGTTCGAACAGAAGCGCAACGCAAATCTCAGTAGGCGCACAGCACGCGTGCGCCCTGCTAGACAACAACAGCGTGAAGTGCTGGGGAAGCAACTCCTATGGAGTTACAGGGCAGGAGACTAGCACTGGTAGCATAGGGGACGAAGAGGGCGAAATGGGCGACAACCTCCCCACGATAGACCTCGGTTCCGGCAGGACTGCCACGCAGATTAGCTCGGGAAGCTACCACACTTGCGCCCTACTGGATGACAGTAGCGTAAAGTGCTGGGGGAGGAACTCAAACGGGCAATTGGGCATAGGCAACAGCAGCGACATTGGAGACGGGGCAAACGAGATGGGCGACCACATGTCGTCAGTGGACCTAGGCACTGGAAGGACGGCCATATCAATAATCTCCGGAGGATACCATAGCTGCGCGATCCTAGACAGCGGAGTTCTCAAGTGCTGGGGGAAGAACTCAAACGGTCAATTGGGGCAGGGGCACTCCTACTCAATAGGTGACGGTTACGAGGACTCATCTGACGCGGACGAAATCCAGTGCCACCCCACTCTAAACCAACCCACAGATAGGGAGTGCCTAGCAAGAATGGGCGACGGGTTGCCGGGAGTCGATCTGGGTGATGGAAGGACTGCTGTTTACGCTTCAGCTGGGGACTCCCACACTTGCGCAATCCTGGACAACGGGAGCGTTAGGTGCTGGGGAAGTAACGCCCAGGGAAGGACGGGCCTCGGGACGGGCACTGGAAGCACGGGGGATGACTCGAATGAGATGGGCGACAACCTCCCCACAGTAGACCTGGGCGATGGTAATTCGGCAATCTCAATATCCAGTGGAAGGACCCACACGTGCGTACTTACCGGCAACCTGAGCGTAGCTTGCTGGGGGCAGAACAACGTCGGACAGCTAGGGATTGGGGAAAGTAGCGGAAACGTCGGAGACTCGGTGGGCGAAATGGGCTCCGCACTTCAGACTGCAGAACTCCCGACATTGGCTACAAAGTCCGTCGTTGCTGGATACTCAATGACGTGCGCCATCTCTGATGGAGGAGAAATTTACTGCTGGGGAGAGAACGATAACGGTCGACTGGGAGTATACAGGGAGGACAATGTGAACATAGGTGACAACGCGGGGGAGATGGGGGCATACCTCCCGGAAACCAACCTATACCTAGTTCCCCCCGACAACGACGGGGATGGCTGGATAGACATATGGGACTCAGATGACGATAACGATGGGTACGTGGACACCAATGACGACCTGCCGTTTGACGAGAGGGACTGGGTCGACCATGATGACGACGGACTAGGGGTGAACGTGGACACTGATGACGATGACCCGAGCATCACCACTGCGGACCAAGACACGGACCTGACCTGGTCGGATGCAGAAGAGATGGCATGCGGAACCCTATGGTGGAGCGACCTTTCAGAGCCGAATGACTACGACGGAGATGGGATATGCGATGCCATTGACGAAGACCTAGACGGGAACGGCTGGAACAACACCTACCAGATCGAGTGCTTCGGAGGCGAGTCCGAGACATGGTCACACAGGGGAGTCTGGGACTCCAATAGCGAGTGGTCCAGCAACCCTGGAAGCGACAACGCCGCCAAAGGTTACGGTTTCTACCTCTCGAAGCATGGCGTCCGAGTCTTCTCAGTCCAAAACAACGACAGGACATACTACGGCCTGCTAAAGCACGATGGGACCACTTACGGGGCTAACAACCACTTCTACGATAACAACAAGTTCGACAACTTCGCCGTCTCCGAGCAGAACGGAATCGTCTACGTGACCAGCGAAGGAAAAATCTGGAGGGCCCCGGACACCGACACGTTCCTTACTCCATCAGTTACTGCTTCAACAGGCACATCATCATGGGCTGCTAGCACGGCTATCAGCCTAGAAGGAGACATAGTAGTCAGGTACGACTCGACTAGCCACAGCAGCGGGAATTCCAAGGTGTACGGCAGCTACCTGAACGGGACGGAATTCAACTTCCCACTCCCAGGAGGCCTCTCTGGGACTTCTTCAGGTCAGCTTGCCTTCGGGCCGGGGGGGAAGCTGCACCTCCTCCAGACAAACCTAACTGCCGATACCGTGGGCTTCTACCACTGGACCGCCGACATAGGAAGCGGGCTGAGCGGAGACTCATCGGTGTCATGGAGCGAACCCCAGATGGTCCTAGAAAGGAACCAGAGCACAGGTGCATACTCCTGGAACGGCCACTCAGCGGCATACGACCACTTTGCAGCCCTGCATGGGGCAGAGGACGGAACAGTGTACGCTGGCATGTACAACCAGACTGACCTTTGGTTCGGGACCTTCGATGGGACTTCGTGGAGCACCGAGAAGATTGCGGAAAGCACGGGCAGGAACGCCGGAGTTGAGATTCAGACGAACTCTACTGGGGTACCACACGTAGCATGGATAAACCACTCCACCTACGAGGTAATGCTCTCTTCCAAAGACGGCACTTGGGAAACCGAGCAGGTCTGGCAGAGTAGCTCTTGGAAGACAAACAGCTACCCCTATGCAAAGCTAACACTCGAGTTCGACAGGCAGGACGACCCATTCCTGATGTCCTTCGACGGTAACGACTCTGCGTCTGCAATGATCCACCACAAGGGGCTTTTCCTGGATCCTTCCTACTACTTCGACCCCAAGGACGCGAACGGAGACGGGGTGTGCGACAACCTGCAATACGCTGTGATGGACTACGGGACCACCTCCGTAGTGGCGACCAGAGGCGAGGCCCTGACCATTACGCCCGTACTGAGCGGGCAGGAACTTGTCGAAGTATGGACGTCAGACCTACCGCTCGGACTGACCCTGAACAACACCACGGGGGAAATCTCTGGGACCCCTTCGATCACTGACACAGGAGGGACCACGTACACAATTTTCTCAAACAGCAGTGCCGCGTCATACCCAGTAAATATCACGTTCACCATAAGATCCCCTGCGCCCCTCCACGCTGGTTTCGGCAGGGTTAACGACCATAGGGAGCTATCATACAGGAACGGCCCGGGTTGGACATTGCACGAGTATGACCAGGAAGGAAACCTGCTCTACTACGGGATTTACGAAACGACAGGCGGATGGTCAGCCGACGGGATCAGCGTTTCCATAGGCAATGGGGACCTATACCTGGCCAAGAGATGGTCCAACGGAACCTGGGCATGGGTCGTGCCCCTGGACTCTTCCTCCTCGTCGACAGGGGGCCCGGGGGCCCTTGCAGTTGACGACTCAGGGAATGCGTACATTGCTGGCCACAGAACGAGCGGATCCCTTGGCCTACCGGGATCCGATCACGACCTCCCCAGCAGAGAAGCGGCCTTCTTCATCTCCGTGGATGGTAACGGGAGCATCAGGTGGGCACATGACGCATACTTTGCCTCCGGAAGCACCAATGCAAACTGGCACGTTTCAACGGACGCCCAAGTAAACCAGTACGGTTTCACGAGGATGCACGTCAATGGCTCGACAGGCGAGGTCACGGTCGCGGGCCAGGTATCTTCCGCATCATCCTCTGACCGAACCATAACATTCGGAGGCTTCACAGTGGAGATTCCAAGCTTGAACTACAACTACCAGAGGCCATTCATAGCCAGGATAGACTCCACTGGCAACTTCTCCTGGGCGACCACCATGACCCCCACATCAGCATACCACAGGACCCTGCAAGGGATGGAAGTTCAGGAGGACGGGTCCGTAGACGTCCTTATGAGATCACAGGGGGTTACCGCCCTGGGCGACCTTAGCGTAGAGTCCGACGATGTGCACTTTGTTATTGCCAAGCTGAACTCCTCGGGATCATGGGCCAACGCTTCCACCATAGAATCGGAGGGCCCACTGGGTTTCCATGTCAATTATGATTCGGCGATGATGAAAAGGACCACCGGCGGAGACTTGGTTCTTTCCATATGGATGTCTGAGGACGCTTCGAGCCTGAACGTCACGGGTACTGTTTATTGGTTCAACGACTCCTGCTCTGACAGCCTTCTAGTTCTGAGATTGGGCAACAGTGGATGGGAGGTAAATGGTCAACGCGAGTTCTGCCTTACCGACAATGGCGGCATACAATCGGAGTATTACAGCCTAATGGAAGTCGACTCGCAGGACAGGGTCTGGCTATTCATAGGCTCCAGGTACCAGAACCTTGCAAACCACAATCGCATGATGAGGCTCGATACAAGCCTCAATCGCGACTTCGAGGAGTACGTGACATACTCTGACAACGTCGCAAATAGCTATCAGCTCGATTGGGAGGACGTGGCGTTCGACCCATTGGGGAACTTGCTCGTCAGCCTTTACTCGAGCCAGAGCAGCTTGTACTGGGACGAATCTTACCTCAACAGGCCCAGTTCAAACTGGAACTACCAGAGCCACTTCTTCATGGAGAACGCCGGACACGCCATAGACGGGCAAAGCCTGGTAGCTGGGGAGCCAACCACCCTGCTCGGAGTTACTGGACTCAGTGCAATGGGGGCCACATGCGACGAAGGAACGAGCTACTGCGACGAGTACCTCGATGGATGGGAGGTAGATGGGGAGCTGCCTGCGGGGCTGAGCCTCGACACCGACACCGGATTGATCTCCGGCGCTGCATCAGGAAATATGACGACTACCAGCTTCACACTATGGATGAACGACTCGGCCCTTGGCAGCCAACAGATTAACGTGTCATTCCTGATCCTTGACGGGAAGCCAGTAGTGACATACAACCAGACGGCACTTATTCTTGAGAGGGGGACGGAAATCACACCAGTGGTGCCTACCGAGATCAATGGATCGATAGTGAACTGGTCTTTCTACCCCGAGCTGCCATCAGGTCTGTCACTGGGTTCCAGCAACGGTACCATATACGGGACCCCAGTGACCAACCTCACCGAACAAACCTTCCAGCTAAGAGTAATGAGCGATGGTGCGATTACCCGGATTGACTTCCAGATAACCATCAACGAGCCAATAGCCACCATAGAATACGGGAATGGAACATACATCATTCCAAGGGACTCGATAGTAAGCATAGACCCGACTCTGGGAGGGGGCATGGTGGAGTCTTTCGCCATCAACTCGACCGACTTCCCACTCGGAATAAGCTTCAACACCACAAACGGGAGGTTCGAAGGGATACCCCTGCTAATCACCGACAACACATCATACACGATTTGGGCAAACAACACAGGAGGGAGTGCCAGCACGGAGGTATCGATTTGGATAGTAGGTAACGGCATCACACTCTCGTTCCCGACCAGCGAGATACGCCTAACTGTCAATTCCCCCATGCAGCCAATTGCAGGGCAGACTTCCGGCTCAACCCCAGAGAGCTGGGAGATATACCCGGACCTACCATTGGGGCTGAGCTTCGGAACCGCCAACGGCACTATTTGGGGGACTCCCGTCAATGTCCAGAACCTAACGAACTACACCATCTGGGCTAATGCCTCAGGAGGCCAGACTAGCTCAGCCGCGGTCTCAATCACAGTGCTTGTGGACACGGATGGAGACGGGATAGCAGATGAGTACGATCTCGACGACGACAACGATGGCTGGAACGACACTACAGAACTAACCTGCGGGAGTAATCCGCTTAATGCATCAAACATACCTCCTGACTTGGACAATGACGGAATCTGCGACCCCCTAGATGGCACAGACGATCGAGACATAGGTTTGGCCTACGGGACTGCTGAGCTAGATCTGATAGTAAACGTCTCAGTAATCTCACTAATACCACTAACCTCCGGAGGGGAAATCACGTCCTGGGAGTCTTCCCTGCCCATGCCTTCTGGCCTAAGCCTCAACAACACCACAGGGGAGATATGGGGGATGCCGACCCAAGTTCAAAACCAGACAAACTACACCATCTGGGCGAACAATTCGGCTTATTCGGCGTCATTCAACATAAGCATCGCCGCAGGACTCCTGGACACTGACGGTGACGGGACTCCGGATGAAGACGATTTGGACGATGACGAAGACGGTTGGAGTGACGTGGAGGAGCTCTCCTGTTCAACCGATGGCCTCGACAACACGAGCTTTCCCTCAGACTCGGACAGCGACGGAGAGTGCGATGGGACTGACCTGATTGACGATTCCCCGATAAGCCTGGCATTCACCCTGGAATCTCTGGAACTGGTAGTCAACGTCACCAACGTCAGCCTAGGGCCAATAGTCTTCGGAGGGGATGTGAGGACCTGGGAGTCGAGCCCGGAACTGCCAGAAGGACTGTCCTTCAACAATCTCACCGGGACTATTAGCGGCGTTTCCACGCAGCCTTTCGGTCCCGAAGAATTCACCTTCTGGGCCAACAACAGCCAGCACAACTCGAGCTTCACCATCAACATCACCTCCTCCCTACTGGATACGGACGGTGACGGGGATCCCGACGAGACAGACCCTGATGACGACAACGACGGATGGGCGGATGTGAACGAGACGACTTGCCTTACGGACATTCTTGACCCGATATCTTATCCCGGAGACAGCGATGACGACGGCGAGTGCGATGGAATAGACGAGATAGACGACTCGCCCGTATTCCTAGTATACAGCTCTACATCCCAGCTACTATTCGTAAATGAGCCGATAACCCCAATCGAAGCCACGACATACGGAGGGGACATCAGGACCTGGGAGGTTTGGCCCCCGCTCCCAGAGGGGCTAGCTCTGAACGGCGCCACCCCAAGATTCGGAAACACGAATGGCACTATTTCTGGGGCGCCCATGCAGGAGTTCGAGATGCAAGTCTTCACGGTATGGGCAAACAACTCCCAGTATCAGAGCTCAGTGGAGATAACTCTGCAATCTGTCGTCCCCGACCCTGATGACGACGACTTCGATCTGATATACCTACTAGACTCAATGAACCTCACTGTCTTTGTCGACGAAGTCTACCTGGAGCCCCAAATATTCGGGGGGAATGTTACCTCTTGGTCCATCTCCCCCAGCCTCCCAGAGGGTCTTGAGTTCAACACGACTAATGGCCTGATAAATGGAGTCCCATCAGTTGAGTTCAACCGGACGACATTCACCGTCAGCGGAAGCAACTCGCTATTCCTGAATACCTTCGAGATAGCGATCTCAGCCAAGTACCTGGATACCGACGGAGACGGAATCCCTGATCTCTTCGACCCGGATGACGACGGAGACGGCTGGAATGACACCCTGGAGTTGGATTGCGGGACAGATCCGCTAGAAATCCTAAGCAAACCAGAGGACTTGGATGGGGATTTCATTTGCAACTCCCTGGACTCGTTCGATGACTCCGCGATTATTTTCTTCTACCCCAATGACAAGCTAGTACTAACCATCGGCGAGAAGATGGAGCCACTGGAGCCCATCATAGCCCCATCCAGTGGCGAGATTATCAGATTCTCAGTGATTCCGGACCTTCCAGCTGGAATTTCACTGAACTCCACTAGCGGCATTATCACCGGCACTCCTGAACAAGAATACTGGCACCTCCTTCTGGAGTACTCTCACACTTTCACTGCCTCAAACTCCCAGTATGACTTCTCCTACAGAGTTGACTTCGACGTATTCGCCCCCATCGATGTCAACCAAGACTCCGATGGAGATGGATGGAGCGACAGAGTAGAGTGGGAATGCAACAAGAACCCTGAGGATCACAGGGACTTCCCCGAGGACATCGACTTGGACGGCGTATGCAGCTTCCTAGACGAGGATGACGATGGGGACAACATAGGAGACGAGATAGACAGGTTCCCGAAGAATCCCACGGCATGGGACGACACGGACAACGACAGCATGCCAGACGAGCTTACTTGCAAGTACCTGACAGACTCGGCGAACTGCACTTTCGAACTAATAGAGGACCTGGATGACGACAACGACGGATGGCCAGACCTGAACGAGACGAGCTGCGGCACACTCCCCAAGGACAACACGTCAGTTCCTGAAGACGATGACGATGACGGAATATGCAATCTCCTGGAAGAATACGTCCCAGATGCCGTTAGGATCCTGTGGATATGCTGCTTCCCCCTGTTGCTACTTCTGCTATCGCTTCTCTGGGTCATCAACCCATTCGCTGTAGAGGACGAGGAAATACTTGGACCAGAGCCGGAGTACACCTACACCGACAATGACTGGTCGGGGGGATCGGGAGAGTACGACGACCCGTACGTCCTGAAGACCGTCCACGGCATCAGGAAGGGGTCATTCGCAGAGAGTCACGAGGTGATCAAGGTAACGAACCTCACTCCGAGGCTTAAGTGCAGCTTTACTGACATGGCATCAGATGAGAACGGCAGCAGGTTCAGCATGAGGTCAATAAAGTCGAACTCAAGGGGGGAGCTGGAATTCAGACTAAAGTTCAGCGACGACGCCGATACCCCAGTAACTACCGAGTACACCGGCCTAATCAGACTAGGCAGTTCGAGTGTTTACTTCCAATGGAAGGTCGAAGTAGAGGTAATCAAAGACACCCCGGAAGAGGAATTGGCCAAGAGAAGGGCTGCTAGGATAGAGAGGGAAGCACGGAAGAGAGCAGCTGAGATCGAGAAGAAGTCGGCAGACAAAGCCGCAGATGCAGAGATTGAGGCAAAGAAGGCCGCGGCAATCAAAGAGAATGAATTGAAGAAAAAGATTGAGCAAATAGAGAAGGATGCCCAAGAGAGGAAGGCGGTTGCTGAGCTCAAGGCAGTAGAAGCAGAGAGGAAAGCTGCGGAGATGGAGAAAGAAGCTGCAAAGAAGGCCCAGGAGATAGAGAAAGAAAATCGAAGATTGGAGTCCGAGAGACTTCGGGAGGAGGAAGAGGAGGAGAGAAGGGAAGCCGAGGAGAGGGCAAGGATAGAGGCAGAAGAAGCTGCAGAGAGGGAGAGGCAAGCAGAGGAGGAGGCTGCAGAACTCAGAGCCATGCTCAGGAAGAAGGCAGAGGAGAGGAAGGCAGAGGAGGAAGCGCTTCGGGCCCAGCAAGAGGAAGAGGAGAGAGAGGCCGAACAGAGGGCAGAGAGGGAGGCCAAAGAGAAAGAGGAAGAGAAGGCCAGACTTGAGAGGGCAGAGAGGGAGAAGGCTGCAGAGGAGGAGAGGAGAATTGCCAGAGAAGCTGCAGAAAGCGAAAGAGAAGCTCAGATGAGGGCCATGGAGGCCAAAGAAAAACTCAGGAAGAGAGCCATAGAGAGGAAGAAGAAGAAAGAGCAAGACGAGGAAGAGAGCAAAGAGGCCAGAGAGATGGCCGATGAGAGATTCTCCCAGATAGAAGAGGAGATCGAGGAGAGGAAGGCAAAACTCGACGAATTGGACGAGGAGGAAAGAAAGAAAGAGCTGACGTTGCTAAGAATCTCAGAGAAATCCAAGGAGATAGACTTTGGAATCATTGGGTTCTCCAGCCCGGACCAGAAAGACGACCTGCAACAGGTAAATGGAATTGGCCCTTTCATAGAGGAGAAGCTCAATGCCCTGGGAATATTCACATTCAAGCAAGTCTCCAAGATAACCCCGGAGCTAGAAGAAAAAATCAACGATTCGATGGAATTCTTCCCGGGGAGGGTGACAAGGGAGGAGTGGGCCAAGAAAGCAATGAAGCTAGTTGGTACCAAGTCAGAAGATGGAGATGCTAAGGACAGCGGCACTAGCGACATGGAATTGCTCAAGCAGGCAAAGGAGCAGATGCAAAAGGAAGAGGAGGAGGCAAAGAAGGAGCGAGACTTCGCCATGAGGAGGAAAAAGGCCGAGGAGCTCCTCAAGAAAAAGGAAAGGACGGAGTCGGCAGTAGAAGATGAGGCTGAAGACTCGCCCATAGACTTCGCCGAAATAGGATTTGGCTCCGAAGATGACAAGGATAACCTGCAGCAGATAGATGGAATAGGCAGATTCGTTGAAGAGAAGCTCAATTCAATAGGCATTTACAAGGTATCACAGATCGCCAACATGAGTCCCGAAACAGTCGAACGAGTGAACGAGGCCATTGGGCTCGGTCCGGGTAGGATAGACAGGGACGAGTGGGTCCTCCAAGCCAAGAGGATTATACGATAAGCATTTGATATGGTGACCACTGGGGGTGAATGAATGGCTGATCCTGTATCCGATGCTTATTCCCAGTTATTGTCAATTCTAGACGAAGTCGAGGAAATTGGGATATTGGCGCAATTGGGAATTTCACTGGGCCTCACCCTAGTTGCACTGCTATTCACGAGATACTTCGCCAGGAGGGTGGCTTGGAGACTAGTAAAGAGAACTGAGGCTGAGTGGGACAACGAACTACTGGATCCGATTTTCAACCGCCTTTACATATTCGTCCTAATTGCTGGGTTGGATCTAACGATGATGTGGACCTTGGGAAGGAGGGATGGAATATACATCGAGATATCTCCCTACTTCTCAGCAATTTACATACTACTCTCGGCATCGATAATCAGCGTCGCGATAAAATTCATCGTACCCTCTGCCATGGAACGCTACAACACCAACAAAAGCGTTACCGTCACTGGTGGAAATCCGCTCCTAGTATTCTCTTCTAGGGGCCTTGTTATGTTCATGGGACTGTACCTCGCACTGAACGAACTCGGGATAGAGCTTCTAGGAGTTATGGCCTCACTGGCAGTCTTCTCGATTATCATCGGACTCGCTGTGCAACAAACACTTGGAAACATGCTTAACTCTTTCATGCTAGCAGTAGACCAACCATTCGAAGTTGGCGACCGTATCGAGGTAGAAGGAGTCACGGGCACCGTAATGTCTGTCGGAATTCTCTCTACAAAGATCCTAACCCTTACCGAGCAGCTAGTGGTAATCCCGAATAACAGGCTAGTGGATTCCACCATTACCAACTATGCCAGAGGAGGGGGCGATGGAATGGGTTCCAGAGTCACCCTTACTCTGGACATTGGGGTTGACTACGACGAGCGGTCGGCACACGTTAAGCAAGTAATAATGGATGTGGCAAAGAAATGCCCCCACGTGGAGGTCGATCCCCCGCCTAGAGTCCTACTCAGGGAACTAGCTGACTTCTCCAAGAACTACAGACTGTACGCATGGATCAGCGATTATGGAGAGGAATTCATTGCAACTGACTGGCTCCTGAGGGAGATAGACACAGCATTCAACAGAGAGGGGATCAGCATCCCATACCCCGTCCAAGTGGAGCTTCCGAACAAGCCAGACCCGTTCCCAGAAGGGGAAACCGGGGAGAGGATGCGTCGGATGAAGGCTACCAGGCAACACGTCTCGAGGATCAAGATGCTGAGGGACGAGGCCGAGATGGAAGAGGAGAGGGACTCTGCCAGGGCAGAGCTAGATATCCTCCAGGCAAGGCTTGCAGAAGGGGACTTGAAGAAAGCAGAGAGGGAGATCTTAGAGAACGACATAAGGGCCTTGGAGAGCCTACTCGCGCAGTTCAGTGAGTGAGGATTCCAGCGAAACGTCTTCAAGCCTATTTGGTTAATGGCAATCGATGAAGTCGGAAGACTCCGGAACCTCAGCGGAAAAAGCGGGCCTAATATTGAGCGACAGGAACGAACCTGGAATCTCACGAGAAAAGATCGAGACGGAAACAGAGGAAGGGAAGAAGGAGATTTCTTGGAAGTACCGAACGCCGGATGGAAAGATCCTGGCTGACAAGGATAGGGTCGAGTTCCTGAACTCACTAGCAGTACCTCCTGCTTGGACCGAAGTTTGGTTCTGCATAGAAGAGAATGGCCACATACAGGCCACTGGTAAGGACTCCAACGGTAGGCTCCAGTACAGGTACCATCCCAAGTGGAACGAGTACAAGTCCATCCTCAAGTACCAGAACGTAGACGAGTTCGCCATTGCGCTCAACGAGCTCAGGAGGGAAGTAGAGGCAGATCTAGATACTAATAAGATGCTCAAGGACAAGGTCGTGTCAATTGTGGTGAGGCTGATTGACAGGTACCACATCAGAGTAGGGTCGGACCAATACGCACAAGAAAACGAGTCATACGGACTGACGACCCTACAAGAGGGGCATGTAAAGTTCTGGAAGGGGAAAAGGGCCTTGGAGGGCGAAATAGACGCAGTGCTCAATTTCGTGGGAAAGTCTGGAAAGGAGTGGAAGCTGCTCATCAAGGACGATAAGGTGGCAAAGCTAATCGAAGAATCTGGAAAGATCGGAGGTAAGGAAAAAACGCAAGACCTGTTTAGATACCTAGACGAGAACGGGAATGACTTCGATATCAAGGCCGAGCATATCAACGACTACCTCGAGAAGCACATGAACCACAGATACACTGCAAAGGATTTCAGGACATGGGCAGCATCATGGAAGACCGCTTCAAGGCTGGCAATGGTTTCTGAGGCTAGCGATTCTGAAATCGCAAAGCTTGTCGAGCTTCATGCAGATGCCGTAGAGTTATCTGAAGAAACAGGTTTCCCACCCTATCTGAGCTGGAAGGGGCAGACTATGAAGGGCACAGAAGGCTTGGCGAAACTCGCCGAATCAGAAAAGCTCCCTGGGGAGACGGAGAAAGAAAGAAGCGCGACGATGCTTGCAGTTATTGACACCGTTGCTGCGGATCTTGGAAACACTAGAGCAGTTTGCAGGTCTTCTTACATCCGGCCGATGTTCATGAACGACTGGGAGGAGGGAATTTTCGCCCAAAGATGGGAAGAGGCAAAGTCTGGGAAGAATCGTGGTAAGATGCTATCTCCAGATGAGAACACGGCGATAAACTACATGAGGAACCATGAAGACAACGAGTTCGACTTCTCGAAGAATTGAGGATGATTGAAGCGAAGCACCTTGTGCAAGGGGCATGGGCAGTTCTGGGAGCAGGACAATCAACCTACTGGGTTTCCTATGCCCGGTCCCAGTGCACGAAACCAGGAGGGTGCTGCTAGAAGCACCTCTAGGCGAGGTTATCGAAGTGATCTGTGATGATCCAGAGACCCTTCACGACATCCCTGCCCTTTGTGACAGGATGGGGGTAGAACTTATGGAAGTGGAGGAAGACTCTGGAGAGTTCAAGTTCGTTATCGCCAAAGTGAATAGCGACCTGTAGCATTCAAATGGGCAGCTATTTTCGAATGATCGTGAATGCACCTCGGGTGTTTGAAGTCGGGGAGGTTCCGGCAGATGCTCGTTTGCCAACGGGCTTCGGCGAGTTCAGGATTAGAGTGTTCAACGAAGAAGAGACTGGCTTGGACCACGTAGCCCTGCTGCTAGGAGACATGGGTGGTCCTGACCCAATTCTTGTCCGTGTTCACTCCGAATGCCTAACTGGCGATGCATTTGGCAGCCTTAGGTGCGACTGCGGGCCCCAATTGAAGGCTGCTCTGAAGAAGATCCAAGAGATCGGTTGGGGGTGCCTTATTTATCTCAGGCAAGAGGGAAGGGGGATTGGACTACATGCGAAAATCCAGGCATACAACCTACAAGACAGGGGAGCAGACACCCTTGAAGCGAACATCTTGCTGGGACATCCAGGAGATGCAAGGGATTACGGGATAGCTTCAGAGATGCTTAGTTCCTTGGGAATCGAAGCGGTCAATCTCATGACGAACAATCCTGACAAGGTTGTCCAACTTTCTGAACATGGCATCAACGTTGTAGAAAGGATGCCCCTCGTAGTAGGAATTGGGGAGGGTAACTTGGACTACCTATCCACCAAAGCCGAGAAGATGGGTCACAAAATCAGCGATGAGTCCCTCAGGAAGAAAGACTAGTGGGGCCGTGACCGGGACTCGAACCCGGGCCGGCGGGACCACAACCCACCGTGCTAACCGCTACACTATCACAGCCAGTAGTGTCACTGGCGTGAGTCGACCTGTATTTCAAGAGTTAGCCAAGACAGTGAATTAGTATTGACCAACGGATTCAAGCGGAGAAGGCCCCCGTTAGCAATCGTGAACAAGCGTAAGGCATCCCTGTCTATGGTATGCTTATTCGTTTTCTCGCTCTGCTCTCAGGCAGTAATCAGCGATTCTGTTATTTCCCACGAAGAGGTTGAAATCCTCGAAGCTGGTAATTTTCAAGACAGTTCAGAGTGGGCCTTTAGCAGCACGAGGGGTTTTTCCCAGGAGCAAGCGGACTATACGATTGGAATGGTTGCAGATGGAAAGATGTCTTTCACCCATTCCAGGCCGGACAACTTCGGTGAGCACATCTCATGGGCGACCTCTGGGTGCTCGGAATGCGATTCTGCCTTGGGAGAGCCAGATGGGATATACTCGTGGTCGATGGGGCCAAATATCACGATTTCTGGTTATTCCTTCCCAGGGCTCCATGGGTGGGAAATTGAGAATGTCTCTCTAGTCCTCCATTTCTCTATTCCGGATCCACTTCCAACTGACGAGGTTAACATAATTCTGCAGAACCAGGGATCTGATTTCTTGGTTTCTTCCTTTGCCAGAACCATCAATGCAGTAAACAGGATGGCGAACCCCCTCGTCTTGTCCCTAGACGATTTTCTAGAATGGGATTGGGGGAAATTGGAGCAAACACATTTCACAATTGACTATGTATCAGACAACCAAGGAACTGATGACTCCGAAGTGAGGGTCGATTCTGCTGGACTCAAAGTGAAATTTCACGAGCCTTGGTACTCCTTCGAGAACTCTAGAGCAAGCCACATGGCCTTTTTGGAAGAGTCGCCAGTCATAGACTTCGGCCCCTACGATGGGGTTGCCGCTGGAATAACGCATGAGAACTGTGGATTGGCCACAGATGGGTCTGGAAATTCAACTTGGGAGTTAGAAATCGAGATCCCGCCCCACCAGACTTTGGGAAGGGTACACGTCTATGGGGAGGCCAATTACACGATTTTTTCCTCAGAAGGGACTGCTGGTGAAAATTACCTCAAGATAGATTCGGGGGAATTAATTGAGTCGAACGGCCCCAATCACCGAATTAGGATTGAGATCTTGGATGGGTGTATTTCGGGGGCCAGAGTAGACATTAATGACCCACACCTCATTGTTAGTGGTTCTGTTTCTGGGGAAGATTCCGGGCTATCGAAGCCTTCGAGTTCAATCCTTTTCGCTATCGGGGAAAATCTAATCCACTCAGAGACCATTGAGAATGGTCAATTCTCATTCTCTGTCCCAGTGGGCTATTCACTTCCGAGTTCTGGCGAAGCTCTGGAAGTCGGGGTTGCTACCAGATTCCAGTGGTCCTCGAATGGAACATCGCAGACTACTGTTGTTCACATTAACTCAATGTCAATTTCGGGCGGATTCTCAGTGGATTGGGACTTGGACCCCACTTGTAGCGAAATAGGGGATTTGGAGCTAGTTGAGGATGAGGGTGGGAGGATTATCCCGCTTTCTCCAATATGCAATGATGACATAACCAATTCTGGAAACCTGGTGGTAAGTGCGCAGAGCTCTGACGAATCATTGGTGGAAGCATTTGGAGAGGGGTCGATGCTTAGGATTGAGCCTATTGAGAATGCAAACGGAGAAGTGGATGTGTTGGTGATTGTTTCGGACGAAGTAGGGAATAACTGGAGCCAGCAGATTCGAGTTTCCGTCGAAGCGGTTCCTGATCCGCCTGAAGTCCTCGGAATCCCTAGCACATTATTCATTGGTTTGGGAGAGGAATATATTGTAGATTTGGAGATTAATGACCCAGATTCAAGCAATCTATCCATCTCTAGTAGCAAGTCGTGGGCAATAGTAGCGGATGATGGCACGATAGCAATTAGTCCTGTTGAATCTGGTACACATGAAGTAGAGATTAGTGTGGATGATGGTACCACGGTAGTCTCCAAGAGTTTACAGATCATAGTAGTAGCAAAGCCAGATCTAATGGTTGAGTCTATCGAGATTAGGCATGGGGGATCGGTAGCTGAAGAGCTGTTTCTCGGAGATGTTGTCGAGGTGGTCGGTTTCATAAGAAACCAGGGCAGAGGAGTAGCTGAGAATATCACATTCCAATGTAAGAACAACGGAGTTCTCGTAGGAACTGGAACGATTGACGAATTGGAACCGGGAAGTCTGAAGATGGCTATATGCGATATTCAATTGGCTGCCGTAGGGGAATTAGTCTCATTTTCTTTGGAAGTGGATGGCATAGATTCTCACGATGAGTCGGTTGAAGAAAATAACATCCTAGTTAGAGAAATAGAGGTCAAGCTTCCTACAGAAGAGTCGGAAATTAGTGGAAGCCGGTCAATAGTAATCCTAGTTTCCATTCTCGCAGTTATTGCCTCTGCGGGGTTTCTCATTATTGGCCCCAAACCCCTGAGAAAAGAGTTTGAACGAAGGAAATAGTCGAAAAAGGGACATCAATGAGTCACGTTTGGCCGATAATCCGAGCAAATTAGGCAACGGTTATAGATGCCTCGATTCCGAAAAGGTCCTGCCGCTGTTGTTACCTCGGTAGCTTCGGTGGCGGTGTGTGTGGAAATGATGGTGCTGAAAATTAGGCTTGAGACAGAAGAGTGGATATACGAAGAGCATGAGTAGCTGAGGCTATCCCATCCCCTTTGTCCATGACTGTGGATATATCCCGGGCTTCATTAATACAGTGCTTGCGGATGCAACATGGCCAGATTCCATTCCGGGCAAAGAGTCGGAGTCGACAGACAGGGTCCCCAGGGCAACAGCCTCTCCCTTGATACTTGAGAGAAGAACCTTGGATCCACTTAGAATCCCTTTTGGGGCCGAGACTACGCCCGGCCTAGCTAGAGGAGCTCCGTGTGACATGGCGGCTACTGCCCCATCCTTGATCACAATTGTAGGTAAATCTTCCAGAATTGTCTCTATGGGGGAGATAATCTTTGAAATTGCTCTGTAATCATCATGCTCCCTCCAGAGAAAAATTGCATCTGTCAGTTGCTGCATAGTGCACGCCATAGTGTATTCCAGGGATCCGCTTCCGACCCTATGTAGCTCCAGCAACTCACACCCATTTCCCGAGAATAGCCCTATGTCCCTAACTAGAGTCCTGATGTAAGTTCCAGCTTCACACGAGATAGAAATGAGATGTACTCTACCTTCGCCCTCGGACTCAATTAGCTCCGAATTGGTGATGTTTCGAGTTCGGACCTGAACCTTTACTGCGGATTCCTTGGGAGGCACGTTGAACACCTCCCCCCTTAGCTCCTCAAGGATCAAAGAAAGTGATTCTGAATCAATGGGGTCTCTGAATCTAATTATGGCCACATATCTCTTTGGTTTCTTCAAAAGCTCGGAGGTTAATTTTGTAGACCTACCACAAAGAAGAGTCAGAAGTCCTGTGGCAAATGGATCAAGGGTCCCCCCATGGCCTATCCTCTTTATTCCTAACAATGACCTAGCCCAGGCAGTTAATTGGTGGCTAGACGGACCAGGTGGTTTATCGATCAAAATGACTCCTGATTCTAGAAGCTCTGCTAGTTCCCTGTCCTCGGGCCTGCATCCGAAAGAAGTGTTTGTTTTGGGATTGGTTTCCAATGTCCAAGAGTCCCTGCCTGACATCAAATCACCCCTGAAGTTCCGAATCTACGATTTCAAAAACTTCCTTCTCGGACTTTTGATCCGCATCTATCACTAGGCTGTAGGGAGACATGTCATCCAGATCTATTCCATATAGGGACATGTAACGCTCCTTGTCATCCATCTGCCTCTGTTGAGATCTACTAAGGCAACCCTCCAGGTCCCCCCCCTCCCTCTTCTGGATTCTTCTGGCTCTCTCTAGTTCGGAAACCATCACCCATACTCTGATACAATCCAAACCATCCTTGTGAGCCCACCACCCACTAAGCCTACTTTCAACCACTTCAGGGGAGTCATCCGAAGACATCACTTTTCGCAACAGGGAATCTAGTGCCCTATCTACCTCAAGATCGTTCTTTGCCTGGGCGCTTAGCTCCTCCACTGAGATTCCCCTTAGATTCGCCTCATCTCGAAAAACATCTCCGCCATTTACTGAACTCCAACCCCTAGATTCGACAATCTTGGAAACCAATGTTGAGGTCCCGCTACCAGGGGGACCACTGATCGTGACCCTTAGCAAGACCTCATCTCCACTCACTTCTACAAACGTCGCATCTAAGAAGCCCCCTTGGCGTTCTGGAGATTAGATCTGAATCGCAAAAATTGCATTTCACTCCCTGCTTTGGGGGCGCTGCATGCTGATTTCCGGATTTCCGGCTTGTCTGGTTCTTTGGTTTTTTACCTGTCTTCCTCGGGCCTGCTCTTCTCTGTGATCTCCTAACAACTGAAGAGCTAGATTTCCTGGTCTTGTCATCTTCTAGCATGTGCAATAGTGGTTCTTCGATTTTCTCTCTCGATAAAACGAGAGGGTGCCTAGAATATCTTGCAATCTTGATATGTCGATCAATAATCCTTCCAAGAGGGGCACTCATTGCAATATATGTCGCTATCCAGGCTGGGAAAATCCAGAGAACCCGGTCATTGAAGCTCCACATAGGGTTCCAAGGTAGGCTGACGAAACCCACTCGAAATGACTCGACTGACTCTGCCATCCAACTAAATATCGCAATAATGAATACCATTGTGAACACCATTGGCTTCATCATTGAGGACTGCATCTTCATCTGCTCGGGCATCATCTCGAACTGCATATTCTGCATTTTATCGGCAGATGCCGTATCCCTTGCCAGTCTCGCCTCTCTGAGTTGCTTGCCGATTTGCCTACTTCTGTGTGAGAAATGTGCTTGCTGCAACGGGTCCATGAAGAAGGATCGGATTACGGTATTTACTACCATTATTGAAGAGCCGACAATAAAAACTGTTGGAACGAAGTACCTTTGGTGGAATGGAAGAGCGGGTTCAATTACCGTGCCAGCAGAATAAGAGAGCGCGTTTCTTATGCTTGGGTTTACCATTAGAAGAACCATCATCCCGAGGAGAAGAAGCATTGGCATCATCATCGAAGACATGGCCTCAGCTTGCGCATCTCCTCCAGATTGTGGCGGGGGCATGTAACTACGGTAAGAAGATCGGAGAATAACGCTTTGGTGGTTCGATGATCAAAGAAATGAGCTATTTTCAGAGTGTGTTTCCGCAGATCATACAAATTGAGGAGCCAATCCCCATTTCAAAACCACAAGCTGGGCATTTGTTTTTAGTTTCTGATTCGGGTTCTTCTCTGGGTTCTTCTGATGGCACTTCTTCCTCTTCGGATTCCTCATCATTTTCTTTGGGATCTTCGGATATTTCGTCTTGGCTGCTGGGGTCATCAGACACTTCCTCGGATTCCTCATTTAGAGGTAAATCTAGTGACTCGGGAGAAGGGGTGTGCAAATTCTTGTTCACATTTTCCACCCATTCTGGAATATTGGGCTCCTCATCGACTTCCTCTCCGAAGGTTGCGCCATGGAAATCTTGGGCGTCAGAAACCTTGTATTCTGCCTCGGGATCACCTTGAATCGTGTACAGGACCTCTATTCTCTCATCCTGCAGAATCCTCCCAATGGCCCATGTAACCTGAGTCCCATCCCTAGCAGATTCCTTTGTTGTGGAAGCTTCCCTCTCCCCGTCCTTGTCAGAACGGATTGTAGATTTCTCAATGGAGAAAGTACCTGGAACGATGTCGTGAAGAGCAAGGTCTTCTAGAGCGCTGTCGGAATTGTTGTGGAACATTAGCATAATCTCATACTGGCCGGGCTTACCCCCTGGGAAAACCTCCTTGCCAGTACTGATATTTCTTCTCTTATGGACTACTTTGATCATTGGTGGCCTCTCCACCGCCCTAGTAGCAACTGGACCGAAACGCTCTGAGCTGAAATCTACCTTTATTGGGGCAACTAGCATTTCGTTACGGGGGGACGGGTCTGGAGCATCCAAGGGGTATCTGATTAGAACTGTCTTTCCTGGCATCAAGCCCAATGGTGCAGAAGTCCCAATTGTAATTCGCAGACCATGGCCATCGTTATCAGGAGAAATATGCTTCTCTTCCAGTTGAATGCCGTTCACAATATCAATTCTGTATTGGTCGTCTTGAAGTTCGGCGCCGTCCATCTCAATTACTACATCTTCTGCTGAGGGGGTTTCAAAGATTCCCGGGATGTCATCGAGAATCCGAATTACGTTAATTTCCGAGGTTCCAGTATTCTCAAGTGTAACTACAGCTTCTACCTTGGAAGAGACGTAGGACTTGATTCTGGACTTATCGTACCTCTTCTGAAGAGCTGCGTCCAGAACTGTTAGTTGCTGCTCCTTCAACTCAACGGTGCCGGTTGACTCTACAGACACCCTTGGAAGAATGGAGAACCTAATCTCCTGAGTGAAGCTAGGCTGATTCTCCGATTCCACCCTCTTTACCATGGAGTCCCATCTTCCTTCCGGAGGTACGTCTTGTCTAATGTCAGAAACATCCAGAATTGGCTCTTCCCTTCCAATCAGCCTGACTGTTGCCCCCGAGAGTGAGACTACGAAAGATGATTTATTCTCGAAGACGCATGTACAATGCCAGACTCCGGGCCTGTCATCCTCTTCTGCGTTGACGTATGAGAACTGTCTTCCGGATCCATGGACTCTGTCAAATCTCGCTCTGGATACAGTAGCTTCAGCAGAGTAGGTGGCTGAAGTAACTCCCGCATTTATCTTCTCAACCGAACCAGTACTTACCTTTCCAGATACGCTTAGGGTCCTTTTCTCCCCAATATTCATCCTACCTATGTCCCAGACTACTGATTTCTTTTCAATACTGTAAACACTATCTTCTGGGAGGATAAAAGACTCTGGAATTGTTCTCTTTACCTCGACATCAAAAAGAGGGACAGGTGAGACATTCTCAATTTCAATTGTGATTTCGATATCTTGTGGATTTTCGGAGAAAACTAATGAGACACTAGGTTCCTCGCCTCTGGAAATCTCAGTGTCTATGCTTTCATTGAGGACCAACATTCTTGGACCTGAGGCCGTATACGGAATTGCTGCTTCTTCGGTGGGATCTAGCTCTTTGATTGTGGAGACCTTATCTCCAAAATCTGTGGAGTCTATCGATTCCAAGTGTACCTCTATATCCCAAGCACGGTGTTTCTTGCTAGAGTTCCTTAGAATTAGTTCCCCATCAATAAACTGCTTCCTTATTGAGCCGTCCGGGTTGAGTACGGACTTCTCATTCTCACTAAGAGTGGCGTGAAGTTTGTCTCCAGGAATTGAGTCCACCTCAGGAGCATTTCTCAGGAACGGAGAGGGTCGTGATTCCCTGCTTGAATCTGTTTGAGTGAATTGAGACTCTTTAACCAAACCAAATGCATCTATGGCCTGCGCAACTTCGGATTCTTCGGAAGACTCAATTTTTTCTTGGATGGGCCAAGATAAGCTTGTTCCAGAATCGGGATTAGCAATTTCTTGATCCTGAGTAGTAGTCCCCAGTGTCTCGTCAGATCCCCATCCACCATCCAGTAGAGATAAAGAGTCGGCTAGAGAGTCAATGGAAGAGATATCGGGGGTTGTTTGCCCCCCCTGGTCACCTTCATCCTCCACTGAGTCCCCGAATCCCGGTGGCGGGGGCGGTGCCTCGAAGCCAGCGGGGGGTGGGGGCGGGTCTAGT
>CEPK01022476.1_pt1 | contig 25682 bp, 24 predicted proteins | sample 356231 | NCBI WGS metagenome assembly CEPK01 (sample SAMEA2620259, study PRJEB7988) | marine metagenome | biome: marine biome (ENVO:00000447); feature: deep chlorophyll maximum layer (ENVO:xxxxxxxx); material: "saline water (ENVO:00002010), including plankton (ENVO:xxxxxxxx)" | depth 80 m
TCGAAGGGCACCGTTGGAAATGTGAGAATGGTCTGCCTAGGTGGCCCCGATAAGATCGACGGGGGCTCAATAACGTCCATTAATGCTTCAAAAATGGGTGCTGATGTTAGGTATATTCCCGAGGGCAGAGATGGCAACGGCTGGTTTTTCGATCAAGGGGCAATAGAGTGGGGTAAGGAGCTGGGTCATTCTCACTGGCTGATAAACTGCTCTTCGACCCCACTAATTAGCGAGAGTGCTATGGGTGCTTGGTCCGCATCTATGACGTTCGCTGAGCTAGAAGGTACAAAGACTGTAATGATTATCGAACCACCTGAGGAAAAGTTCGATTTTGGCGCTTCGTGGGGCTTGGTAATTGAGAGGATTCGTCAGATTCACCTCATATTTGTTCATCCTAAAGCGCTCCAAGCAATTAGCAAGTTCGAAGGCATTCCAGTGGTTGACCTGCTAAAGGAAATTAGGAATAGGAGCCTAGTTCCAATGGTTTGCTCTCATGATTCGGCATCTGGTTCGGTAATTGAGCATGCACTTGGTAGAAGCCACGTGGCCACTGGGTCAGGAATTGGGCCTTTCGAATGGCTAGCTGGATTTCTATGCCACTTGCCAAAGGTTGGTTCTGGAATTACTGGTATAGATGAAGCTGCCACGGTTGCGAGTCGAGAAAAGTAACCCTAATTGACGTTAATATCGGAAACTCCTTTTGAAGGGACACCCTTTCGGCCGGACCCGCGAGGACCGATGGGATGTCACTGAGACTTGGACCGGCAGGTGTTCCACTATCTTGCAAAGGTAGAACCATAGTAGAAGGGATGGATGACATCACGGTACTGGGCCTTGATGCCATGGAGGTCCAAACTGTAAGGACGATTCAGCCACAGCATTTTGATCAGTACTGGCAAGCTGGAATCCTCTCTTGGAAATCAGAGTTTGAAATGAACATGCACGGCCCATATTACGCAGAGTTGCTTGGAAATAAAAGGGAAAGGAACAGGACGCTCTCAAAGATGGAGACCAGTCTACAGGCAGGGAAGATCATCAATGCTAGGCACCTAACTTTCCACGTTGGCCCATATGGTGAATTTGAGCCTGGAGATGAGGCCAATGAGCAGGTAGCTAACATAATGGCGGGGGTTGTTGAGAGGGTTGAGGAAGTATGGGGGGAAAGCGAGAATGAGGAGGACTACTCTGCATTCCCATGGCTAGCCGATGAGAAACCTTCTCTAGTTGGTATTGAAACTTCAGGTAGGCAGGAGCTTTGGGGGACCGTGGAGGAGGTCCTGGAGGTCTGCAATCATGTCGAAGGCACCGTTCCTGTCCTAAATATGGGGCACATCCATGCTCGTGGCTTCGGTAGGCTGAGAACCAGTGAGGACTATGCAGAGCTGTTTGACCAAGCTCGTGAGACATACGGTGGTTCTACATTCTACTGCCACTTTTCTGGGGTGGAACACAGGATGGGCAACACAATGCACTACACCCAGATAAAGAAATCAGATCTGAAATTTGAACCATTTGCCGAGTTCCTAGCTGAGGAGGGGGACTGGATGGATATCACGATAATCTCAGACTCGCCCCTACTCGAGCATGATGCGATGTATATGAGGCAACACTATGACAAGGCAAGACAACGGTTGCTGGAGATCAGGGCAAGGGACGAAAGAAGGGAGAAGCTTGCCGCTGAGCAAGGCATAGATCCTGAAGAGCTCAAGAAGAAGGAGATGGAGGCTGCGGAAGCGAGAATGGCTCAGCAAGGAGGCACCGAGTCACCAAAGGAGGTCGTGAAGGCTCCCGTTGCTCAGGTATCTGCGAAGAAAAAGAGCAAGATGATCTCATTTGAAGAGAAGGAAGATGAAGACGACATTTTCTAGCTTGACTAGGAAGGCTTGAAATCACGTTCTCATTGGGGGGTGTTGCTACGGGACTGTAGCTCAGCTGGGAGAGCGCCGCACTGAAGATGCGGAGGCCGCTGGTTCAAGTCCGGCCAGTCCCACCATCAACTTGCCTCGGAGAGTATTTCTTTCTGAATGGAATGCAGCTCTTCGATTGCATTGCATGCCGCATCTAGCATTTCACTGAGTTGGCTCCTAGTATATGTTGACTCTTCGCCAGTTCCTTGGACCTCGACGAAACCCCCATCGCTTGTCATTACCACATTCATGTCTACATCGGCATTGCTGTCCAGCTCGTAGTCAAGATCCGTCCAAACCTTTCCATCCAGCATTCCGATACTGATTGCGGCGACGTCATTGGTCATCACGGAATTCTCATGCTCAGCCATCTCTTCACTACTCAATGAGGCATTTTTGGAGTCCTTCCCTCTCTCGTCTTTGCCCTTACGGGAGCTAGGTGGGACGCACAGACCTTGAGAGATGAGTCTCCTGATGGCAAGACGGAGCGCGATACTGGCAGCAGTAATTGACGCGCAACGTGTGCCCCCATCCGCATTCAAAATATCACAATCGACGGTCAGAGCGACGGGTCCCAACTGGTCTAGGTCAATGGCACCCCTTAGTGAACGAGCAATTAGCCTTTCAATCTCCTGTGTCCTTCCCTTGGCACCATTTCTCTCTCTACGGAATCTTGAGTCGGTTGATCCAGGGAGTAATGAATACTCGGCATGAACCCACCCCCTGTCTGAATCTCGAGGGAACCACCTCGGCAGAGACCTCTCCAAGGTCACACAAACTAGAACCTGGGTGTCTCCCTGAGAATAAAGAAGTGAAGACAAAGCATTGGGGGTAAAGTCCATGTCGACTTTGACTTTCCTAATCTCTTCTGATCCCCTGTCCCTTGCACCTAATTCAATTTTCGGCTTCGCCATGACGTCTCGAGTTGGGGTCAATGCATGAATCATTCGCGTATTGCATGAGGTGGGCGGTAGGAATCTACCACCGAGCTATCAGTTTCAATATATGGCCCCCCAATCAGATCGACACAATAGGGGATTGCTGGGAATATCTCACCTAGGGTCTCTGAGATCGAGCGCGGTGATCCGGGGAGATTTAGTATCAAGGTATTTCCACGAACCCCTGCTGTCTGACGAGATAGCATGGCCGTTGGAACGTATCGCAGGGATATTGCTCGCATTTGTTCTCCAAAGCCGGGGAGGATTTTGTCACAGACAGCGATTGTCGCCTCGGGGGTTACATCCCTCTTGGCAGGCCCGGTTCCACCTGTTGTGACAATTAATGAGCATCCACAATTATCGGAAAGATCAGAAATTGCCCCCTCAATAGCATCCCTTTCATCCGGTACTATTCTGCAAATTTTTTCCCATTCAGAAATTATTGACCCTTCGAGAAAAGAGACGATTGCTGGTCCGCTAATATCTTCATATTGACCGGAGCTTGCCCTGTCTGAGACCGTAATTACCCCGATGATACATTTTTCGGAGTTCGCCATGGCACATCCAGAAGGCGATTGCAGAAAACCACGTCGGTCAATTACCCGGATCGATGGACACGTTCAAAGACCGTCGATTAAATGGTCAGTATCCGGAGGAAATGAGGTGTCAAGTCTACCCCAACACACACCGACAATCGTTTACCAAGAAAACGTCTCGTCGTTAGCTGTTTTTGGATGACATTTAGCAGCTATGTTCTCTGAGAGAGACCAATAATGGTGATGAAATGGCAGAGTTTGAATCATATGAAGCGCAGATTACTGTAGTTAAGGAAGAGTGCCCTGAAGCCGAAATAGATGAAATTGGTAAAGAATTCGCCAGATACGAGAAGGAGTTCCTCATACCACCTGAAGATGCCCTTAGGTCGGTTCTGATGAAGTTCAGAGCCGCTAGTGGCAAGAAGCCGCAAAAGGGTTCAGATTCGACGCAGAGGCCAGAAAAGAAGGTTGATCGGTTCAAGGATCTAGCTGCCGAAGATAGGAACGTGACCATAGAAGTCTCGGTCGTTTCTTATACCCCCAGGATTCAAACTGTTCGCGGAGAAGAAAGGCAGGTTGCCTTTGGATGGATTGAAGATAATCCTTGGGAGTCTGGGAGTCTCAGGGAGAGATGGGACTTCAAGGACTGGGGAGAGAAAGGAGAGAAGTTGACTCCTGGCTCAGTGGTCAGGATCGAGGGTGCATCGGTGAATGAGTGGAACGAGAAGAAGTCTCTGAACATTAACAGGACCTCTAGAATTACTGTGCTTAGGGAGGGTGGCCCGGTTGTTCCTAAAATTAGCGATGAGCCAATGAGCATCTCGCAGGCATGGGAAACTGAGGGGTACGTGAACTTAGTCGGCAGAGTAATTTCTGCTGAACCGGGAGTGATCGTGAGAAGGGATGGTAGTGGGGAAATAGAGATTGTTAGAGGAAGGATTGGCGACTCAAGCGGTACTATCGGTTTCCTATCATGGGTTCCATTTGAACACGATGCGGGTTCTTTGTTGAAAATTATTGGCGCATCTATTCGGAAATTCAGAGATACTCCAGAGATAAACATTAGTGACGGGACGGCGATCGAGCCATACATTGACTCCGAGTTTCCCAGTTTGGAGCAATTATCTGAGTCTTTGGAGTCGAGCATAGCTGAATTGAGGAACGGGATGAGGGACGTCTCAATTACTCTACAGGTGGAAAACTGGAGCCAAAGGACGTTTGAGAACCAAGAAGGCGAGACTAAAGTTGTTCGAAGTGGTGACGTTTTGGACCCCACTGGCAGGTGTAGACTGACAGCTTGGTGCGATTTTGACCCGAAGGATGGCGACTATATTCGAATCGAGAAGGGGCGTGTGCAATTTTGGCAGGGTTCTCCCGACTTGGTAATTGACGACATAAGTCAGGTATCCGTTTTGGAAGCAGAACCATGGCAAAAGATAGACCCAGGAAACCACTGGATAGAGGTTAGCCTTAGTGATCTAGTAGCTGGTGGATCTAGGAGGGGGATTGAAACCTCTGGTTCGATTGTCGCAGTAAGGGCCGATTCGGGAATCATACAAAGGTGTCCCGAATGTAGGAGGGTCCTCAGAGACGGCGCATGCACTGAGCATGGGGAGCAAATGGGTGAGGAGGATTTGCGGCTGAGATTCGTCATGGATAACGGTATTTCCAATGCTTCCCTCCTTATGGCGAGGGGGCCTTCAGAGGATTTTCTGAAAATGGACATGGGAGAAATAAAAAAGCAGATAGAAAAAGATGGGTCGGAGTCTTTCGTCTCATCACTGAGGGGTATGACTTTGTCCCTACCCCTAACAGTGAGGGGTCGAACGATTGTGGATGAACAAGGGGCCATGATCCTAGCTGATTCAGCGATGATTGAAAGGATGGATCCCATTGAAGCAGCTGGAGAAGTCATGGAAAAATGGGGGATTGCGCTATGATTGGTAAGGGTTCTGGAAGAAGGGTTCGACAGAGTGCCGTCAGAATTTTCGCTGAGGAATTTAGAGGCGCCTCTTTGATTCAGCAAGGAATTGGGGAGTTTGATCCATCATTTGTCATCACAAGACTAGGTGCCAGAGTAAATCGTTGTCTCGTTGCAGGAGTGATTGATGGCCTTGAAAGGAGGGAGACCGAGAACGGTCAGAGCTTTTCTGGCCAGATTAGGGATCCTACCGGAGTTTTTTACTTCAATGTCGCGCCATTCCAGCCGGAGCTTCACGCTGAGACAGAGGAGCTTCTTGCTAGGTTTGAGACGGGGGATAGGTTCCTACTATCCATGGTTGGAAGGGCCAGAGCGAATGAAACAGAGGACGGGGGGGTCTTCACATCAATTAGAGCGGAGGACTTCACAATTATCGAGCAAGATCGATACAAAATTTGGCTTGTAGAAACTGCAGATGCTACTCTTAGGAGGCTTGCTGCGCACAAATCATATGCAGAGGGTGAGTCGTCCGAAACTCCCGAAGATCTTTCTGAAGGTCTAGCGCTGTCAAAGGGGCATTACTCTGATTTCGATACTGAAGAGTACAGGGTTGGGGTTTTACGAGCTTTATCCCTAGCCAGTGGACGTTCGGAGGCCATAGTGGAGGAAGTCGCGCCTCCGAAGATTTCTGATCCTTTGGAGAGTCCGGAATCGGAACAAGGATCTGGTTCGGGGGATGTAGAAACAAGAGATGTGATAATTGGGTTACTGAACTCAAAAGGTGGACAATTGGTAGAATACGATGACATAGTCGGGGCTTGCATCGCAGCGGGAGTTTCCAGGGAAGAGGCTGAGGAAACGATTGACTACATGATGAGCTCGAGCCAGGAAATCATTGAGCCGAGGTTCGGTTTCTTCCAGATTGCGAGCTAATCGACTTCGGCATCGGGCAAGTTGGAGAGCTTTTTCCTGACTCTGCTGACAATCTCATCGGAACCAGAAATGGCGCTATTACTCCCCTCAATACCAAGAGTAGCTCCTTTGGATTCTGCGATATTTGTTGCGACGGAAACCACCCTTCTCTTTACGAAATCGTTCCCTATGGGCCAGCCCCTCCTGATGGCCAGCCTTAGAAGCATTTCTTGCTCATCATTTGACCAGTTTCCCCCGCGCATTCTTAGTATTGTGCCAACCATTCTCTCCAAATCTCCAACCCTCGCACCAATGGTCAACAAATCTCCCTGCGTATCCTTGTCTTGTTCGTCTATTGCCCTCAATATTGAGTCAGTTGCATCCTCCAGGACAGCAGTGGCGGGGATTTTCTGGAAATCCGATTTCTTGGCAATGGGTTCTTGAATTTGTTTTTCGGATTCATTACCATCTACCGCTTCAAATGGAGCATTCCGCAGACCATTCCTTCGCAAGCTTCTCTTTATCCTACCCCAACCATTCATCTGACTGGTTAGGACGCCGGCAACCCTTCCCATCAGGATTGTTCGATTACCTGTTAGGTCCAGCTCGAGGTTTTTACAGAGTTCGTGTAAATCATCCCGGCTCATTTCAGCTAGATTTTCTATGGTAAGTCTTCTTGAATCGTAATTCAAATGGAGCCAAAGCCTCTGTCTACGTTCTTTGTGGGAACCCGACGATTTGATGCCAAAAACCTTGAGAACATTACCTAGCTCCTTGTTGGATAACGACTGGATCCCTTCCCAGGATAAGTCGATTTCTGGTATGATTTCTTCACAAATCAGCTTGGCACGGAGAACCTCTACTGAACCCGTCTTAGCTATCCCACAGTTCTCTGCCCTCTCCCTTAGGTACTGAAGCCTACCAGTGTAGATCGAGCTCAGTAAATTTGGATCTATCTTCATGCTTCCACACCTTCGCCTAGTGGGGTCTTAGTTATCCATTGCCCCCTGATGGCAGGGGCGGGGGGCGATTTCCACGGGCTGTGATAGTTTCGGGACTAATAGATGAAAGCGGTCGATTCTGGATCAGTAGAGTGGTCCTTAGGGACGTTTCTTGTCGTTTCTAACAATAGTTGAGACCAATCATTGATGAATGCCACTGTTGAAAATTCATAATCCGAAAGTCCAGTAATCCTATCCAAGCCAATCGTTCTTCGACCATCAGAGGATATTGTCTCGACCCTTATCTCCACCCTAACTGTACTTTCCTTAATTTCGCCGTCTGGATCGATGCATGAGTCCCCCAGTACCAAATCCCTATCCCTCTCGGCTTGCCTGAGCAAGGTACCCACCTGCCTATGTCTAACCTGTATCCCAACCTTTTCGTGCATTTCTGGAGGGAGGCTCGAAATAACCCGGCTTTGGATCCAAAGCGCCGTATTTCCTTCGGGCTCGGTGAGCCGAGAAGAAATCGATCTAGGGAAGCCAGCCCTACCAACTATTGCAATTAGATCGGAAAATGGTCTCGGAAGAAAGTGTGAGCCACCCCTATCCTCTGGCTGGGAAGTTAATGAGTGCCTTCTCTCGGATTGCCCAGAATTGTCATACTCCGACCGGCTAATTACGAAGCCCTGAATTAAGTCATTATCCAGTGAGTCGGCTAGAAATTTTGATCTGCTGATTGGGTCGCCGGAATGCTCTGGAGAAAAGCCTTCTATTTCGCTAGCCCCAAGAATAATCAAATCTGGCCTTGCCCTCAGCAACTGCCTCTTGACGAGTTCTGAATCAGTAACAATTATGGCGGACTTTGGCTGATATGGTAGGCGATTACTAGATACAAGGACCATACTTGGCTGCCTTGGCGTCCTTGCCCCCAGTATCTCACATCCCATTTCTGCGATCTTGGCGGAAAATGATATGGCTACGTTCGCAGGTAGAGCGATAACATCTAGCTTGGCGTCGGATAATTCTGCAATTGCTTGAGGGAAATCTTCCATTGATTCAAATGATATTTCCAGATCCTCGTAGAGGGAGGCTTCTAGGTTGGAAGAAAGCCGGGATTTTACTATGCAGTCAGGGTAGTCTATGGTCCCAACAACTACTCTGTCCTTCATCGCATCCACCTCTTTGGGAGGGGGCACGCCACATGCCCAGCTGAGCGGCGGGTACTCTTGTTGATATATGCGACCCTTGCAGCGGCGAGATGCGATGAGTGCTATCCAAAGGGGAATGGATTCGATAGATTCCGTAAGGGACCTCTTTGAGGAATCCCTGGAAGAATTCGTGATGGAAAGAAGTTCAATGGCGAGAGAGGAGCCAGCGATGTCTCTGGCTATGGAGATTTTAATGGCTGGCGGCAAGAGGTACAGGCCAATACTAGGTTTATTGGCATATGAGGCCTCAGGCGGGGAGGACATATCGGAAGCAATGGGACTTGCCCTCTCAGCAGAATTACTGCACACTGCGACGCTTATTCACGATGATATCTACGATCAGACAAAGACTCGAAGGGGGAGGCCGACCCTGCATTCATCGCATGGATTGGCCCATGCAATTATTGCCGGAGATTATCTTTTCGTCCTAGGTTTTGAGCTTGGTGCCAAGCATTCGTCCAGAATTGTGAAGATCGTGGCAGAGAGCTGTGCGGGAATCGCATCAGGGGAACTGAAGCAATTCAGGCATATCGGCGATTTGGCGACTACGCCTGAGGACTACTATGCCATAATTGATGGCAAGACTGCAGGGCCGTTTTCAGCCGGATGCGAGTGTTCCGCCATTATTGCAGGCGCGAACGAAGACGATGTGACGAGAATGCGTGACTTCGGAATGGAAATGGGGAGGGCTTTCCAAATTGTTGATGATTTGCTAGATTTAACTGGTGACGAATCAATGGGCAAGCCAAGGGGCACGGACGTTCACGAGGGGAAGATGACTCTGCCGCTCATTCATGCACTCACTATGCTTCATGGGTCTGATCGAGAGCAATTGGCGGACGTACTGGTTAACTTCAGTGATCGTAGATGGGAGGAACTGATAGAGCTCATAGAGAAGTCGGGTTCATTGGATTATGCCAGACAGCTTATCTGCAATCATCTAGATAGGGGTCTCGGGCTGATCAGTGAGCTTCCAGAATCAAGGGCAAGGGAGATGCTGTCTGAAATCGTGGAAATTTCGCGGAACAGGGAGTCTTGATGGGGGCCATCTATTGCCTGCAGTAAGAAAGTGGGACGTTATTGTAGTGGGCGGGGGTCCTGCTGGAAGTACCACGGCTAGATATGCTGCAGAAAATGGACTTAGCGTTTTGGTAGTCGATGGGAGGGACCCCATTGGCTCACCACTTCAGTGTGGTGAGTTGGTGCCTTCGAATGATGAAATGAAGAAATTGTGCCCTGATGTGCCTGAAATAGATGAGTTGTTCGTTACCCCCGAGCATGCAATATCAAGGAGGACCTACAAGATGAATTTGGTACCACCGAGCGGTAAGCCTTTGATTTTTGATTTTGAGGGCATAGTTCTCGATAGGGTTGCCCATGACAGGGCATTGGTTGATTTGGCTAAATCAAGAGGGGCGGAGTTTCTGCTAGGCAGAAGGGTTGGGAGTGTTAAGGGTGATTCTGTGATTCTTGAGGACGGCGAGGTACTTGAGGGCAGAATAATCGTAGGTGCCGGCGGGCACAATGATCCGATCCGTAGGCAGATGTGGAACGAAGAGTCAATGAATATCCCGGTCAAGTTTATTCTGATTTCTGGGACCCACACTGATGCGATTGAACTGCACTTTGGTTCAATGGCACCTGGAGGATATGCATGGGTCTTCCCCAAGGAGTCGGGTTCGAATATTGGAGTGGGGATTCAGAGGAGGTTGGCCCGTGGTAAGAGCTTGAACAAATATTCAGAAGAGTTTTTTTCCAAATTTCAAGGGGATGTGTCCTTCACTGGCGCTGGGTCTCTACCCATGTCTGGAACCATAAATGAATTTGTGAAAGGCAATTATGTTCTAGTCGGAGATGCGGCAGGCATGGTACTGCCTTCTAATGGGGCCGGCATTACTATCGCTATGATTGGTGGCAGGATAGCTGGCCTTTCAATAGCCAGGCACCTGAATGAGGGGATGCCTTTGGGAGATTACCAGATGCTGTGGAATCAGCAGATGGGTAAAGTGATGAGGAATTCAAAAAGATCTTTTCGATTGGGTAGCATGATTTTCAGGCTGCCTGACTGGATTCTAAATATCGCATTTAACCGAATAACAAAATCGATCATTTGGAGAGCGGTGACCTGTAGGAAGATGTTTTTGTTCATTTAGGGGATTGGGCCCTCCAAATGGTGGCCATGCCCGGAAAGATTGTTCGGGACGAGACTGATTCAAATCCGACATCCGAAATCATTCTTACGTAATCCCTAGTAGTTCCGAAACTAGAATATGTCTTTGTTAGCCATTTCCATGGGTGTTCAGGAGTTCGGCAGACTATTCGTGCGTATGTACCAACCCAGACCTTCATCCAAATCAAACCCGCCATTCCATGGAGCCAATTCATTTTGGCTGGATCTACAATGACTATCTCCCCGCCTGGTCTGAGAACCCGAAGGCACTCTTGAAGTCCTTGGCGTTTGTCATACCAATCCCTGAACGAGAATAGGGAGCAAATTGAATCGAAGGATTTGTCCTCAAAGGGGAGCTCTTCGGCTGTGCCAATGACAAACTGTGCCAATTCGTCGCCCCTACTTTTTCTTGCTGCGTTTACTCTCTCCTCTGCGACTTTGAGCATCTCTGGAATTGGGTCCAGGCAAACCAATTCGTGACCGATCAGATCTTCTGCGAAGCTTCCGGGCCCGCATCCAATCTCCAATACCTTTCCATCGGGCAGCATCCCCCTGACCATACGCCGCCATCTGGAGACCTGTCCCAAGGTTGCGAAACGATTCACCCGGTCGTAAAGCGGGATAGTAGCAAGTAGGTTTCTCTGTAGTTCCTGCCAATCCTGTTGGCCCATTCGCTCAGCATCCACGGCCCCATCGCCCGGATTGGCCTATTTGGATGGTTCCGAAAATAGAGTAAACCGGTTAGGTGGCGAGTAGTGTGCACAAGGTTATCATGATAAACTACACATTTCTCGCAAACTCACTGTAGGTGGGCATTATGAGCAGAGAGGATGTACTAAGGGCGATCAGAGATGCTGAAATTGCGGCCAAGGTCACCCTCGATGAAGCGAAGACCGAGGCCTCGGAGATCGTGACTAAAGCCAGGTTAGCGGCTACTGAAATTATCCAACACGGCAGATCGGATTCCGAGGCGAGTAGCCAGGGAAAGATAGCTGAGGCAAGAAGCGTGGCGGAGCAGGAGGCTGGTAAAGTCTCCAAAGAAGGAGATTCTTCAATTAAATCGATCCACGATGGCGGCGAAGGCAGCAGGGAAAGGGCCGTTTCAGTTGTTCTTGACTCATTTAGGTCATAATTTGGTCAGGTTTTTCGATGTCACAAGTAAATACCCAGCAAATGGGGAGAATGGTTGCTGCCGGAATCAAGACGAAGCTTGACGATGCGATAGGCATTCTTGCCGAGCTAGGCGTTCTACACATCATCGATTATGATGGTACTGAAGACGGTTTCACACTTGGTTCTCCTGCTCCCGGTTCTGAAGAAATTGGAAGGGATCTGGTCAAGGCAAGGGCTGCAGCTTCCATCGTCTCTGCTTCAGGTCCCGACAAGCCTGTTCCATCAGAGCCAGTCAGAAGATCCCTGGATTCTGATTTACCGCAGAGAATCGACCATTTGCTAGAGAGAAGTTCAAGGATCGATGAGCTTGGCAATGAAATCGCATCCCTCGAAGAAGAGGAGGGTCGCCTATCTGATGTGGCTCCCCTTGAGATAGACGTTGGACTACTGGATGGATTCGATAGCCTAGCTTGCTATGTTGGAACTGTCGAGGATTTGGGTATTGCAGAAAGTGCTGCTGCCCCAGGGATGTTTTTCCATGCTAAACTTGGAAAAAGGAGAATAGTGGCCATTTTTGTTCGGGAGGAAAGCGCTGCAGAAGTTTCCTCTGCTTTGGAGGGTGCTGGTTTCGAGTCTGTGCAAATTCCGGATGGCGACGGTTCTGCCTCTGAAAGATTACGAGAAGTGCGCGAGTCGAGGATGGCTTTGGAGCTGGAAAGGAGTAATCTGGAGGCCGAGCTTGAAGGTTGGAAGAAAGAAAATGGCGAGATGCTGGTTTGTGGGCTAGAGGTTCTGGAGAGGGATCATGATGTCCTAACGGCTCCAGTAAGGGTCGCTGTGTCTGATCACGCATTTGTGATAGATGGGTGGCTCGTAATGGAGAGGGCGGATGAAGTGAGAAGTAAATTGGGGTCGACTTGCCTATTTGTTGAAATCGAACCATTTGAAATTGAAGCTGGAGGGGGAGGGCATGGTCATTCGGACCACCATCATCACCAAGAAATGCCGCCAATAGCGTTTCAGGAGAGGAGTTCAAGCAAGCCCATGGAGCTACTAACGGATGCTGTTGGCAGGCCCGCATACGGTAGAGTGGATCCGACTATTTTCATGTTCATCACTTATCCAATTTTCTTTGGCATGATGCTTGGAGATATGGCATACGGGCTCGTTACAATGGGGCTTGGTTCACTCCTACTTGGTAGATCTGGGACAAATGAGATGCTAAGGATGGGTGGAAAGTTTCTGATGTATATTGGATTCGGTACTGTTGTTTTCGGATATTTGTATGCGGAATTTGCAGGGTGGGAGATATTCCCCCACCATGGTAGCAACCCTGCCGAGGCCTTGGCCATATTGTACCCCTGGGAAATAGACCACGGACATATCTGGGCCGCTCACCTGCCTCTTGGGATTGAGTTGGCTTTCCCCTTCCATCGTGTTACCATGACCGCTGATGGCGGGAATCTGGAACACCTGATTCTTCTAACGATTTATCTTGGAGTTATACACGTTTTCCTTGGACTTGCGATTGGATTCCGTGACATTGTGCTATTTGGAAACGGCCATGGCGGTTTTGGATTTGTTTGTGCCTTCTTCGAGAAAGGGGCTTGGATGATCTTACTATTTGGGGGATTCATCTTTGCATACGGATTCATTGGAGGAGTTGACGAATGGGTAATGCCAGGGGCTGCAATTTCGCTTATGGCCACCACTATGCTAATGTGGACCCTATACAGATACCATGGAGTTCCTTTCCCGATCAACATTGGATTGGCGCCCATTGAGGCGGTAGGAATGATGCCGACTGTGATCTCATATGTGCGACTCTTTGCTGTAGGGGTTGTGGGGGTAAAAATTGCCGAAACGGGGAATTCGATGCTCTTCGATAAAATTAGTTTGGATGATCCGATTATGGCGGTTGTACTAGTTATTGGATGGCTATCAGTCCAACTATTTGCATGGGTCTTGGGTGTTTTCAGTCCCAATATACATGCAGCAAGATTGCACTTCGTAGAGTGGATGAGGCAATATTACGATTCTAGCGGTGAGGCTTTCAGGCCTTTCGGGCTACGTTCCATTTTTGTGGAGGCGGATTGATCAGATTCCAAGCAAAGGCTTGAAAAGAAGAAAATAGGAGGAAAGAAGGATGAACAAGAGAAATGTGGTACAAGGACTAAGCACGATGATGGTTCTGTTCGCACTCGCACTAGTTGCGTCTAGCGTACAGGCACAGGATGATACGCACTCGGAAGAGGCTTCGAGTGTGCATTTTGACGCTGCTAAGCTGGGCGCAGGAATTGCGCTGGGGCTTTGCGGAGTCGGAACTGGACTAAGCCAGGGACCGATAGGGGCCGCTGCGGTTGGGATGATCGCTGAGGACTCGAGCAAGTTCGTGACTGGGCTGATTTTTACTGCCCTACCAGAGACCATCGTGCTGTTCGGATTCCTAGCGCTGTTCCTGCTATGAGCAGGCGCGGAACCGGGATCAGAGTAGAGGAGATGCGAAAGTGACATTAGAAGCCCTAGCGGAAGAGATAGCTGGACAGGCTAGAGCGGAAGCGAGAGCGATAATTGAGGCCGCTGAAGAGGAGGCTTCGAGAATAGAAGAAGAGGCCAGGAAGGAAGCGGCTGACTCAGCTGCAGACGCAGAAAGGAAGGCCTCCAAAGATAGTGAGCAGATTTCAATAGAGGTTGTGGCTTCAGCTAGACAGGCGAACCAGAAAAGGGCCCTTATTGCCAGAAGAGAGGAGTTGGACCTCACTTGGGAATCAGTGAAAAAGGAGGTTTCATCTCCAAAACTAAAGGGTAGGAAGGAGATTTTATCTGCGCTCTTGAAGGAAGCTGGTGGATCCAAGTCAGGGATGATCCTGCGTCCGGTTTCCACTGATAGAAATGCTCTCTCGAAGAGTGGTTTCACCATGGGTGAAGACATAGATGGATTAGGTGGCTTTGTTTTGGAATCGAAGGACGGATCGACAGTACTTGACTACAGATTTGACTATCGGTTAGAGGAATCTTGGAAGCAGAGTCTTGGAGAAGTGAATAAAATCCTCTTTGGAGAATGAAGTGTGGAATGGGCATGGCTCGATTAGCAAGCGGTCGATCGAATTTGTATAACGCCTCGGCGAGGGCTAAGGCCAGAAAGGCCTCACTAATCGACTCGACTAGGATGAAGCAATTGATTCAACAGGGACCTGATTCGATTGGGGCTAGCATCGGTGAACTTGGCTATAGATCGGAGATGGACCTCTATGCCTCTCGGATGACTGGGGCAGACGCAGTGGAGGCAGCCCTATTCCACAACATGGATAATGACCTTGCAGGAGTGATGAGGTTTTGTCAAGGGCGATTGAAAGCGCTGGTAGCAATATATGTTGAAAGGTTCGACTATGAGAAGGCGAAGACTGTGCTTAGGGCCGTAAATGGGGGTACGAATGATGAAATTATTGAGACTCAGATTTTACCTTCTGAAAATCCAAGAAATACACCCTGGCTGAACATAGTGAGATCCACCGAGGGATTGCATGAGGCTGTTGAGGCCATGGCGGGAACCAGATGGGGTCAGGTTCTGGGCAAGCTAGAAAGTGATGCTACATTGGAGGATATGGAAAATGCGTTGGACATGCAGTATTTCTCGGATGCGCTGAAGGCGGCCAAAGGGAAGGATGCAGGGCCGAGATTGCTCAGATACCTCAGAATGGAGATTGACCACAGGAATATAATCAACCAACTCAGAGGCATCAGGATGGAGATGAGTAGTGAAAAGAGGTCTTCCATTGTTATTCCTGGGGGCAAGATAGACGAAACTACAATGAGGCAGGCGACACAATCAATGAGTGACGAAGAGCTGTTTGATTCTCTGTCAAGGAGTGGTGTTTTTGACTCCTCGGGACTTGAGGAAGCAATGTCAGAATCAGAAAGAATTGGGAGTCTGGACCCCTATGCTGAGCTACTCTCTCACAAAAGACACGCCATCCTGAAAAGATTCTCGCACCTTAGTCCAATTTCCCCATTTCCCATTATATATTACATTGAGCGTAAAGCTCTGGAAGTACGAAACCTACGCCTTTTGGTGCGCGGAAAGGCGGTTGGCCTCACTAACGAGGTTTTAGAAGCGCATATGGATTACTGAGGTGATTAGATGGAAATAGCAGTAGTTGGGCCTTTGGAATTTACTCTTGGTTTCCAACTCGCGGGAGTGAAAAACCTGTACAATCCATCAGACGAGGAGGAGATGTCTGAAACACTAATTTCACTCCTCAAGCAATCAGAGATAGGAGTTGTTGTAGTAGACAACATTGACCTGATGAAACTGCCTGAGAGGCTACGAATTCGCCTCTCAGAGAGTGTTACACCCACTGTTCTGGGTGTAGGGACCGAAGAGGACAATACCCTCAGAGAGTCCATCAAGTCGGCCCTTGGGGTCGACCTATGGAAATAGATTCGACAAAAAATGGAAGTGAAAAGAAATGAGTAAAGAAAATGGAGTAATCTACCGGATTTCCGGACCAGTTGTGACAGCAGTGGGAATCGCCCCCCGAATGTACGAAGTCGTTCGTGTGGGCGATGAGGGCCTAATGGGCGAGGTTATCGAATTGCACGGCGATCAATCGGTAATCCAGGTATACGAAGAAACGTCTGGGATTAAACCGGGAGAGCCGGTAGTTAGAACTGGGCAGACCCTGTCTGTTCAACTGGGGCCAGGGCTACTTACCCAGATATATGACGGCATACAGCGTCCTCTGCCAAAACTGGAAGAGACGATGGGCGTATTTATCACAAGGGGAGTTGATGCAGATGGCCTTGATTTGGAGAAAGAATGGGACTTCAAACCATTGGTTAAGGTCGGAGACGAAGTTTCAGCTGGTCAGGTAATAGGCACAGTTCAAGAAACTGAAACAATAGAGCATAGGGTCATGGTTCCACCGAAGTCTGATGGTGTAGTAAAGAGCATAGAGTCCGGTAGTTTCAATATCACCCAAACGATATGTGTCCTTGAAGACGGGACGGAAATTGCCATGATGCAGGAGTGGCCGGTTCGTCACCCTCGACCGTTTCAGCAAAAATATGCCCCAGATGTCCCGTTGATGACTGGACAGAGGATCCTCGACTTCCTTTTCCCATTGGCGAAAGGTGGAACAGCAGGAATTCCGGGGCCCTTTGGTTCTGGCAAGACCGTTACCCAGCAGCAATTGGCCAAATGGTCTGATGCTCAGATTGTGGTATACATTGGATGCGGAGAAAGGGGCAATGAGATGACAGAGGTTCTGGATGAGTTCCCCCACCTAATTGACCCTAACACCAACAAGCCACTCATGAATAGGACGGTGATGATTGCAAACACTTCCAACATGCCAGTAGCGGCTCGAGAGGCATCAGTATACACCGGAGTCACAATTGCAGAGTACTTCAGAGACATGGGTTACAATGTAGCGCTAATGGCTGACTCAACAAGCAGATGGGCGGAAGCGATGAGGGAAATCTCCTCGAGGCTGGAGGAGATGCCTGGAGAGGAGGGTTATCCCGCATATCTTTCTAGCAGGCTTGCTGAGTTTTATGAAAGGGCCGGTAGGGTCAAGACTCTTTCCGGGCAAGACGGTTCCGTCTCTGTTATTGGTGCGGTTTCCCCACCCGGTGGGGACATTTCAGAACCAGTTAGCCAAGGCACTTTGAGAATTGTCAAGGTTTTCTGGGGACTTGATGCTGGTTTGGCCAGGCAACGCCACTTCCCAGCGATCAACTGGTTAAGCTCATACAGCCTATATCCCCAAGCATTGGACCAATGGTACAGGGACAATATTGCTCAGGACTTCCCAGAGGTGAGGACAGAGATCAGTACATTGCTTCAGGTCGAATCGGAACTGCAAGAAATTGTACAGCTAGTTGGTTCCGACGCGCTCCCAATAGATCAGCAGCTCACCCTTGAGGTAGCGAGAATGATTCGAGAGTTCTTCCTGCAGCAGAACGCTTTCCACGATGTTGACACATACAGCGATCTGAAACTACAATTCAATATGGCCAAAGCCATACTGACATTCCAAGAAGAGGCTAAGAAAGCCATTGCAGGTGGGGCGCAGCTTGAAGATGTGGTCAACGTACCTGCAAGAACGGACCTGATGAGAGGCAGGTTTGAGAAGGGCTACGATGAAAGAATTAGTGATTTGGTATCGGAGATGGGGAAGCAGATATCTGCCAGTATGGAGGCTAATTGAGGTGAGAAAAAATGAGTAGTGCGAAGGAATATAGAACAATTACTGATGTGAAGGGACCTTTGGTTTTCCTAAACAAAACCGAGCCCGTCTCCTATGGAGAAATAGTGCAACTACGACTTAGTGATGGATCTTTGAAGAATGGACAGGTCTTGGATACTTCAGATGATCAAGTGACTGTTCAGGTTTTCGAGGGTACTGCCTCGGTCGACAGGCAAACCGGGGTGAAATTCCTCGGAGATGTCTTCAAGCTCCCAGTCAGCAAGGGGCTTATCGGGAGGATCCTTGATGGTGCTGGTAGGCCGAGAGATGGCGGTCCGGAAATTGTGGCTGATGACATGGCTGACATTATTGGAGCAGCCATCAACCCATATTCAAGGCAAAGCCCCGAGTCATTTATTCAGACTGGAATTTCGGCCATAGATGCTTGTACATCACTTGTTCGTGGCCAGAAACTACCAATTTTCAGTGCGAGTGGTTTGCCGCATAATGATATTGCACTGCAAATTGCGAGGCAGGCAAAACTGGTTGGAAGCGATGATGATTTCGTGGTGGTATTTTGCGCCATGGGAATCACAGCAGAAGAATACAACTTCTTCGTCCATGACCTTGAGAGAACGGGTGCTCTGGAGAATGCGGTTTTGTTCGTAAATCTAGCAGACGATCCTGCAGTCGAGCGTCTAATTACTCCCAGATTGGCCCTAACTGCAGCTGAATATCTTGCTTTCGAACATGATTACCACGTCCTGGTAATTTACACTGACATGACCAACTATTGTGAGTCACTCAGGCAAATAGGAGCTGCCAGGGAGGAGGTTCCTGGAAGGAGAGGATATCCGGGTTACATGTACACTGACCTAGCAATGCTGTACGAAAGAGCTGGGCTTGTCAAGGGTAAGAAAGGATCCATTACCCAATTCCCCATTCTCACAATGCCAGGGGACGACATTACCCACCCAATTCCTGATCTCTCAGGTTATATTACAGAAGGTCAGATTGTCATATCCAGGGAGCTTCATCAAAAGGGAATTTACCCCCCGATCAATGTCCTTCCATCTCTTTCAAGGCTAATGAATGCTGGAATAGGTCCTGGAAAAACCAGGGAGGATCACAAGTCGGTCTCTGACCAGCTCTATGCGGCATATGCACAGGGAAGAGAGTTGCGAGGCCTTGTTGCTATTGTGGGTGAGGATGCCTTGAATGAGAGGGACCTGCAGTTGCTAAAATTCTCGGACATTTTCGAGGACCAATTCCTTAGGCAAAGCAGGGACGAGGACAGGTCAATATCAGAGGGAACCCTAGATTTGGCTTGGAACCTTCTTTCGAATATCGATACCAAGTACTTGGTAAGACTTGATCAAAAATGGATCGATAAGTACCACCCTACGGAAAGAAAATCTGATTGATGGAGAATGAGGTGGGAATAAGATGGCTCTGGATATAAAGCCAACCCGATCCGAACTGATTAATCTGAAGCGGCGAATTAAGCAGACCTCGAGTGGATATAATCTACTAAAGATGAAGAGAGATGGTCTTTTTCATGAGTTCCGAACGCTACTCTCCGAAATGATCGCAGCTAGGGAGGAATTGGTTGGAACCTACAGAGAAGCACTTCAGGCGATTAGTCTCGCTTCTTCCATAGAAGGCGGTTTATCGGTGAAGAGCGCAGCCATAGCGGCGACCAAACGTCCCGAGGTTACTGTTTCTAAGCGCAATATTATGGGCGTGGTTGTCCCTAAGGTTGATGGTGAGAACCTGAAAATATCAGTTGAAGACAGGGGATTAGGCCTTGTTGGCGGATCCCCATATATCGACGAGGCAGCAGACTCTTATTCTCTCTTGGTTGAGAAAGTAGTCAAGGCGGCTGAGATGGAGGCGACCTTGAAGCGGCTTCTTGAGGAGATAGAAGCGACAAAGAGACGAGTGAACGCCCTTGAATTCAAGGTAATTCCTGAAATGAAAGAGGCCCAGACCTTTATCCAACTCAGACTAGAGGAGATGGAAAGAGAGGAGACTTTCAGACTAAAGCGCTTCAAGAATAAGTAAGCTAAGTTTTTCTTCCCGAAGGGAGGCGTCAAATCATGACTCCCACGGGGCTATTACACAGGTGAGCAATTGGAAAGGCCAGAGTCAATTCTGATAGACAAAGAAACATGGGGGATCCAGGAGCTCTGCGAGGTAGTCGCATCGAGATACTTCTTGCTGGGAAGGGATGGCCCAATACCTGCTTCTTGGGAGGTGGAGGGCCTAGACGGAAAGGAAGTAAGTAAGCAACTAGCAGCGATGAACGAACATATTGGGAAATTGGGGCTAATTGGTTCATTGGAAGCCAGTAACCCACCAGTTCTGTCCATCTCTAGATATCCCTCCGGCCAATCAATAATGAAGGGCTGGCAACATGGATTTGTCTGGTTTGTGATGGCTTCATTCATCACCATAGTGGGTTCGAGTTGGTCAAGGAGATATATTGGGGTTTCTGAAAATATTCCATTTGGTTCATTTGGCCAATCCCTTGTTTTCTTCACTGCACCAATAGTTGCGACTATTTTGTTGGCGAGCTATCTCAGGAGAATTATAGCTTACAATTCTGGAACGAAAATCGGACACATCATTCCAATTGTTTTTCCCATGCCGACACCAGCATGGCCATTCGGAATCATAGGAACTCTAGGGCAGAAAAGTGCCGATATTGTGCCAATTTCTGACAGGAAGAGCCTAGGTAGAATTGAGATCGTCGCTCCATTGACCCTATTTGTGATGGGTGCTTTGTTCACAGTAATTGGAGTGACAATCACGCCCCTGAGTCCGCCGAATCTAACAGAGGGGCCCGTGGTTTTCGAAATAAACTCAATTTCAGAATTGGCCTCGGGGATAATTGTCGGAGAAGAATTGAGAATTAAGCTCCAATGGTTGCACCCCCTTGGTATTGCTGGAATTGGACTTTCGATCATTGGCTGGGGATTGCTATTGCCAATTCCTGGATTTCCTGGTGATAGATTGCTGCATTCAATAATTGGGCCGTCAGAAATGAGGAAGGGGGCGACTCAAACCTCGATTTTCATTGTGATGCTGATTGTGCTTGTGATGGTTTTTGCGATCTCAGAATACCTGCCTTGGATTTTCCTAGCTGCAATCGGGGCATGGCAGAGATTCAGTCCTGAGAGCGTCCCCCAGCCACTTGTAGTTGACGAATTCTCAGAATTAGAAGACGGGACTAGGAATGGCCTGGTATCACTGGTGGCAATAATTCTAATTGCAGGATTCCCGGGCACTATGCCATCGCAGTTACTCGAAGACTATGATGCAGGAATCAGTACTAAGAGCTGGCCCGAAGAATTGACTTTCTCCAGCGAGGAGGCTATTGATTTGTCCTTAGAACTTGAGCCAATGGGTGTCATGCCTGTTTCAGGTGCGATACAAATGAGATTGGAGGGCGGAATTGCAGGAAATTGGTCCTTGGAATCTGAGTGTCCTGAGGAGCAGAGTTATTGTAAATTCTCAGGAGTGACTCAGTACCATACCCAAGAGCTAGTCGTAACAATTTCCCCTCCAAATGAGTCTTTTGCACCTCATTTGCTAAGGATAATTCTGGAAATAGAAGGAGCCCCGAGTGAGCACCAAATTGTGCTAAGGAGTGGTGTTGAATCTGGCCCTCAGGAGCCTTTCTGGATTCTGAATCAGACTGGTCAAGGAGTGAAAATTTGCACGCCATTCATAATTGATAAAGAGGGCTCATTTAGCACGGAAGATTCATTTTGGGAAATTGAAACCGATTCGGTGATTGGCGTTGGTTTGACAGAAATATGCATGTTCGGCCATGAAGGGGCAATTCAATCTCTTGAGAAACTGGATGGTCAGCAGAGGAAATTGGGGCCAACATTGGTCTTCACTGGCTTGAATGGAACAGAAAAATCTTGGATTCTTCCAATAAACGGAACCATCCCCCACCTAAATACCATTGACGGGGAGTTCGTAATTTCAGATTGGTTTGCTGGAAATTCCAGCTATGTCATCAATCATGCGGGTGATGGTAGCCCTTATTGCCCATCCATAGACTCATCTCCAGAGGCAAATACTAGTTCAAATTGGACAAGATTTGTTGATGAACACGCAGCAATCAGGATAGTTGGCGATTTTAATGGGAATAATTCATTCATACTTGGTAGGGAAGGGTGGTTGTCAGTTTGCTACGATGATGGCATGGAGGACTACTACCAAATTTCCGAGGGTATCGACGTATTGATCAATACTGGCCCATTGGGTGAGAGGATAAACGAGCCAAACATCATTATTCACAACAGAGAGAACTTCTCCCTTCCTGTTTCTGTAGAATTATATGGGGATTTCCAAGAAGGAGGGAATTGGAACTTGACTGGAGGCCATAGTCAGAACAATAGTATCGGACCCGGAGAAACTGCAAATTTTGAAATCAGGGCTATTCCGGATGGGGGGCTTGATCAAATGGAGAGGGCGGTCTGGGTAACAGCTAGCACAACTGGGGTAGAGATACACTTGGCGGCAAGGTGCCCGGCTATGGGGTGCCCATAATGCGAATTGCCATAGTCGGAGTTGGCTCAATCGGAGGGATAATTCTTGGCTGTCTAGCGGACACTGATGCCAGAATACTCTGCATCTCAAGGGGGCAAACAGCTTCGAATCTTAGAGATGGCTTGGTGATGAAAACGCCAGAAGGTGCAATGGAGGCAATCCCTTCGGAACGTTACGAGGTTTTGGATAGCCATCGTGATGAAAATATAATCGGCCAGGTTGATTCGGTAGACGTAGCAATAATTTCAGGAAAGGCGCATTCAACGAATGAGTTGGCCTCTATTTCGAAGAGGATATTGGACGAGAATGGGATAGTTGTTAGCATTCAAAATGGCCTGGGAAATGCGGAGTTACTCGCTAGCCAATTCGGATTAGGGGGGTCCTTGGCTGGATCGACGACCCACTCGGCCTGGAGGTCAGATGATGGGGTGGTCAACTGGTCCGGGAGAGGATCGATTGATTTGGGCCACCTGGATGGTTCTGATCCAAACGACAAGGCTTTGGATTTGATCGGATACCTCGGGGATTCGGGACTTAATCCCCAATGGTCGGACGAAATAAGGAGCGTACTATGGAGGAAGCTTCTGATCAATGTCGCAATCAATCCAATATGTGCTATCGTAGGGGTAAGAAACGGAGCTTTGGCTAGGGATCCGATGCTTTGGGACCAGGCAATACAGACTATGAAAGAAGCAGAGATCGTGGCCAGGGCAAGTGGAATAGATTTGGGGGATTTGGATATTGAAAGGTGCCTAAGAGAGGTGGTATCAAACACTTCAGAGAATAGAGTATCGATGCTGCAGGACATCATGGCAGGAAAGAAAACCGAGATTGAGGTTTTGTGCGGTGCAGTGGTGCAAAGGGGCGAGGAATTGGGCATCCCCACTCCAATGAATCAGATGCTTCTGACCCTAGTTAGGGGGATTGAAGAGTCCGTTAATTTTGACTAGTCCCGATTATTTCTGGCACACTGGGCAGAAGAAAGTTGAGCGATTTGCCTGAGTTATTCGGAGTATTTCTCCTTTGCAGCCATCCTTCAGGCATCTTTCCCCCTCTCTTCCATAGACTAGGAAATTATGGGAAAAATAGCCCATTGCCTCTTCTCCCTTGACGCCTCTGAAATCCTGTAGAGTGGATCCTCCTGCATCAATGGCCTCAACTATCACATCATGTGTCGAACCTGTGATTTTTTCTATTTTGGAGGAAATTCCACGTTTTCCAACTATGCTTGATGCGGTTTTCTTGGGTGAAACTCCGGCCCTGTGTAGTATTTCACAAACGTAGATGTTACCGAGTCCTGCGACTATCCTCTGATCCAGAAGTGCTGACTTGATTGGAGTTTTTCGAGACCTCAATGCCTTTGCGAGAATTTCTGGAGTTAGTTGGTCGGGAGTTGGTTCTGGGCCTATTTGGCGCAGTAGCCTATGCTCATCCTGCATTGAAGTCTCGAAATAATCCATAAATCCGAAGCGTCGATGATCGGAATATACGGCCTTGGTTCCATCTTCCAGTGAAACTATGACCCAGTCGTGAGGGCCATCGCCATTTCCAACTACTGCCCCATTTGCAAATCTGCCGGGGGTTGATCCGATTCCATCGCCCAGAATTGTCCATCTTCCACTCATGCCCAGATGGCAAAGCCAAGTTCCGCCCCCATCCAACCGGATTAAGAGATATTTTGCTCTCCTTTCAACGGATTCGATTGTCCTGTTCAGTAAATTTTCCGCGAAATTGGCAGGGAACGGGAATCTTAAATCTGATCTGCGAATTTCCACCCGAGTGATCTTCCCCCCCGCCAGGTGGAGGTGCAAACCTCTGCGCACTGTCTCCACCTCCGGCAACTCTGGCACAGCCCGGGGGGTGTGATGGGGGTCATTACTGTTGGTAAATCCAGATAGGTTTTATGAAATTACAAACTTAGCAAACAATGTGAAAGAGACAGAAGGTATCACATTGGCCGTACCAGATGGAATGGTTCCTCGTACGAATGCAGAAATCGCCCTAGTTCTCTCGATTTCTGGATTGATGCTGTTCTCGGTTTGCACTGCGATACCTGGTCTTCTTCTTGCAAACGGTGCTCTTGCAACGACAATGCAATTTCCAAATCATCCAGAGCATGGTGTCGCGAGAGCTGCACAGATTATTGCCTGGATTTCAATAGCGCTGTTTGTCCTTGCTTTACTGCTAATAATGGCATTAATAATTCTGGGAATTATTGTGATGCCGGCAATTGGATTTGGTCAGCCATAATTCGGCCTTTGGGTTCATCTTCTACAATAGAAGACGACGTGCTGATCTTCGAGCCCTGACAAATCGATTCTCTCAATTAGCTTCAGTTTTGATGTGCTGATAATCTTGTGAGCTTTGTCGAATCGGGAGTCGTCGTCGCCATCGGATGCCCTCTCACTGGCGGCCTTTAGGCTCAACAAGCCAATCCCACCCGAACGAAGGAAAAACTCTGAGGTTTTTACGAAATTTTTGGCTTGATCGGGCATGCTTAGATCTTGGTGAATCCAATCTACTTTACCTGAAAGGAAGGGGGAGAAATGGGAAAAATTTCGGGCGTCCCCCAAAACAGGGAATAATCCGGCTCTCTTTGAAGAAACTGAAACCAGGTCCCTTGCCATTCTTGGTGAGATTTCAACTGCCACTACCTTGCCTGAGTGATGATTACCAGATCCGCACACGATATCATGGATATGACTGACTGTGCCTCCGCTTGACGCCCCCAGATACAAACAAATTGAACCTGTTCTCGGTAGTAATTCTTCTGGATCGCCTTGGGTTCTCAGCATTGCGGCGGCGACCTTAGACCTGTAGGCGTCCCACTTCCTCCACTCAATCCTCCCATCTTTCTTCCTTCTTTCGCCCCTTACTGAAGAGCCCCGTACCGCGTTCCTCGTCCAAACTGACCGTCCCTCCAACCTAGTTCCCCAACCAAGAGATATGGTTCTCGGAGGCGTTCAATCACCTCCTCTTCGGTGGATTTGGGAATTTCGATTTGATTTTCTCGATTTCCTGATTTATTTTTTCGATATCGCCCTTGCTCCATGGGACGCCGCCGAAATGATCGATGCGAGCTGCGATGCTGGCTTTGCCGGCGAGATATCTGGCTATTTTCCCCCTTATCCACCTAGGTGATCGGCTAACCTGAGGCATCGAGAATAAAATCGAGCCGTGTTTTGGAGGAGGGGCCCCCCTTCTATGTGCAGACATTGCTGCACTAGCCCCTAAGACCTGCAAGGAGCCGGAGGGCATGCGAGCTAAACGCTCCCT
>CEPK01060350.1_pt1 | contig 25588 bp, 28 predicted proteins | sample 356231 | NCBI WGS metagenome assembly CEPK01 (sample SAMEA2620259, study PRJEB7988) | marine metagenome | biome: marine biome (ENVO:00000447); feature: deep chlorophyll maximum layer (ENVO:xxxxxxxx); material: "saline water (ENVO:00002010), including plankton (ENVO:xxxxxxxx)" | depth 80 m
AGTTATAAATAGATTAAGAGAAGAAGTAAGAATTCAAACGGAAGATAAAAATAACTTAAATGATATAGAAATAGCAAAAAGCATCAAAGATCAAACTAAACCATCTAAATTCAAGGCAAAATTAATTCAAAAATCACCAATTGCTGGAATAGAGGGTCTTGATTATAGATTTGGTAAATGCTGTACCCCTCTTCCTGGCGAAGAAATTATTGGTGCAGTTTCTCTTGGGAATCATGGAATTACAATCCACAGACAAGATTGCGAAAATATAAATCCTATTCCAATAGAACGAAGATTACCCGTTAGCTGGAATGAATATAATAAACAAGAAAAAAACAAATTCCCAGTTCAACTAAGAATAGAAGTTATAGATAGAGTTGGCATACTTAAAGATATACTTTTGCGATTATCTGACAAAGAGATCAATGTTAGCGATGCAACAGTCAAAACAGCTTTAGGTAAACCTGCGATAATTAATCTATGCGTTGAACTCGAAAACTATAATCAGCTTAATAAAACAATTGATCAAATTAAATCAATGGCTGATGTTATCGAGATCGCAAGAATTAAATTAAATTAATTGATTTTTGAATTTTTTTTTAAAAAATATTTATAAAAAAAATAACCACCCAAACCAGTAATAATTGCCAGATTTATACCAACAAAAAAAGATCCAATTAACATACTCATAGTAAAATTCCACCCTTTTTGCCAAATCTGGTTATCAATCAAACTAGGTTTAATCTCTAATATTGATGAACTTGATATCAAAAAAGAACCTACTTTATAATTAAATAAATACAAAGGAATATAAGTAAAAGGGTTACTAACCCAAGTACAAATAGCTGCTAGAAGTAAATTACCTTTAAATATTTTTGCAAGAATAATACCAATTATTGTTTGAAATCCAAAGAATGGAAAACAACCACTAAAGACACCTATTGCAATACCCTTAGCATTGAAGAAAGGCGACTTATTTTGATGTTTCTTAAAAAATGATAAGATATTTTTACTATTAAAATACTTAATTATTTTCATTCTGAAAATCACATCAAATGAATTCATAATTTTAACTAATTATATTTTACTCGGCGAAAGATGAATTCTATAATTCCAACAGTTGATACAATAGCAGCAATTTCATCAGCTATTGCCTTTGGAAGAGGAGGTGTAGCAGTTATTAGAGTTTCAGGATCAGAAGCTATTGATCAATGCAAAACCATTGTTAAAAGCAAAGCAAAATATGCCTGGGAATCTCATCGCATTTTTCACGGTTTCATCAGAGATCCTAATGAAAAAAAACTAATAGATGAAGTCTTAGTTTTTGCAATGAAATCACCTAATAGTTTTACAGGGGAGAATATTGTCGAGATACATTGCCATGGTGGCCTAATTATCGTTAATCAAATTTTAGAATTAATCTTAAAACTGCCTACAGTAAGATTAGCAAATCCAGGTGAATTTAGCCAAAGAGCTTTTTTAAATGGAAAAATTGATTTAACTCAAGCAGAATCAATTAATCAGATTATAAATAGCAAAAATACTAGGGGGGCAGAATTAGCCTTTAAAGGAGTTTTGGGAGAAGTAAAAACGCAAATAAATATTTTAAAAAATGAATTAATTGAACAACTATCTGAGATTGAAGCAAGAGTAGATTTCGATGAGGATTTCACAGAATTTAATTACTCAAAATTCGAAAAAGATATAAACAAAACAAAACAAAAGATAAAAAAACTAATAGAAAACTCAAAAAGAAATTCTTATTTACATAATGGTATTTCTATAGCATTAATTGGCAAGACAAATGCGGGTAAAAGCTCTCTACTGAATATGTTGGCCAAACAAAATAAAGCTATAGTTACAGATATACCTGGAACTACTAGAGATATAATTGAAGTCAATTTAACTCTTGAAAATATTCCTATAAAATTTATTGACACAGCAGGGATTCGAGATTCTCATGACATTATTGAAAAAATAGGAATTAAAAAAAGCTTAGAAATGCTGATTGAAGCAGATTATGTTATTTATATATTCGATATACAAAAAGGTTTAGATGATGATGATCTTAAGATAATTAATAAAATCCCAATTGATAAATTGATAACTATCCTCGCTAACAAGATTGATTTAGTAAATAAAATTGATCACAATTTACCTGAAAATTGCACTTTAATGAGCATAAAAGATAAAAAAGGAGAGGAGGAATTAATCAATAAAATTGTTCAAAAATGTGGTAACAACGAATCAGATAATATGGAAATATTATTAAACGATAGACAAATAATGAATCTTCAAAATTGTCTAATCAATTTGGATGATACTGATTACATTATTTCTAATAAATTACCATTCGATTTACTCTCTATAGAATTGAGGGAAGCAATAAAGAACATATCAATATTAACTGGTGAAGAATTAACAGAACAATTATTAAACAATATTTTCTCAAAATTCTGCATTGGTAAGTAAATAGTTATTTTTTTGTAAATAAGTTGCTTGTAAATTATAATTAACTTGTTTAATTTTAAATTTTAGCTTGGACTGGGATTCGCCATTATTCCAAAGATTAATTGATTTTTGGGTAGAAGAAGATTTAGGTAGTGGTGATTTAACAGAATCGATTATTACAGAAAAAAATGGAATGGCTGAATGGATAGCTAAAGAAAAAGGTATTTTCTGCGGTACTGAAATTATCCAAAGAATATTTTATAAAATTGATAAAAATGTCGAAATTAAATTCTTTACTCAAGATGGCCAAGAATTCTCAAGAAATCAAAAAATACTAGAGTTAAAAGGATCCCCTAAAAGCCTTCTAGCTGGAGAAAGAATAACACTTAATATTGCAATGCACTTATCAGGAATATCAACTTTTACTAAAAGAATTATATCAAAATTGCGAAGCACAAAAATTAATTTAGTAGATACCAGAAAAACAACTCCTGGCTTAAGAAAACTAGAAAAATATGCTTTTAAATGCGGAGGGGGTATTAATCATAGAATGGGATTATATGATGCCGCAATGATTAAAGAAAATCATATTGCATGGAGTGGAAATCTTATAGATTGTGTACAACAGATTAGAAAAAATACCCCATTTACAACTCATATAATTATTGAGGCAGAAACAATAAATCAAGCAAAGGAGGCAATATTGGCAGGAGCAGATAGTATTTTACTTGATGAAATAGAACCTCTTATATTAAGAGATAATATAAAATCATTAAAAAAAATCATAAATAAAAATAATAAAGAGGTATTAATAGAAGTCTCTGGAATTAAAGTTGAAGAGATCGATAAATACTTAATTGATGGAATAGATTTAATTTCTACAAGTGCACCTATTACTAAAAGTAATTGGATAGATTTGAGTATGCGCTATATTAATTAAGTAGTAATGAAAATCGCTTAATATTTATGCTGTCTATATACCAGAAACTTACAAAAATTTTTGAGAATACTCTTAAGGAAAGCCTCGAGATCAATCAAAAAAATAATCTTTACAATAAACTCAGTTTGAATCTAATTACTCAATCTTCAAGAGAAGATTTAGGTGATTATCAATCTAATATATGTATGATTTTATCGAAAATTTATGAGAAGAATCCTCATCAAATTGCAGAAGAGTTCATCTCATTAATAGAAAAAAATAAAAATATTTTTAAAATCTGTAGTTCATTAGATATAGCTGGCCCAGGATTCATAAATATAAAATTGAGTGAAAATATTCTTTTAGAGGAACTAATTAAAAATACAAAATGTCCAAGGAATGGCATATCTCTAGTAGATAAAGAAAATAAAAAAATAGTTATCGATTTTTCAAGCCCAAATATTGCAAAAGAAATGCATGTAGGACATTTAAGATCAACAATTATTGGCGATTCGTTGGCTAGGGTATTTGAAATAAGAGGTTATGAAGTTATTAGATTAAACCATGTTGGAGACTGGGGAACTCAATTTGGCATGTTAATAACACATCTAAAAGATGTATATCCAGAAGCCCTTGAAAGTAGAGCAAATATCAACATTGGTGATCTTGTTGAATTTTATAAGGCTTCTAAAAAAAGATTTGATAATGAGGAAGAATTTCAAAAAAAAGCAAGAGCAGAAGTAGTTAGATTACAAAAAGGTGATCCTTCTTCAATATCTGCATGGAGAATTCTTTGTAGTGAATCTAGAAAAGAATTTAATTCAATCTATAGTACTCTCAATATCCAAATAAATGAACGTGGAGAATCTTTTTATAATCCTTACCTTGAGTCAGTCGTCAAAGAACTAGAACTTAAAAATATTTCAGTAGAGGACCAAGGGGCAAAATGCGTATTCCTGGATGGTATGTCCAATAAAGAAGGGGATAAACTGCCATTGATTATTCAAAAAAAAGATGGGGGATTCAATTATGCTACAACTGATCTGGCTGCTTTAAAATATAGATTTTCGGAACCTCCAAATGGCGATGGAGCAGGAAGAATTATATATGTTACTGATCAAGGTCAATCTAATCATTTTGCAGGGGTTTTTCAAGTAGCAAAAAAAGCAAAATGGATACCAGAAAATTGTAGTGTTGAGCATGTACCTTTTGGCTTAGTTCAGGGAATAGATGGCAAAAAGCTTAAAACAAGAGAAGGGGAAACAATTAAACTTAAAGACTTGCTTAAAGAATCAGTTAAAAGAGCCAAAAAAGATTTAATAAATAGAATTTCTGAAGAGCAACGAACAGAAAATGATAATTTCATTGCAAATACCTCAAATGTGATTGGGATAGGATCAGTAAAATATGCTGATTTAAGTCAAAATAGAATAACTAACTACCAATTTAGTTTTGATAAAATGCTAGCAATGAACGGTAATACTGCTCCTTATATTTTATATAGTTTGGTTAGAATATCAGGTATAAAAAGGAAAATAAAGAATGCCAGAAAAGAAGAAATTAACGAAAAGATTTACTTCAACGAAGATTCAGAATGGAATTTAATAAAGAAATTACTTAGGTTTGACGAAGTCATTATGTCAATAGAAAAGGATCTAATGCCAAATCGACTATGCAATTATCTCTTTGAACTTTGCCAAATATTTAATAGATTCTATGACCAACTACCAATTCTAAAAGCTGAACCAAAAACTATGAATTCCAGAATGGTCTTATGTACATTAACTGAAAAAACCCTAAGATTAAGTTTGTATCTTCTAGGAATTGAAACTTTAGAAAGAATGTGATGAACCCAAGAGATCCAAAAAATAACTTTCCACATGCAAGAAAAGAAATATTGTCTATGAAAGCATATTCTGCGCCGCTAGAAAACAGAAGAAATTTACTTAGACTAGACTTTAATGAAAACACATTAGGTCCAAGTCCTAGAGTACTTGAAGCCATTCAATCATTTGAATTAAATGAGATATCTATTTACCCTGAATACAATATTTTGAAAGAAATTGTTAGTAAGCACTATACAGAGAAGGAAATACCTATTGAAGAAATCGGATTATTTAATGGTGCAGATGCTGCAATAAATGCAATATTTAATTCTTTCGGGGATCCTAACCAAATATTTCTCACTACTTCGCCAACATTTGGTTACTATTCACCTTGCGCAGAAATGCGAGGAATGGAAATAATTAACTGTCCTTACATTGGGAAAGATTTCTTATTCCCAAAAAGTGAATTTAAAGAAAATATTTTAAAATACAAGCCAAAATTAATTTTTATATGCAACCCAAATAACCCTACAGGTACTTTATTAAAGGCTGAAGAAATAATTGATATTGCAAATCAAAATCAAGAATCACTATTAGTAGTTGATGAATTATATGAGAAATTCTATGGAGATACTCTTCTGCATAAAGTAGATTTTAAAAAAAACAAAAATATAATAGTTATTCAATCATTATCTAAAACCGCAGGATTAGCGGGTTTAAGGATAGGCTTTGCGTTTGGCAATAAGAAAATCATTGAAGCCATAAAAAAAGTTACGGGACCTTACGATATTAATAGTATTGCTGTTAAAGCAACCATAGCGGCTTTAGGTGATAAAGAATATATAGATAAATATATTAAGGAAGTAAAAGATGCAAGAATATGGATTAAAGACAAATTCGATAGTTTGGATATTAGGAGTCACTTTTGCAGTGGCAATTATTTTTTAATTTGGCCCAATAAGGATCCTAATTTCTTAGAAGATGAAATGCGCCAAAAAGGAATTCTCATAAGAAATATGCAAGGCAAAAAAATAATTGATGGGTCTATTAGAGTTAGTATAGGTACAAAAAAACAGATGAAATTATTTTGGGATGCATATAGTGAAATTGATCAGAAATAATAATTATTTAAATATATAAATCATATCTTTTTCAATTTTATTTGGATTAATGGAAAATCTATTTCCAACATATTGCACATTAAAATCAGACATATTTTCTAAAAAATCATCAGCATTTGAAAATTCACATGTTGGGTTATTCTCCTTATCTGATAAGAAATGAACAGGAATAACAATCTTAGGATTTAGTACCTTAACTATCTCTGCAGCTTCTTGTCCATTATAAGATTTATCCCCACCACCTATTGAAATAAACAAAATATCGGGATTAGACAACAAAATCTTATCATTAAGATCTAATTGCCCTGCAGAGCCTCCCATATGGACAATCTTTAAATTACTTTGCTCCCAAACCCATATTGTAGCCATTCCAAATCTTCTACCCTCAAATCGATCATGAGGAACGGCTATACCATTTAAAATGATTTCATTAAATTGATATGAACCTGGATCTACAAACATCAATTTATTATTGGGATTATATCCTTCGTCTGCCAATCTGGAGCTTGCGAGTATAAAGTCAAATTTTACATTCCATGGTTTACTTAAATGGCTTGCACAATCAACATTATCATAAGGATTTAAAAGTATAGTTTGTCCATCTCCTTTGACTAGAAAACTACTATGACCAAAACTCTTCAAAAGCAAATCTCCACCTAAGGCCGTTGCTGGCATTAAGAAAGAAAATAAAGAAAAAGCAATGAATTTTTTGATTTTTAAAATGCTCATAAACCTTTAAATGATACTACACATTTTCTGCTAAATTTAGGAAATTACTAATTAATTTATGCCCATATTGTGTTAGAACACTTTCAGGATGAAACTGCACACCCTGTATATGTCTATATTTCTTATGAGTTAAGCCCATAATAGTTGCATCTTCAGTCTGTGCTGTTATTTCTAAACAATTAGGTAGATTTGATTCATCAACTATCAAGCTATGATACCTAGTAGCTAAAAATGGACTTGAAATATCTTTAAATAATTCGGTAGATTCATGAAAAATATTGGATGTTTTGCCATGCATTAATTGCTTCCCAACAATTACCTTTCCCCCAAATGCTTGTGCAAATGCTTGATGACCTAAACAAACACCTAATGTTGGAATGTCTCGAGAAATATTTTTCAGAATATCAAGGCATACGCCTGCTTCACTAGGATTACCAGGGCCTGGTGAAAGCAAAATAGCATTAGGATTGATTTCTTTTATTTCTTGAAGAGAAATTTGATCGTTTCTTTTAACAATAATATTCTTAGCAATCGGATGATTCAGAGATAATTCTCCTAGATATTGAACAAGATTATAAGTAAAACTATCATAATTATCTATTACTAAAAACATTTTTTATAAATCAGTAAATAATAATTTTATTTTAGGAAGAAATAAGTATAGAGCAACAATTATTGAATTTAAAGAACCTAGAAATACTGCTGTTGCTGCTGTATCTTTAGAAATCCTTGCTAACTTATTAAATTTCTTATCTATTAAAAGATCAACTAAAGATTCTATTGATGTATTAATTAATTCAAGAATTAAAACTAAAAATATTGTCGAAAAAAGTATTATGTATTCAATATTAGAAAATTCAAATAAAGAAGATATAAGTAAAATTAAAAAAGCAGATAATAATTGAATTTTGAAGTTTCTTTCACTTTTAGCACAATAAATTAAACCATTGATTGCATACTTAAAGCTAAAAAAAACATTTTTGGATTTCCTATAAGAATGCTTTCTTTTACGATACAAGTTTCTCCTATTTCGCATAATTCAAAAAAAACTTTCGTTTGTTTTATTTTTAAAATCTAATATTGAAATTAGATAGTCCTGAAAATCTAGCATATTCTGTAGATCCTTTTCATCAGGATGATCCCAGCCTAATAAATGTAGAAATCCATGACTTGCGAGCCAAATTACTTCATCATGAAGGGAGTGTCTATGCTTTCTAGATTGCGATAATGCCATTTCATATGAAATAAATAAATCTCCAAGTTCAATACAATCTAAGTCTGCAAACTGATAATCCCCAGTAATCATTGGAAATGATAAAACATCAGTAGCAAAGTCTTTGTTAAGCCATTTCTTATTTAACTGTTTAATCTCAAGATTATTTAGAAATTCAAAACTTAAAGAAAAAGAACTTCCATTAAGAATACTAGAAAATCTTGATCTTTTATCATGAATTACACAATTGATCCATTTAGTAAAAACATCTTTCCAAAATAAATTATCAAAAATTAAATCACACTTATTAGAAGTTTTTAAATGTTCAATAGATTGACTGAATTTAAAAACTAAATCAACTTTTAATTCTGAATTATCTTCATAATCCATAATTAATGTATGGGTATATTGGGTTTACCTAGAGTTGCGACCAGAAGCAATAAGCCAACTAAAAAAAGAAAAGTCATAAAGAAATGAGAGAGACTTTTATTCCCTTTCTTTACCATATTTTTCATAGCTAATTTAATAAAACTAGCAGGAGGGCTTTTTTTTTCAAAATTATTTTTTTTAGATTCCATAAAAATTAGAAGTTTTGTTGAGAATTAATTTTATGCCTTAGCAATTCATGAATAAATTGATCAAGATTACCATTAAGCACTCCATCTAAGTCATTAGTTTCTTTCATTGTGCGCAAATCTTTAACCATTTGGTAGGGGTGAAAAACATAATTTCTTATTTGATTGCCCCATGCTGCCTCAACAATATCACCTTTGATATCAGCAATTTCTGAAGCACGTTGTTCTTTAGCAATTACTAACAATTTGGCTTTTAAAAGTAATATTGCTTTCTCTTTATTTTGCAACTGAGATCTTTCCTGAGTACACCTTACAGAAATTCCTGTTGGGAGATGGGTCGCGCGCACAGCAGTTTCAACTTTATTGACATTCTGACCACCTGCGCCACCTGACCTACTTGTTGTAATTTCTAAATCTTTTTCTGGTATTTCTAAAGAGATATTCTCATCTAATTTAGGCATAACCTCAACTCCAGCAAAACTAGTCTGTCTCTTTCCATTAGCATTAAAAGGAGAAATCCTCACTAACCTATGAGTCCCTTTTTCATTTTGTAAATAACCATATGCATATTTACTATCTATTTCAAAAGTCACACTTTTAATTCCAGCTTCTTCACCTTCAGATATATCATCTATAACTAATTTCATTGAATGATTGTCTGCCCACCTTTTATACATTCTCAACATAATTTCTACCCAATCTTGAGCGTCTGTTCCACCTGCACCAGCATTGATAGTTACGACAGCTCCTTCTTTATCATATTCTCCAGATAATAATCTCTGCAATTCCCAACTATCAAGGTTTTCTTTTAAGCGAACCAAACCTTTATTGGCCTCAGAAATTAATTCTTTGTCAGCCTCTAAAGAATAAAGCTCAATGGATGCTTGGGCATCTGATATGTACATTTTCCACTGATTTAAAAAACCTAATTGCTCTTTTACATCATCTAATATCCTCATCTGTTTTTTTGCTTCACTTTGGTTTTCCCAAAATGAAGGCTGTGAGACCATAATTTCTAGTTCTTTTTGCCTTGCTTTGAGTCTTGGAACGTCAAAGACAATCCTGCACCTCAATCAAACGTTGAGTTAATTCTGCAAGATCTCTCTTAAAGTCTGCTATGTCAATCAAAATATATTAGTAGTTATTACTAATAATTTAACAAGTCAAATGATTTAATAGTATTAAGTAAATAATATTTTAAAAATGGCAAAAGTAGAAATTTACACATGGCAATCTTGTCCTTTCTGCATAAGGGCTAAATTACTACTTAAGAGAAAGAATATCGAGTTCATTGAACACGAAATTGATGGGGATGAAAAAGCGAGAGAAAAAATGATACTTAGATCTAATGGAAGAAGAACAGTCCCACAAATTTTTATAAATGATAAGGGAATTGGTGGATGCGATGAACTTCATAGATTAGAGAATGAGAATAAACTAGATTTATTAATTAAATAAAAATTATGAAGTTTCTTTTTGTAATTGATCCAGTAAAGAACATTAACCCCGAAAAAGACTCTTCAGTAGCATTAATGGAGGCTGCATCAAGGAGATCTATAGATGTTTGGATTTGCACACCTCAGGACCTCGAAGCAAGAGGAGATGAAGTGTGGGCTTCAGCAAAAGAAATAAATAGTAATCCTTGGCTATCAATATTAAAAAATGAATGCTTACCGCTTGCTGAATTTAATTGTATCTGGATGAGGAAAGATCCCCCTGTAAATGAAGGTTACTTATATGCAACACATCTTTTAGAAGTTGCCGTAAGAAAGGGAGTTAAAGTAATTAACAAACCCTCATCTTTGAGAGCATGGAATGAAAAACTAGGGGCCCTAAGATTTAGCCACTTAATGGCACCAACATTAGTAGCAAGTAAGATAAATGATCTTATGAATTTTGCCACAATCAATGAAGACGTCGTTGTAAAACCATTAGGAGGCAAAGGCGGCCAAGGAGTAATACGTGTTACTAATAATTCTCCTTGTATAAGAGCAATGATTGAATTAATAACCTGCCAAGAGCAACTACCAGTAATGATGCAGAAATTTATTCCAGAAGTTAGTTTTGGTGACAAACGAATTATTATTGTTAATGGTCAACCATTAGGGGCTATTAATAGAATTCCCAAAGAAGGAGATTTTCGAAGTAACTTAGCCTTAGGAGGAAAACCTGAAAAATCAAATTTGTCAGAAAAAGAAAAAATTATATGTAAGGAATTATCAGTGCAATTAAAAAATGAGGGTCTTTTCTTTGTTGGTATTGACGTAATTAATGGAATGCTAAGTGAGATAAATGTAACAAGTCCAACGGGTCTAAGGGAAATTGAAAAATTCTCCAACCAGTCAATCTCGGACGAAATAATTAACAAACTTATTGCAATTATCTAGGAAAAACTTGCATAGCAAGAGCTCTGATCTTTAAATTTATTTCTTGTAATTCAAAATCGACTTTTGACCCTTTTACAAGACCAGAACCAGCTGTAAACTGCAATTTTTCTTCAATATATCTTGCACCTCTTATTGCTACTCTAAAATCTGAATTACCATTAGAATCAACCCAACCAATTGGAGCGGCATAGTTATCTCGCGAAAAAGATTCTAGATGATCTATAAAATCTAATGCTTCATTTTTTGGGAGGCCACAAACAGCTGGGGTTGGATGAAGAATCTGAAGCAAGTCAAACGGACAACATTCATCAAATATAGATTTTATTTTAGTGCATAAATGAGATATAGGACCAAACGAAACAACCTCTAACGGTCCTTGAGTATACTCATTCATATTTAATAATTTCAAAGACTGAATTAAATAATTAATAACAAAATCATGTTCGATTTTATCCTTATAACTATTTAGAAGAAATTTATTATCTATCTCAGAGGGAGCAGTTCCTGCTATCGCCTCTAAAGTTAATATGTTCTCACTAAGAGAAAATAATTTCTCTGGTGATGCCCCAAAAGTTATATCATCATTATTTCTTTTCCAAACATATGAACAACTATTGGAAAGATTGGATCTGAAATTCTTCAGAATCAAATTTAAATCTAAAGCCTGATTTATTTTGAAATCTAATCTTTTGCATAAAACAATTTTTTGAATATCACCTTTATCTATAATATTGAGTCCCTTTACGATAGATTCTCTAATATCTTCATTAGATTTTTCTAATAAAAGATTAAATCTTCGAATTTGACTTTTATCAAACTTTCTCTTTATCTTGATAGACTTTTGTATATCAATAATTTGATTTCTTATTCTGCAGATTTCTTTTATTAAATCTTCAGTCTTTGAGGAATTATATAATTGATAATTAACTCTCAACCAAAACTTTTCAGATTTTTTGATGATTAGAAATTTAGGCAATATCGCTTCCATACGAGGCACCTCATTAGCCTTCAAAATTTCAATAGGAGTATTATCGAAAGAAAAAAAATAAATTACCTTTGATAAAGAAGCTACGTCATCTTGATTATTGAAAAAAATCATTTCATTAAAGATCTTATTGGTAAAATGTCTTGCCTGATCAAACTTATTTAAATCATTAAAAAAGCAATATCTACATTTATCTAAAGCTATATAGGACAACGCTTCATTTTCTTCCCAAAAAGAAGAAAAAGAATATTTCTCAAAGAAATAATTATAAGTATCTATTAAATCTATAGTTGGCAAATTCAGACAAATACTTAACAATCCTTCAGTCAAACCAGTATTCTCTAATTGGATTGAAAGATCTTTTATAAATTCTGAAAAGGTTGCTTCATGATTCATCACTTATTGAAAATAACTAAAAACAATTCAATAAAGTAAAAAATGTAACTCAAATTATAATCTATATTAAATAATAAGCTTACTCTATAGGTCGTTTATAAATGAATTTAAGAAAAAAACAGTTATGGTGGCAAGCATTAAAATGGCCTCTTTATTCAGTTGCAATAATGCCTATATTTATCTCTGCAGCTTTTAATTTATATTTATTCAATACAATCAGATTCGGAAATTTATTTTATTTTACTATTGCATCAATATTAATTTTATTCTGGGAAAACTTAACTAATGATTTGTTTGATTCAGAGACAGGTATTGATGAATTTAAATTTCATTCAGTGGTAAATCTTTTTAAAAATAAAAAAGTTTTAAATTTAATCGCATATTTCTCTTTATTTATTGGACTTATATTGATTTCAATTATATCTCTTTCAACAAATATAAATATTCTTTTCTTAATCCTTGGATGTTGTTTTCTTGGATATATATATCAGGGTCCTCCATTTAGATTAGGTTATTATGGGCTGGGTGAACCTTTATGCTGGATAGCATTTGGTCCATTAGCGCACTCAGCGGCATTATTAGCATTCAATCCTCATACAAACAACTTGTCCAAGATTCCATGGAAAGAATCTTTATTAATAGGTTCAGGGCCTGCATTAGCTACCACATTAATATTATTTTGCTCTCATTTTCATCAGATTAATCAGGATAAAAGACATGGTAAACGATCTCCTTTAGTTATAATTGGAACGAAAATAGGTGCATTTTGCATACCATTAATAATTTCACTAATTTATATATTAGAACTATCTTTAATATTGAAAGGATTTATTCCTAATTATTGCCTTCTCTATTTTATTAGCTTACCTTGTGCTTTTAAACTGATAAAACTACTGAAAAATTTTCACAATAAGCCAGATATAATTAAAAATTGCAAGTTTATAGCAGTGAAATTCCAAACACTTAATGGGACTGGATTAATTTTAGGTTTTTCAATTTACTATTTAATTAATAAATGAAAATACTTTTTAAAAAAAAATATTTTTTTTTCAGACTTGCTAGGTCTGTTACTAATTCAAGAAAGCAATTAATATCAAAAAAAGGATGGATTATTAAATTAGAAAATAATGAAGATAATAAAATCGGCTTTGGAGAGGTATCACCTTTATATCCAGAAAATATTAAAGCATGTGAAAAAGATATTGCCTTAATACCCGATTATTTGGAAAGATCAGAGCTACTAAAGCAAATTAAAAAATTTCACCCTTGCGTTCAATCTGGATTAAATACTGCCTTAGCAGAACTAAATGGAGAACTGGTTTTTGATAGAGAACATAAATTTGATAAAATTCACCAATCTGCAATTCTATGCGATTCGGAAAATATTTTAGATGAAATATATATTCACATGAAAAAGCCCATATCAATATCAGAACCGATTACTTTAAAATGGAAGGTGGGAATAAAAGATAGGAAATCAGAGGAATTGTTGTTAGAAGAGATTCTTAACCTAATAAACGAAAAAATAAGACTCAGAATAGACCCTAATGGTACTTGGAATAGAGAAGTAGCAACTCGATGGGCAGATATTCTAAAAGATATTTATAATCTCGACTGGCTGGAGCAGCCATTATCTGAAGATGACCTAGAAGGGCTAAATTCACTTCAAAAAAAAATTCCTGTAGCATTAGATGAATCTCTTTTAAAACATCCACACTTAATTAATAAATGGAATGGATGGCAAATTAGAAGACCTTCTCAAGAGAAAAATCCGATTAAGCTATTGAAAGAATTAGAGAATAAAAAAGCTTACAGAGCAATCAGCACATCGTTTGAAACTGGAATAGGCAGAAGAATTATCAATCAACTTGCTTTTCTTCAATTAAAAGGGCCAACTCCAAAAGTGCCTGGTTTAGCTCTAAAACAAACTCCAAAAACTTCTCTTTTTTCAAATAATGCCGAACTAATATGGGATAAATTATGAATATTAATTCCAAGATCGTAAGAATTATTGTTCAACATAATGAAGATATAAGTGCAGAATTAGTTTTAAAGAATATTAAAGAAAAAAAAATAATATACATAACAAATTCCAAAAATTCTTGGGATGCAAAATCTATACAAACCAACTTGGAAACCCCTGCTATTATCTTGAACAGTAGCGGTAGCATGAATGTAGCTAAAAGATGTATCCACACAATTCATAATTTAGATGCTTCAGCTATTTCTTCTGGTGCATGGTTAAAAGATCTAGGCATTGAATTAGAAAATTGTTTTATATTTAATACTCTTCCTCTAAACCATATAAGCGGTCTTATGCCATTGTGGAGAAGTAAGCAATGGAATTGCAAATATATATCGATCCCTCCTCAACTAATCAAAAAGACTAATAATCTATATCAACAAACAATTTCATTAAAAGATAAAAACAAAAACAATCTAATTACCTCTCTAGTACCAACTCAACTAAACAGACTATTAAAGGAAGGTCAAGGAATAGCATGGTTAAAACTTTTTGATGTGATTTGGATCGGAGGTTCATCAATTTCTAAAGATGTTGCTGATCAATGTAGAAAAGAAAAAATCAAATTAGCTCCATGTTATGGAACTACTGAAACTGCAGCAATGATAACCTGTTTAAAACCTTCAGACTTTTTAAAGGGAAACAATACATTAGGTGAACCATTAAAAGACATTGATTTGAAAATTAATCAAAAAAGTCTAATTACTATTAAATCAAAAAGGTTAGGATCTGAATATATAAGTCCCATAGAAACAAAACCTTTCGCAAATATTGATGGATGGTGGGCGAGTAGCGACCTGGGAGAAATAACTACCATCAATCATCGCGTTTTCCTTAAGTTTTTAGGAAGGGCTGATAATGCATTTCAATCTGGAGGGGAAACTGTATACCCTGAAGTAATTAAAAAGAAATTGAAAGAAATAATCGCATCAGAAAAATTACCAATAATAAATATATTAATTTGTCTTATAGAGGATGAGATTTGGGAAAATAAATTTGAAGTTTACCTAGATTTCGAAAAACAAATAACATCAAAAAGAAGAAAAGTATCCTTAAAAATAATTGAAAGATATTGCTTGGATTGGCCTAGGCATGAAAGACCAACTAGTCTAAAAATAAAGTCTCTAGAAAAAAAAAATAGTTGGAAAGATATTTAGACTGATGAATTAACATTCCATAATCTTATTTTCTAAATTTGATGCCTCAATCCATAGTTCTAAGGATTGGGGTAAATCTATCTTTTTTTTTGTTTTAATATCGATTGAACAATGCACAATATTTACATTTGCCACTTTCTTGGAATTACAAATAAAAATAGTTTCAACTTTAAATAAGTGATTATTTATTTTTGTAGGTTTTATAGATATATCAAGATTACAACCAAGTTCTATGGGAGCATAGAAATTAGCCTCACAGTTAATAATGGGTAAAGCTCTATCAATTTTATTTGTGATAGAAGGAAATATATCCATAGAAGATATGCCATATTTTTCAATACTTTCTTCCCAGGATTGATGTGCCCAGTCTAATAAATTATGAAAATGTATAACACCTGCTGAATCACATTCTCCAAATTTAACTTTCCTTTCCAATCGTAACCAATAATCAGATTTCATCAAAAAATTATCTATCAACTGATCCCATGATTACATCAATAGATCCCAGTATTGCCATAATATCAGCAATCTTATTTCCTTTAAGGATATGAGGTAATATTTGTAAGTTATTAAGATCTGCGGCTCTTATTTTAAATCTCCAAGGTGTGACTTCGTTATTTCCCTGAATGAATACCCCTATTTCTCCCTTTCCTGATTCGAGCCTTGTATACAATTCTCCATTTGGAATTTTAAAAGTAGGTGCAACTTTTTTTGATACATACTGATAATCTAAACCAAAAATTTCACTTTTTTTATCCTCTGCGGCCATTCTCTTTGCCTCTAAATTTTCAGTAGGTCCTCCCGGAATCATCTCACATGCTTGACGGATTATTTTTAGAGACTGTCTCATTTCTTCAATTCTTACTCTATAGCGAGCATAACAATCTCCCTCTTTAGCAGATGCAATTTCCCAATCAAAATCTTCGTAGCATTCGTATTTATCAGCTTTTCGTAAATCCCATGATACTCCTGATGCTCTTAACATAGGTCCTGATAAGGACCAATTAATAGCTTGTTCTCTATTAATAGTTCCTAAACCCTCTATCCTTCTTCTAAAAATTGGATTATTAGTGATTAATTTCTCATACTCATCAATCTTCGGGCCAAACCATTCACAAAAATCAATACATTTATCAAGCCATCCGTAAGGTAAATCACAAGCCACACCTCCAATTCTAAAATAATTGTTATTAATTAATCTTTGACCGGTTGCGGCTTCCCAAAGATCATAAATCATTTCTCTTTCTCTAAAAATGTAGAAGAAAGGTGTTTGTGCTCCAACATCAGCCAGAAAAGGACCAAGCCAAAGTAGATGATTTGCAATTCTGTTAAGCTCTAACATTATTACTCGTATATAACTTGCGCGTCTGGGGACAGTAATATTTGCCAGCTTTTCTGGCGCATTTACTACAATAGCTTCATAAAACATACCAGCGGCATAATCCATTCTGCTTACATAAGGGACATACATCACATTTGTTCTATTCTCAGCTATTTTTTCCATACCCCTGTGCAAATAGCCTATTACCGGTTCACAATCAATGACATTCTCTCCATCTAGAGTCACAACCAATCTAAGAACTCCATGCATCGATGGATGATGTGGACCAAAATTCACAACCATTGGTTCAGTTCTTGTCTCTAATTGAGCCATTGAAAATTAAAGTTCTAATTAAATACTAGTAGAAAGTTATGGAAAATGACTCCACTAATTTATCTTTGTTTAATCACAAATCTGTAATGAAGCAAGAAATCCTAGATTCTATAGATTATTGCCCACATATTACATTCAAAGAATTCCATGGAATTGATGCCACCTTGGGAGGCGGTGGGCATACTTATGAGTTATTAAAAAAGTACCAAAATTTAAAAATATTGGGACTTGATCAAGACCCTCATGCAAGAATTGCATCAAGTATTAATTTAAAAGAATTCCAAAATAGAATTGTGATCGATGCCTGCAATTTTGGAGAATATTTGCCTTCCCATAAGGTTTCTTTTATTATTGCAGATCTAGGAGTTAATAGTAATCAAATTGATAACCCAGAGAGAGGATTTAGTATCCAAAAGGACGGGCCATTAGATATGCGTATGAATCCTTCCTTAGAAATGACGGCTGAGAAGTTAATAAATAAAATTAGTGAAAAAGATTTAGCTGATTTAATTTATCAATATGGTGATGAGAGACTATCACGAAAAATCGCACGTAAAATCAAAAAAGAAATAAAAGAAAGAGGAAATTTCTCAGGAACTAAAGACTTAGCTTATACTATAGCCGGTTGCTTTCCTCCCAAACAAAGATACAGGAAAATTCATCCTGCAACTAGGACCTTTCAAGCCCTAAGAATTGCTGTAAATCAAGAAATAGATGTTTTACAGAAACTATTAGATAATGCTTCAAATTGGCTTCTGCCTGGAGGCATAATTTCAATTATAAGTTTTCATTCAATAGAAGATAGATTAGTCAAAAATCATTTCAAAAATGACATTAGATTTAAACCTATAAATAAAAAACCTATAACTCCCTCTGCAAGCGAACTGATTGCAAATAAAAGATCAAGAAGTGCTAAATTGAGAATTGGACAACTAAATTAAATGAATTTATTTATATTTTATAATTTCAATTAACTTTGAGATTTCAAAAATAGTTTTTTCAATATCATCTGAAGAAGTCATTAAACCAATACTTAATCTGATAGATGCCTCAGCTTCTCTTAGAGATTTTCCTAATGCAAGTAAAACATGCGAGGGTTTACCGTTACTACAGGCTGATCCACTTGAACAAATAATTTTTGATTTTAATCTTTTATGCAAGAGAGACCCATTAACATCTAAAAATGTAATATTCAAATTATGAGGTAATCTTTTATCCATTGATCCATTTACTACAATAGAAGGAATATTTTCTTGCAAACCTTTAAGCAAATTATCTCTATAAAAAGAAAGTTGCTCTGCATTTTGCGAATTATTATTAATTGCTATCTCAATAGCTTTTGTGAAACCTACAACCAGAGGTAGAGGGATAGTTCCAGGCCTTAATCCAAATTCTTGTCCACCCCCAAGGCTTAATGGTTCTATTTCAATCCCTTCATCGATAATTAAAAGTCCTACACCTTTTGGACCATATATCTTGTGAGAGCTAAAAGTAATCATATTAGCCAATAAGTCTAAATCTGGCATTGGCATGAAACCAATGCATTGAGCGGCATCACTATGAAAAATAATTCCTTTAGACTTGCAAATTGAAGCAATCCATTCCAAAGGTTGAATAACTCCAATTTCATTGTTTGCAAGCATTATGCTAACCAAAAATGTTTCTGGTTTTAACGCATCAAGGAATTTCTTTTGTGAAATCAATCCATCTTCTTCAGGTTCTATTTCAGTTAAAGAATATCCCTCTTTTTGTAATTTTCGTAAGGGTTCTAAAACTGCTTGATGTTCTGTTTTGAGTGTAATAATATGTCCATACTTGCCATTCTTCTTGAAGAAATTTCTTGCATATCCAATTAATGCTAAATTATTTGATTCAGTTGCTCCACTTGTAAATATAATCTTCTTTTTCTTGAGATTTAAATATTCTTTTATTCTCTCTCTTGAAACTTCAAGAACTGCACTAGCGTTAATATTCGCTAAATTTGATTTACTAGATGGATTTGCAAAGTTTTTAGTCCAAAATGGATTCATAGATTCAACAACTTCATCTAAACAAGGAGTTGATGACTGGTAGTCTAGTAAAATAGGACTTGTTAGCATAATTTTTAGTATATAAAATTTTCAGTAAGTTCATTTAATTTCACTCACTAACAAATGGATAGTTCTAATAATCTTAAAGAAACAACAAAAAAATCACAAATTTTACTTGTCGATGATGAACCTGGTTTAAGAAATGCAGTAAAAACTTTTCTTGAAGATGAAGGTTTTGAGGTAACAGTTGCATTAGATGGAGAAGATGGCTGGGAAAAAGCTCAAAAATTTTATCCAGATCTGATTATTAGTGACATAATGATGCCAAGATGTAATGGCTATGAATTATTAGAGAGAGTTAGAGGAGATGAGAGATTGAGTGGAACCCCTCTTATTTTTTTAACGGCTAAAGGTATGACCCTTGATAGAACTCAAGGATATTTAGCAGGCGTTGATGACTATATTGCAAAACCTTTTAATCCTGAAGAACTTTCAGCAAGAGTAAGAAATGTCATTAATAGACAAGAAAGATTACTTAAAGAAGCCGCAAAATTTGCAGATATTGATGTCAGCAAAATGGCAAAACAAATTACTGAGATAAGATCAATGTTGACAAAAAATAATCCAGCAAATCAAGATGATTCATCATCACTGCCAAGTTTTACCCCTAGAGAAGAAAGTGTATTGCAACTAGTGGCAGAAGGTTTAATGAATAAAGAAATAGCAAGAAAATTAGAAACTTCTATTAGGAATGTTGAGAAATATGTGAGTAGATTATTTATTAAAACATCTACTTCTAGTCGTACTGAACTAGTTAGATACGCTCTTGAGAATCATTTAGTTACATAGTCTAATTTATTTTTTTAAATTCAATCAGTTTTGAAAAATAAAAAGGTGCTTTGTTCAATTTTTGTTGAACAACTTCAAACCCTTTCTCTTTGGCAGCATTTATTATTCCTTTTTCCTTTAATGTATAAGCCCTTGTGGTTTTGCTGGGTCCAGGAAATAATTTTCCAATATTTTTCAAAACTGCTAAAAAAGGAGTATAAGGAGCAAAGCTTACAATGAGCTTGGATTCACTTAAATCACAAAGATGTTTAACCATTTCCTCAGCTACAGCCTGAGGATAATGTATAAAAACATCTAGGCAAATTACATAATCGAAATTTCCAGTTAATCTTTCCAAATCGCATGTTTTAAATTGAATATTTTTAGGACTAAGACCAGAATTTTTAATTCTTTTTTTTGTTTCATTAATCATAGATGCAGAAATATCACTTACCTGAATATTGCTAATTCCCATTTTTAAAAGAGGCAATGTGAGGCTACCTACGCCACAACCTGCATCACAAAATTTTTTTTCTAAAAACAGGGAATCTTTTTCAATCCAATCAATGACATCATCAACTGTTTTCTGATGACCTATTCTAATATTCTTTTGAACAGTATTTACATCATCAGATTTACTATAAATTCTCCTCCACCTATCGAATCCAGTACCATTAAAGTAATCTTTAACTTCTGTTTTCTCGAGATTCTTACTGTTGTTCATAAATTTCTTTACAAAATATTTTTTTAATATTAACTAACTAGCGTTCAACTAATAGCACGTCATGATAAGAAAAGAATTGTTTTGTTATTTTGTCTACATCTAATTCAGGGTCTATTTATAAAATTGCCATTGTCATGGGAAGTGACTCAGATCTTCAAACAATGAAGCCTGCCATTGAAATTATTGAAGATTTTGAGATCAATTTTGAGGTATGTGTTTTATCAGCGCATAGGACTCCAGCTGAAATGATTAAATATGCCAGAGAAGCAGAATCAAATAATATAAAAGTTATAATAGCTGGAGCAGGAGGAGCTGCCCACTTACCAGGCATGATTGCTTCAACAACAACTATTCCTGTTGTTGGGGTTCCGGTTCAAAGCAAAACACTAAATGGTATTGATTCTTTATTATCAATAGTTCAAATGCCAGCTGGGGTTCCAGTTGCTACTGTTGCTATTAATGGTGCCCATAATGCAGGTTTATTAGCAATTCAGATCATAAGTTTGTTCGAAAAATCGATAAACAAGAAACTAAAATCATACAAAGAAAAACTTCATCAAAAAGTAGTTATGGCAAATACTAATCTCCAAAGAATGGGAGCAGAAAATTATCTCAAGAATTCTTAAGAGTTACTTTAACTAATTTAAGAACTTAAGTTTATTCGATCTTTTTCAGTTAAAAAATTTACGATCTTTTCAACGGATTCACTCAAATTTAGTGTGCCTGTATTAACAGTAATTTCAGGACTAGAAGGAATCTCATATGGACTCGATATTCCAGTGAAATCATTAATTTCTCCTAATCGAGCCTTTTTATATAGTCCCTTTGTATCCCTTTGCTCACAAACCTCGAGATTAGCAGCACAAAAGACCTCAATAAAATCATTTCCTATTATTTTTCTTACTTTGTCTCGATCTGTTTGAAAAGGAGAAACAAAAGCAGTGATAGTGATTATCCCTGCATTCATAAATAAATTAGCTACTTCTCCTATTCTTCGAATATTTTCTTCTCTATCTTTATCAGAAAATCCTAAATCTTTACATAAACCATGTCTTATATTGTCTCCATCCAGTATAAATGTTGATAATCCTTGTTTATGTAAATAATCATTTAGGGCATTAGCTAAAGTACTTTTCCCTGAGCCAGACAACCCAGTAAACCACAGAACCATCCCCTTATGACCACGCATATTCTCTAATTTCTCTCTATCAACAGTTAAGTGATGCCATTTTATATTTTTATCAGAAATTTGAGGATCCGATTGCTTCATTATGTTTAATTAACAAATATTGTTCAGTGCTTATTTTAACCTGGAAAACTTTACAAAAGATAGCCATCTTTACGTAGAAATTCTTTGACCTTTTCTACCAGGCTACCCTGTAAGCAAATTTCTTCACCATTGATAGCGCCACCAGTACCACAAAAAATCTTCAAATCCTTAAGTAATTTCTTATATTTTTGATCTTCTTGAAATTTCAGACCCTCTATAAGTGTTATCGTTTTACCTTTTTTGCCTTTTTTTTGGGTATGTATTTTTATTTTTGAATTATTTGTAGGAAGAGGAGTTTCACGTTTTCTTTCATTAAGATTTTGTCTATTGTCAAATTCAATCCAATTTTTTTTTCGCATATTATTTAGATTAATCTATAGTGGAATTAATGATACATCATAAAAAGTTGGTAGGTTCTATTTCTCTAAATAATCAAGAAGACAAAAAAGGTGCTCCCAGTCTTCCGAATAATCATGGTAGATATGGACAATATGGTGGACAATATGTCCCAGAAACACTAATGCCAGCTTTACTTGAGTTAGAAAAAGCTTTTAAAGATGCTTGGTCAGATACAGAATTTAACTCACAATTGAAACAATTGCTAAAAAACTACGTAGGAAGAGCAACACCTCTATATGAAGCCGAGCGATTAACGAAACATTACGAAAAGGAAAAAGTAAGATGTAGAATTTGGTTAAAAAGAGAAGATCTAAATCATACTGGAGCTCATAAAATCAATAATGCTTTAGGTCAGGCATTATTGGCTATAAGGATGGGTAAGAAAAGAATCATTGCTGAAACTGGTGCTGGCCAACATGGTGTAGCTACAGCAACAGTTTGTGCAAGATTTGGATTAAAGTGCGTAATTTATATGGGTGAAGAAGACATCAAAAGACAATCATTAAACGTTTTTAGAATGAAATTGCTCGGCGCCGAGGTCAAAGTAGTTACATCTGGAACCGCAACTCTCAAAGATGCCACAAGTGAAGCTATTAGAGATTGGGTCTCAAATGTAGAAAACACGCACTATATTTTAGGTTCCGTAGCGGGTCCTCACCCATACCCTATGATGGTAAGAGATTTTCATGCAGTTATTGGTAACGAAACAAAGCAACAATGTCTTGATGCTTTTGGTTCATCACCGGACATTTTATTAGCATGTGTAGGGGGAGGTTCAAACGCAATGGGACTCTTTCACCCTTTTGTAAACAATAAGAAAGTCAGATTAATTGGAGTAGAAGCGGCTGGTAGTGGTCTAGATAGCGATAAGCATGCGGCAACAATTACTAAAGGAAGTATTGGCATATTACATGGATCCATGAGTCTTCTCTTACAAAATGAAGAGGGACAAGTTCAAGAGGCTCACTCAATTAGTGCTGGTCTTGATTATCCAGGTGTTGGACCTGAGCATAGTTATCTTAAAGAAATTGGCAGAGCAGAATATGGATGTGTTACTGATTCAGAAGCTCTAGAAGCATTAAAATTAGTCAGCAAGTTAGAAGGTATAATACCTGCTTTAGAAACTGCTCATGCATTTGCATGGCTTGAAAAATTGTGTCCCTCTCTGACTCAAAATACTGAGATTGTTATTAATTGCTCTGGGAGAGGCGATAAAGACGTAAATACTGTTGCTAAAAGTTTGAATGAACTAAATTAAACTAGTATCTAGCCATTTGAGGGTCTATATTTTGGGACCAACCATCTATACCTTCTTCAAGGTTCCAAATCTCATGGGCAAAATCGTTATCCAGCATCCATTGTGAAAAATGGAAACTTCTTACACCCATATGACAGAGTACAACAATTTTTTTGTTCTCTAAAATATTTAATCTGGATTTTAAATAATCAACAGTTATTTCACTCATGGGCATATGAATGAAAGAAAAGGGTAGTGTAACTATTTCTAACTCTGAAACTTCTCTAACATCAATAATAATTGGCTGTTCTATCTCTGAATTTAACCATTCATTTAAATTATGAGCTGAAATTGATTTTGGTATTTTCCTCAAATTAACTATGAAATAAGACTTAGTAACAATTTAATAATAAGAGTTGAAATTCAAAAGGTTTTGTTAAAAATAAAAATAAAAATGAATATCAAGATATTACTAATAGCAATAATTTTTACGATTTTTACAACCCTTTTTTTTGTCATGAAGCCCCATAGCAACAATGGAGGATTACCAGATACCAACATCACAACTCTCGAAATCATGAAATATAGGCAAGATAATAATGATTTAACATTAATATCTAATTTGAATGGCTTAGAAATAAACAATAATCTAAGGACATACTTTTATGAGCAAAATAATAATCAATGGGAAATACCAAAAGAAGGTATTCTGAACCTTCTAGGCAAAAGCTTGAAAGAAAATTTAAATGATATTTATGATAATCAATTCTTACTGTCTATTTCAGATTTAAAAGATTATGAAGACAAAATAATTCTAATTATCAAACTCAATGAAAAAGCATTAAATAATGAATTTATAGCTAATCAATTAGAAAATATCAATACGTTATTTGAAATAAAAGAGCCAAGTTATTTTAATTATCTTACTATTACAGAGGATAAATTTCTAATACTTTCTAGCAATAAACAATTAATTCTTAATGCAATAAAATCTTCACAAAATAAATCTAGTAATGATCATAGAAAAGTATTAGAAGAAAAATTACAAAATCAATTCAAATCAGAGAAATTATTATTAATATCTAATAATCATATTTTGGATAAAATTCAATCAGATAATACAAAAGTAACTGAACAAAAACTAATAACAACATTTTCATCAAGTAATCATATCGTAAAGCTTAAAACAGGTACAATTAATAATAATAAAAATACAAATATATCTGAATTAAATATTTTAAATAATCAAAATAGAAATATAAGCTTAATATATTCTGATCAAACAGAAAGTTATCTAAGAAACTTTTCTTTTATCGAGTTAAATGATAATCAAAAAAAACTGAATGCAGAATTAGCTGAAATATCCAATCTAGAAAAATTATTTTTAAAAAGTAATGAAGATTGGCTAATCAGCATTCCCATCAAAGGAGAAAATAACATAAATATAAAAAATTTAGAATTTTTAAAAGACTATGAATATGAAAACTTAAAAGTTAATAACTTAGACTATAAAATATGGTATAAAAACAGCTTAGAAAATATTGATAATAATGTTATCTTTAAAGAAAAATACAAATTATTTTCATGTGAAACAGATGATTTTATTATTATAAGCAATAGCATTTCAGAATTAAATAAAGGACTAAATATAAAAGAAGAAAGTA
>CEPK01043761.1_pt1 | contig 25324 bp, 29 predicted proteins | sample 356231 | NCBI WGS metagenome assembly CEPK01 (sample SAMEA2620259, study PRJEB7988) | marine metagenome | biome: marine biome (ENVO:00000447); feature: deep chlorophyll maximum layer (ENVO:xxxxxxxx); material: "saline water (ENVO:00002010), including plankton (ENVO:xxxxxxxx)" | depth 80 m
AAACTTATAAAGGTAAGAATTTATGTACTATAGATTTCTTATGCTCTACAAATAATGAATCATTTAATAATCCTGTCATCTATAGTTACATACAAGCAAACATAGGTGATGATGATATTAATGCTTTCAAGATAGAGACTGTTAACTATCCTGATAGAGCAAACCATCTTGAGAAGTTACGTACAGGAATGTATAGTACATCAACGATAGGAATTATTGCACCTGCTATTACTAGTGGTAATCTACCTTCTGCAGGTGCTACTACAGAGGAAGGATCAACTGGATCAGATGATAGTACACCCAGTGGATCTATTCAAGAACCCGTTAACTTTACAGCACAGTCTGTATTTAATGAATCAAGTAATCTCAATCCTGATTTTCCATTCCCTAAGGTCAACTCGGAATATTTTTCTGAGGACAGACCTTCTAGGATAAAGATCCGTGCATTACCAAGTATGTTATTCTCTGAGAATAGTGTGAATCCTGAAGGAAATGCACCTAATATGAAGACGGATAGTGTTATGGCTTCCGCATATGCTGCCTCCAGATGGCAGTTAATGAATGCTTTTAACCTAGATATAAAGGTACCTGGCAACGTTGCAATCACTGCTGGTGACATAGTAGAGGTAAGGATTCCTGAATCTACTACCACAGAAGAGCAATCTGACAGGATTGAACTAGATAAAACTTACTCTGGCAAATACTTAGTTGTAGGTTTAATGCACGAATACTCACCAGATGGGGTTACGACAGACTTACAACTTGCCAAAGATAGCATATCTAACCTATAATAAAACACTCGAAGACAAACCTACTATGGAAACTATCGAACAACACATTGCTCACGACAGAGCCATTGTCGATGATCCTACAACAAACCCTGCTGCTCGCAGACACTACAAAGAAGAGCTACACGATTTGGAAGAGTACGTAGAGCACCATAAAGCAGAGATTGAAGCAGGAGATCATCACGATCCTAATTGTATAGAATTATTTTGTGACCAACATCCCGACGAACCAGAGTGTCTCGTATACGACGATTGAATACCTGTATAAATAATTTTCGTAGCATACTATTTTATTAATGCCTGAAGCAACGATCAATACTATAGGTAAATCGGATGTAATGGGTCGTGACGGTTTCACCTGGTGGATAGGTGAAGTTGAAAAGATCGACGACCCTCAAGAACTTGGAAGAGTAAAAGTCCGCATCATTGGTTGGTATACTGGTGGTAAGAGTAAGGAAGCATATGTTTCTACTCTACCCACCTCCGACCTTCCGTGGGCACTTTGTCTTGGTCCGACAGATCAGGCTGGCATTAAGAATACAGGAACAAAAACTGAGCTGCAGGTCGGTGCTCAGGTATTAGGATTCTTCCTAGACGGGGAAGAAGCACAGATGCCCGTTGTTATGGGATCTATGAGATCCTTTAAGAACAATGCTGACTCTCAAACTGGAGAGACAGGTGCTGATTCCGATCAACCTCCAACTGTAGTTGCAGATGGTACCGAAGCTCCAGATCTACCAGCTCAATCTAAGGATGGTGCTGGTGCAGATGTACACGGTGGTGCACCATTTAATACTACTGGTGAAGCACCGTCAGATGGTTCTGGTGGACAAGCAACAGATAGAGGTATATTATCTAAAGCAGAGAGAGAACTTCCTGGAAACTATGCTTCTAATCCTAAGGTTGTACCTACAGAGGCACAAGGTATAGCTAATGGTTCTGCTGGTCCAGCAGGTGAGGGTTTTGAGAGAGATTTGAATCGGATGCTAACAGAAGTGGGGAATTTTTCTTCTGCTCTGGCAAAAGATCCTGCAGGTAACTTAATCTCTATCATTACTGGTAAGAAGGTAGATAATAAGATATTAGATAAAGCGATGAAGGGTATAAACAACTTCATTGCCAATGGCATATCTGGTATTATGTCGTGGATGAAAGAGGTACTGGCTAAACAGATTGAAGCAATTATCAGTCAGATTACCACTTGGTTATCCAATGTTATACCAATGGGTGTCATAAATGCTATACTTGCATTAGCTGATTTCATCTTTAGTCTCTTCTGTGGATTTGAAGGGAAGTGGATCATCAGTCTAGTAAGACAAGCGTTTAATGATACTGCTGCCTTTGCCGAGAATATGGCAGGGATAATAGTATCAAAAGTGTATGATGCTATTCCTACTGGAGTTTTAGATACTGTTAACAGTATTGTAGGTAAGGTTAAGGGTGCACTTAACAAGGTGATGGAAGTAGCAAACGTACTTGTAAGTGCTATCTCTACTATCAAGAACCTTGCAGGTAAACTGAAGGATATGGCTAGTAAGATTCAGTCTATCTTCCAGTTTGATTTCTCTAAGATTTCTTGGAGCAATATTGTAAGTTTAATACTCGCCCTTCTTAAGATGTTAATTCCTAAGAAGGACTGCGGAAGGAAGATAAAACCTCCGAAACAGAAATTCTGGCTACCCTTGTGGGGTACGTCAACTTGCGATACTGTACCTGAATTCTTTGAACGAGAGGTAGAGATTGATTCTGGTGGCAATGCTGTCACTGGAAATGATGTTATCTCATCAATGTATAGTAACTTGAGTCCTTTCAAGATGGAAGTCCAGTCATTTATGAATGGTGCTTCTGTTATTCAGGATAATAATCCTGGAAAAGAAAAGACTATAGTATCTGGTACTGGTGGACAAACTACCATTGATGATAATCAAGGTAATACACACCGTAACCAACCAAATAATCTTACACAGATTATAGGTGGAGATTACTGCACAACAGCTAAAGGCGATGGAGTCCTTACTATTGAAGGTGATCTTAAGATACACGTGATGGGTGACCTAGACCTAGAGGTCGGTGGATCCTTTAACCAGCACCAATCAAATGGTGTAGGTGAAGAGAACGATAAACAGTCTAAGTCTGCTCAAACTATTGCTGCTGATCACGAGATCAATTACCAAGGTAACTGGGGTATACAGGCAGCAAATATTACAATGAATGCTCTCAGTAACTTAGATCTTAATGCTGGATCTATTTCTACGAAAGCAACTTCATTAATGAATAGTATATCTGGTGAAATTGTTAACGAATGTGCTTGGGAAACTAACTTAGTTAACAATGTCGTATTTAATATGGTAGCGATGCTTAACCCTATACCAGGTGTTACAGGTCGTTTATCAATTCTTAAAGGTCCAGATATTACTCTAGTTGGTGAAGGTATCCCAGGAACAAGTGTTCTTCCCGCTGCTCACGTCCGTATGGCTGTGAGTGCTGCCCAACCTTGTGGTGTTGTTGATGTTATCACTGGTACTACAGGTGGTAAAGCAACAGTTGTAACCACTGGTGCTGGTGGTATTGGTGAGTTTGTTACAGCAGCAGGTGGGGCTATTGTAAATGCCGTGACATCTGGTACAATAGCATACAGTGTAGGTGCTGGTATCGCATCCTTCGGATGTGGAGTTGGTCCTACCCAGATCTACGGTCTGCCCTTAATGTTAAACTGATTATGTCTGAAACCTATCTTGAGTACGTCTGGGTTGACTTTACAAGACGTACAATTACTATTATGGATGATGAAGGCAGACAGGAAAAGGTACGTTACAAATGGGATGAGGAAGGTGCCTTAGGATTCCAGTCTGTAGTCGAAATGATCCAAGAAGATGTCCCATCAGAACGTTGCCATTTTAAACTATGATTAGAGTATCTTTAGAAGAATTGTGTCAGAATACTGAGTTCACAATGAAATTAGCAGCAAGAGGTAACCCTCTTGTGGTAGAATTACCAGAAGGCAACGTGCTTATCACACCTGTTGCCAATAGTAGAGAAAGTATACAGGTAGATAATGAAATTGCTGCAATGGAAGCAGCAGCACAAGCAGCAGGAGCACCAACTCCTATGCCTGGGGTTAACTTACCTTCACAAGCGGAAGTACAATCTTACGTTCACGAAACACTCGGTGAATTAAACGCCCAACTCTGACCTATATAATGCGAACCGATGAATCAAGACCATTTTCTACAACTTTTGGTACATCACTGGCATAATTTAAAACAAGCACAGATGTATCCTTCTGCCTTCGCCTATACCCATTACTGGTGGTATATGGAGAACGGTCAGTTATATTCAAAGCAATGGTATGATTGGAACGGGGAACTATATAGAGGTCGCAAACATAACTTGCGGATAGAACCGAGTCAAATAGTAATCGAGACCTATGATAAGTTCCTTCGTGTACCTGATCTAGTTTTCACAGAGTCGGAAACCTATAATGGGTATTTCGGTAGGACTCGTGGAGATGCAGAGAGGCACGATGGTGCTAAAGTCCAGGCGAAAATTACGCTGACTGCTGATGAGTTTACTACCCACGATAAGGGGTGGGATGAAAATGGAAAATTGGTTTGGGGTGCTGAAAAAGGACCATTTGTATTCGAGAAATGTACCAAATCCATTCCGACTACCATATCATCCATAACGTTGGATTAGTTCAAATGTGGTTTATCAATGGTAAAGCATTTACCTTTGAAGAGATCGATAATCCAAGTATAGAATTAATAGAAGAATGTCAAAATAAGTTACAGTATACTATGGATGATATGTACAGAATCAGTCAATACCTTATAATGGAGGAACTTCATCCTATTGTCTTCTCAATAGATGATTACTGTACTGGAGAAATTCCCTTATGAAAAGAACTCACACCATAGAAAAGAAGAATCCTCAACACAATCAAGTTTGGGAATGGGAAGAGACTCCCGAATTGGTTGATGCGTTGAGGATTTTAGAACAGTCTAGTCGGATTGCTGACGAGAAGCGGCTTCCTTAGCTTTCTCTCGTCGCTTTACCATTTTTGCATATGCTACATCTTGTTTGGTATACCAATCAGGGTGTTTTTTTGCCTGTTTAATGATCTTCTTTGCGGCTTTTTTGTCTTTCATATATGATAGAATGTGTAATATATTATTTATCCTCCTTCGGCCAGTCCTGATTTAAGAATTTGGGTGGTGCCCAAAGTAATGAATGCTTACCTACCCATTGTCCTTCTAGTGAATATTCACCTGTTTTATGTACTCTTATATTAAGACCGATTGATGTTTTCTGTTCGTGTGAACCATTAGGTGTAGTAGAGTGCTCTAACCAACCAGGAAATAATAGTAAAGTATTAGGGAAGGTTTCAACTGCCATATCCCTTTGTGTTGCGAAGCATTCTAAATATGCTTGACTTAATGGCGAATGAAAGTTTATAATACCGTTGTGCTGGCGGGTTCTATGATAATAGACACCTGCTAGTTCCCATCCTGGGTGTAAATGTTTTTCTTGACAAGTACCCTTAGGATATAGATTCAACCAAGACTGAGGTATTTCAAAATTATCGTGCCCTATGTAATGCGTACAGCATTCTTTAATAAAGGTCGTTAGATTAGGTACTTTGTCTGCATAACCGCCAAGAAAATTTCGTCTTTCTCCAGTATCGTATACTGGATCAACATCAACGTTAATTTCTTGTTGTTCTTCTTCTCTAATATAGTTTATGCAGTCTTCTACTTCATCATCTATTGCTGCCCAATTATGCTCGTATCTCACTACAGTAGAAGGGAACAGATCCATTACTGTCTGGTTGATTCCTCCCGTTGTTAGCTTCTCGGCTCTTGCCTTTGCTACAATATCTTCTCCTCCTCTGGAGGATGTTGCTCCTGTATTCTTTACCATAATATAGGGGTGGACTAAAAATTATTTATTACCTTGCAAAATGTCTATTTTTTCTTCTCAACAACCTGAGGACAATGCTACTTTAAAATGGCTAAAAAAACACCAGGTAAAATCCAAGTGGTATTACTGGTTCTGGGGTATCTGCGCCGTTGCTGTTACCAGCGGTCAGGTTTATGTGGGTACGGGATACAGACAGATGGCAGACTCAGTTGATAGACTTGGATTGTCCCTGGCTGAATTGATTAGGAAGTCAGACTAGCACTTCCTTACATAATCGTCTACAATAACTCTGATTGTCATCACACTCAATTAGACAGTCGAAGTAGTCGTTTATCATTTGATCGTTATCGTAACCATCATCGTCTACAGCGTTCCAATTTGCTAATTGGTTATATGACATCAGGTTATGCATTGAATTTAGCCTCCGTTGAACTGTGAAAATAACAAAGAGAATTTCATTTCATCTCTGTCCTCCGTTATGCTATACTATATAGGCTAGTTTGTGTCCACTTGCTAACAAAAATTTATGCCTAGTCCTGTTGTTATTGACGAAACCGAGCACATCACAGTGACGGTCGAGGGTGATAAAACACCCACAGAAATATACAATGATCTGATTTCAAGAATCGAAGATATTGGATCACGAAAACCAGAAGTTAGAGAAAAATGCATCGCATTGCTCTGTTTAATTCGTGGAACCAATTTTGTATCTAATAAAGCGTATCCTGCTGCTAGTTTAGGCAAATGATACCGTGTATAAATAAAGTTGTACGAACTACTGCCTGAGCTAAGTGGGAACGAAAAGAATTTCACAATTAGATACTCTGGCTGATGAGGTGCTCACTGGTGAAGCGATTCTGCCAGTTGTTATCTCTGACCCTTTGATTCCAAATAGGAAGGCAAAGATCAATCAGTTATTTAAAGGAGTAAGTGCGGGATCCCAGTCGGCTCCTGGACTTTGTTTTGACTTGGATAGGGACACAGGTCTCTATCAATCAGCATACGATGAGATAGGTCTTGCATTTGGTACATCTAGTATGTACTATAGAAAGCAAGGAAACGCAGATGGATCTGCAACTATACGATTAATTGCAAGTGATACTACTTCATCTAATGTTAACATTGATTTACGACCGCAGGGTTCTGGTAAGTTCCTTGTAAATGGTCCGACCGAACTAATTGATACTAACTTTTATATTGCTGACGATCAGAACCCTGATAAGAAAGCAAAATTTGAAGTATCTGCAGTATCAACTGGTGCTGGTATTCGTACGTTTGCTTTACCAAGCACAGGAAGTTTTACTTCTACTACTCTGTTAGGTAATGACACCGCACAGACTATTAGTAATAAGACTATCATCATTCAGGATGGTAACCTACAGATTGTTGGTTCATCTAATTCTGGTAAGATAGCATTATTTGAAACTGACTCTTGGGAAGCACCTGTAACTCACATTTACAGACTTCCTGATTATGGTACATCTGCATCTCAGAGTACATTAATTGATACTATTACAGAACAAGACGTAAGTAATAAGAACTTTATTAATCCTACTGTATCAGATATTGCTTCTGGAGATCCAAATAATCCAACTCCTGAGGTACTATTAGATGCTGGTGATCTCACCACAAATAGAATTGTAAAATTCCCAGACCAGTCTCTTACTCTTGCTGGTACGGAATCTACACAGATTATTAAAAACAAGACGTACTCTGGACCTTACTTTAGTAAGGAAGATGATGCTACGGCTCGTATATATTTTGATCTGACGGAAGTGCAAGGTGCCCAGACACTTAGATATGACTTCCCAACTTCATCACTAAATACAAACATACTTTCAAATAACACACTTGTAACAACTAAAGCAACACAGGTACTCGAAAATAAGAGTATTAAGGAACTTAAGTTGATTGATGGTGTTGATGAAACGAAACAGGTATTCCTGGATCTTGGTAATCTTGAAGGTATGAGAACCATTAGGTTCCCTAATGCTGATGCTACACTACTATCGACTGAAAACGTTGGAAGCGTTGGTGTCGCATTTGGAGGTCCAATTTCGGCACCAGATCTGGGTGGTAGACTCAGAATACAACAACACTTTTTAGCAGGTTGGTAATTAACAAATGACAGCAGGAAGATTAGCTGCATCATCCCCCGCAGCAACAACAAATACCGTGCTATACAGTTCGCACATTGGTACAACAACCAGTGGTGTTCTACACGTAGCCAACAGATCGGGAAGTGCTATAACTTATAGAGTTGCACATAAGGATTACAGTCAAGTTTTAACACTTGATGCTAACACCTATGACTTTAAGAAAGGTAACCCTATAACAAAGTATAAGTTAGCGATTAACCCTGGACTGACTCAGGCAAACGCAACACCAGGTTTAGGAATTATATCTGATCAAGGTAACTGGGAAGCACGTATTGGGGATGTAGTACGTACTACCGCAACTACCACTTACTTTACTAAAGTAAAGAGAACTGCACAACTGTTCATTGATTCAACAACTGGTTCTGGAGCATTCGTTGGTGGCGAGGCTATTACTGCTGGTACGTCTGGTCTAACTGGAGTATTCCGTGGAATCGGTACTTCTACAATGGATTTGGAATTAGATGATATTGCTTCTGGTGATACTACTATTAAGTTCACCACTGCTGATAATATGGCAGTCAATGACTATATTGTCTTTGACGCTGATAATGCTGCTGCTGAAGTTGCAACAATTACTGGTATCGCATTCTATAACTCACCAACCAATACAGGAGGTGCTACTGTAACTGTTACTCGTGGTACATTTGGTACTACTGCTGTAGCACATACACCTGGTCAATATCTTCAGGCATACACTCCATCTGGAACAACCACCACTATTAACGAGGGTGCTGTATTCCAGTCAAGTGACTTAACAGTAACGGTTACTAATGGTACTACTGTAGTATCTGGACAATATATCCTTGTAGGTAACGAGGTTATGCTTTGTTCTGCTGTTGCTGGTAATGACCTTACAGTTGAACGTGGAATGTGGGGAACCACAGCAGTAAACCATAACGATGGTTCTACTGTCACACCATTGGTTGCTACTGCTGGTGCTGTTGGAGCAGCAAAGTGGTTTTCTGCTGGTGAAACAGTAACTGGTGCTGGTGGTGCAACTATATCCGTTGTTGATCCTTTAACTGTTACTTCTAACGTTGGATTCCAGAGTAGATTTATTTGGTCTACTACATCTGGAGAAGAAGTATTACCTGATACTCAGTTTACTATTGATAAGGATAGAACCTATCGATGGGACATATCAGATGCTAGTAACTCTTCCTTAGCATTTAGATTCTCTGATGTTAACGAAGGTACAAACGCTACACCTACTCCTGGTACAGAATTTACTACAGGTGTAACTAAGGTAGGTACAGCAGGATCTGGAGGTACAGCATATATTGAAATTGCTGTTACTGCTAATACTCCTGACCCTCTATACTATTATGCTGATGGTACTGCAGGTTATTCTGGATCCATTGATGTAGTACAGGATCCAACCTTTACTGAAATATACGTTTATGATATTACTGGCGGTACACCTGTAACTGGTAACACATTTGTTGTTGGTACTGCAACTCAAACCTTAGGGTCACCAACACCTGGTGCTTGGGGTTATGTTCAAGCGTGGAACAAAGGTGTTTCTGCTGAACTTACTGTATCGTGGGGTGGTAACACTACAGCGTGGGCTGGTAGTGACACATTCCCTGATACTCCACCTATTCAAGGTGGTACAAGACAGATAGCAACAGTTAGTTCTGTGACTGATGCTGATGCTGTTGTGAATTCTGATTACTTATTCTATGATAAGCAGTGTGCTGCTAATGACACTAACGAGCATAAAGGTATTATTATTGGACCTGGATCTCATATAGTTGTTTACGCATCTGATGCTAATTCTACTTTCCAACTAAATGGATTTGAGAATGAAGTTGGTGATTATACACAGACTCAATATCAACCTCCAGCTGGTAGCACTCCTTAAGGAGGGATAAATATAAACATAAGGATCCATAAGTAAATGGCATTAACCCGTCTTAAGAATATCATCACGTCGAGGACTGGTCGTATTATATACGTCAACCCCGACGATTTTGATGCATCGGATGCATATGACAACCGAGGTAACTCTGCTTTGCGTCCGTTTAAGACGTTGCAACGAGCATTTCTAGAGGTAGCAAGATTTTCATACAGAGTTGGTTTAAGTAATGACGAATTTGACGCATTTAGTATATACCTCTATCCATCAGAGTATGTAATTGATAATCGTCCTGGTACTGCACAGTATACAGAGATCACACCATTTGATGAGAATACAAACTTTGATTTAACTTCTTCAAATAATATACTACACAAATTTAACTCTGTGAACGGTGGAATCATCGTACCCAGAGGTTGTTCTGTTGTTGGATCTGACCTTAGAAGAACTAAGATAGTACCGAAATATGTACCATATCCTACAACACAAGCATCACTTGGTATTACTACTGCAAACGAACCATCAGCATCTGCGATATTCAGACTAACTGGTGGTTGTTATTTTTGGCAGCAGTCTTTCTTTGATGGTGACAACAATGGAGTTTACTATAGACCTGATATTGTTGACACTATTGCACCAAACTTCTCACACCATAAGTTAACTTGTTTTGAGTATGCAAACGTAGTTGACCTAGATTTATACTACCAAAAGATTTCAAAAGCATACGCTACGATTCCTGATACCTCTGGTACTATTGCTCAAGACCAATTACAGGCAAGGGTTGAGGAAAACAGAATCGTTGGTCCAATTTCTGACGAATTTAGAGTATCACAGATTATCAGGAATGGACAAACTGCTACAGCGTTTACAGTTGATATTCAAGACAACCCAATCAATCACGGGTTCTCCGTGGGTGTCGCTGTTAATATATCTGGTGTTACTGGTCCTACTGAGGCAGACTCTAACCTTTACAACGGATCATTCCTGGTAACATCTGCACAGGGTAACCAGTTTACCTATCAGATGTCATCTGAACCTACAGGTAATGCTATAGGTAGTAACATACTGGTTAAAGTTGAGATTGACACGGTTGACTCTGCATCACCATATGTCTTTAACTGTTCACTAAGATCAGTTTGGGGAATCAATGGTATGCACGCTGATGGTTCACAAGCAACTGGTTTCAAATCAATGGTTGTGGCACAGTTCACTGGTATCTCACTACAAAAGGATGACCGTGCCTTTGTTAAATATAATGCATCAACTGGTAACTATGAAGCACAAGCAGCAGGATCGGGTGCTCACATCGATGGACTATCCAAGTATAGGAAAGGATGGAGAAACCGACATATCTACGCATCCAACGACGCATTCATACAGGTCGTTTCTGTGTTCGCTGTTGGATTCGGAGACCACTTCTTCTCAGACAGTGGTGGTGACCTCTCTATCACGAACTCTAACTCAAACTTCGGTAACACGTCCTTACGATCCAAAGGTTTCAAATCTGCGGCATTTACTAAGGATAAAGCAGGACAACTCACACACGTCATACCACCTAAGTCATTAGAGGATGTACCTGAGATTTCTATCAACTGGGTAACATTAGATATTCAGAAGATCAAGGCAGCAGCAGATCCTACTAAGTTATACTTGTATGGTTATACTAACCAGAATGCTAAACCACCAAGTAAGGTACAGGGTTATACTGTAGGTGCTAGAAGAGATTCACCTACACTACCAGATTTATTAAATGTACTATTGATTGCTGCTGGTGCACAAGAACCTACAACTCATACTGCTAAGATTGATCCATCAGGTATAGATGTAACAGGAACATCTCCAGGAGATGATGCTAGTCCAATTAAGTTTGATGCTAACCAGTCTAACTGGTACATCCAAGTAGATAGTACAAATAATGATATCTACACTACTCTAATTGCTAACTCACAGTACAATAACCTTGGATTTACTCCTACCACATTCGTACGAAGGGTTCCTGACGCAAGAGACCTTAAAGACAGAATTTATCGTTTCAGATATGTACTAGATAAGGATTCATTCCCAGTACCTAGAGTACCTATTACTGGTTTCGTTATTCAACCAAGATCTAGTGAAACGAACTCACCTGCCTATGATAAAACATACTACATCTATGAGGTAGAAACATATCAGGAGTTTGAACGTGGTGTTGCTGACGGTATATATTATCTTACATTCTTGAATGCTTCAGTATCTCCTGCTACATCAAACTTTGATGATTTCGCATTCTCACAGAACCAAGTAGATGTTTATCCTACATTTGACAGAGATAACCCAATAGCAGACCCTGCACCTTCTATCTCTGTTGCTGATAATGAAGTATTAGGTAAAGTTACAACCACTGATGGTGCTTCACCTAATCCTAACGAGGATAAGAAGTTATCTATTACTAAAGAAAGTACTCAATTCTTCCTACTAGAGACAGAAAACAACCTAGGATACAATACTACTGCTAATACTCTTAATAATATAGTAGTAACAGCAAGACTAGGTGATGAGGAAGAGAGAAAGATTGCACTCAAACTAAATGCTGACAACTCAGTTGCACCTATATTATGTGAATTGCGAAGATACTCTATCCTTAGAGCATCAGGTCATACGTTTGAGTACCTAGGTTTCGGACCAGGTAACTATAGTACTGCATTCCCATCTACACAGGTGGAGGTGCTAACACCACAACAGGTTAGATTGTCACAGTCACTGAAAGAATCAGCAGGAGTTGCATACTACTCTGGTGTTAACAGTGATGGTGAACTATTTGTTGGTAACCAGGTTATCAACCCAGTTACAGGTCAGATCACTAACGAAGACATTGCACAGTTGAATGTTGTTGGTGAAGAGAACACAACCATTCAGACATTCTCTGAGGTTGTTCTTACTGATAAATTAACTGTAATTGGTGGTGCATCTAACCAGTTAGAATCAGTATTCTCAGGTCCTGTTACCTTCCAGAAGAGAATTAGTGCACAAGAGAACATCCAGACACTATTACTAACATACTCTAATAATGATGGTACTGTATTAAGACAGACATTCTTAGCAGAAGATGATGGTTCTGGTCAACCAGACGTTGACTCTGCACTAGCATTTAATGATGGTGACTTAGTTTATAATATAGACTGGGTTGCAGGTGATTCATTAGGTTGGATTTACGAGACAGGTATATGGTATAAGTTCGGTATGACCGATACTGGTCCAATTACTGCACGTAGATTTGGTGGAGTCACCAACTATGGTATTGGTGAAGCACCAGATGCTTCCAACAGAATGAGAATTACAGGTAACGTTGCCATCACTGGTAACATAGACGTTACAGGTAATTATGGTGCTGCTGACAAATACACTCTTGCAACAGGTGTTGCCAACAGCAATAACGGTGTGACATATCAAGGTAATGGATCAACAGCATCCTTTGCTATATCCCCTGGTCACACAGCATATTCAGTACTCGTATTCCTTAATGGTGTAGCACAGATTCCAGGTCTAGACTATACAGTTACAGGTAATGCCGTTGACTTTAGTATTGGTACAGCACCTGCTGCTACCGACGTGATCCAGATTAGGGAACTGGTAATCTAAATAGTCAAAAGGAGGAGTCTGACGAATGACAACCAAGATTAGAGAAGGTCAGATTCAAGCAGCGACTAGAGGTTTAGTCACTGCCTGGTCAATCTCAGAACAATTAAATTTACCACCATTGAACCAAGCAGCAATTAATGCTCTTGGTACTCCTGCTTATGGTACTCTCGTGTACAATAGTACCGAGGATATGGCACAGATATATAAGCAAGATGCTAATGCTGGTAACCCAGGATGGGATGATGTTGGTGGAGGTGGTCCTTCATTAGGTGAAGGTTCAATCATTAGAACCAACGGTACTACGATATCAGAAAATATAACAGTTGGTCCAACCTTTAACGGTGGAGTAGAATTTACAAATGGTTTTACTGCTGGTCCAGTAGAAATTGCGAACGGATTTACAGTAACCATTGAGACAGACGCATCTTGGCAGATCATCGGTGACGACGACCTATCATATGCTCAATTCGTAGATATTACATCAGGACATATTACATCAACTGGAATACTACATTTCAGTGAAACTAAAGAATCTATTACATATTACAATACTTCGGGTAACGTAACACACGATTTCAACGATAATAACGTAATCTGGGTTAATAAGACAGGTGGTGGTAACTGGACGTTAACACTAAACAATGTTCCTTATGAATCCTGTGGTTATGGTATTACTGTTATAATATACAATATGGGTGGTGCAGGAATGCCACATAACCTAACTATAAATGGTGTAGGACATACTATACTATGGTCTGGTGGTTCACAACCAGGTATGGATCAAGTAGTTGGTATCGTTTCCTTCGCTATTGTTAACCAGCAGTATGAACAACAACCCTTCACAGTAATGGGATCGGGTGGTAATTACGCAGTACCTTAAGGAGTAAAATATGGGCAGATTTGGTATGAGTTCGAAATTCATCCCGACCGCATCGGGACCTAGTGCACTTGGAGGCACAGGAGGGGGTGGAGGACCATCATTCAGTTATGTACAAGCATCGGGTGGATCCGAGTGGAATGAAGGTTTCGCAGGTGATACGTGGAGATTTCATAGATTTCAATCAGGTGGTACTTCTAGTCTTAGTGTCAGTGCAGGTGGTGTTATAACCGTTTGGGCGTGGGGTGCTGCTGGAGGTAGAGGTGGTCAAGGTGGCAACAACGGTGGTGGTGGAGCAGGTGCTCGCACTACCTTTACTGTAGAGGATAATGTTACTTTACTCACTGCTGTCGGTAGAGGCGGTGGTGGAGGTAATGGATGTTATGGTTGTTGGGGACACGGAGGTGGTGGATCTAATAGTTCAGGTTATGGTACAGGTGCTAACGGTACACACGCTTCTTGTCGTGGATGCTCTGCTGGAGGAGGTGGAGGCGGTGCTGCTTCTATGGTCTTCTTAAATAGTTGGGGTATGGGTAGTCTGAAACTTGCTGCTGGAGGCGGCGGTGGAGGAGGAGGTCGAGAAGGTTGTGGTGGTGCTGGTCACGGCGGTGGCGGTGGTCAAAGAGGATGGAATGGACAGTGTGGATCTCAAGGTGGATGTACAGGATGTAATGGTGACTCCAATGGTGACGAGTGTGGTCGCCCAGGTAACGATGCCTCTGGAGGAGGCGGAGGTGGCGGTGGATATCGTGCAGGAAATTGCGGTGGTAATCCAGGTTGCGACTGTAATGGTGCTGCTGGTGGCGGGGGTGGATCAAGTTGGATTGGTGCCGATGAAGGAGATCTTCTAGGCAATGGATTGGGAGGTGCAATATGGAATGGAAATGCTTGTTCGCCAGGGAGTGATCCTAATGGCAGACGCAATGGTGCTGGTGACTGTAATGGTGAAACTGGTGTCATTGTATTCGGTTACAAATTACCTTAGAATATTATGGGAATACAGAATCCAGCAACAGATCACGATGATTACGTCTATGTCGAAGGACAACCAGTCAAGTATGATGATAGACCTAATTTAATCACGGTATGTTTTCATCTAGCACGTAATGTATGTGAGATCAGTGGATTTGAGGTCACACATCCAGATGTACAGTGCAGAATAGGTTTTAGAAAAAACTATAGTATGGATTGTACCTTTGTTAATCTCAGGTATGGTATTACTGTTCAACGTGTCATTGAGAACGTTGATAAATCTAAAGAAGTGAAAGAAGTTGTTTATGCTAATGAATGGGCAGGTCCAGAGAAGTCTAACGAGGCATTCTTGTCAGACTTTAATATAAAAGACTTAGAACCAGGTGAAAATTATGATATGTTATTTTGGTGTAATGAAGATAATGAGGTCATCCAAGATACCCTAAATATATCCATTGGTATTGATGATGCTACCCCTGATACATTCGAACCACCAAAGACACAACAAGTAACCTATCACAGTGGTTACATCCCAGATGATGAGCAATGGGAAAGAGATCAACCCTTCCTACCAGAAGGTTATACTCGCCCAACTTGATTGTATAAATAAAAACGAGGAAAAACTAAACAGGCAAAATGAGTACACTTAAAGTTGCATCTATTAGAGACCTGTCAGGCATCGGTGGATTTTCGCTAGCCTCAGGTAACATAACAGCGAATGGATCACTGACTGTCAGTAACATCACCATTAATGGTACGATGTCTGGATCTTCTAGTCAGATTGTACCTTCGGTGTCAGGTCAAAGTGGTAAGTTTCTCACCAACGATGGTTCATCAATGCAATGGGCTGCTGGAGGTGGTGAGAATATACAATCACTACAAGTTTGGACAGGTAATGGTACCTGGTCAAAACCATCTGGAGTAAAGTACATTCACGTACGAGTCCAAGGTGGTGGAGGAGGAGCATCAGGGCACGGAGAATCAGGTGCTGCTGGTGGATACTCTGAAAGAGTTTTAGACGTTAATAGTATCGGTTCAGTTGGTATTAGTATAGGTGGTGGCGGTGGAGGTACTTGGTACTTCGGTCACGGTGGAGATGGTGGTTCATCATCTTTCGGTCCTTACTTATCAGCAGGTGGTGGACACGGTGCTAATAGAAACAGTGGACACTCAGGTGGACTAGGACGTAATGGTTCTGGTGGAGACTTGAATGTCTGGGGTGGAGGAGGACAATCTCACCACGGTGGTGGTGGAGGAGTCGGAGGTTCATCTCACTTCGGTGGTTCAGTTTCTGGGGGTTGGCCAAATGGTGGTAACTTCAGTCATAACCATCAAGACCACGCTGCATATGGTGCTGGAGGATCAGGTGGACACTTCCATAGTTTCCGAGGATCTAACGGTAAGTATGGTGTAGTATGTGTTATTAACTACAAGTAGGGAGCAACAATGAAGAAAGCATTAATGGATTTTAATGGCACAGTTGCCGACATAGTTGACCCTGGTGAAGAGTACGTACTATTCTTAGGACGTGGTTGCTCACAGATGTGGGTTAATGCACCTGATGACATCACAAGGAATTGGACACTAGAATGGTCTCCTTCTGCTAATGATGCTATATGGATCAAAAGAGATGATACATACTCTGATCCTGGTACTATACGTAGAGTTGCTTATGGTGAGGTCGGTGAACAATTAGATATGTTATACAAAGACCTAGCAGCAGGTAAAGATCTTAATGCTGCTGATGCTACTTGGTTTAACCATATTAAAGCAGTCAAAGATAACACAGTATCACCATCATCCGTTGCAGAACCAATGGATCCTACAATGACCGATGAGGAAATTGCAGAGTTTATGGGTGATAATGCTGAACCAGCAACGACAAGACCAGCAAAACGTGCTACAATAGAACTACCAATCTGGGAACGTTTCTCAGGATGGGGTCGTACCTATGATGAACTAGGAGCATAAACTCCCTGTTATTATGAAAATTGATAATATCTGCATTGTCGGTGGTGGCAGTGCAGGGTGGATGACTGCTTCAGTGCTCAAGAAGCACTTTGGCAATCGTAAAAAAATCAGTCTGATCGAATCACCTAAAGTCTCCACAATCGGGGTAGGTGAGTCAACTACGCAGTGGTTCTGTGGGTTTGTAAGATATTTGGGACTGGTTGACAGCGAGTGGATGCCAGCGTGTGATGCAACATATAAACATTCAGTAAGGTTCGTTAACTTTAATAAGAACGGACCATTCCATTATCCGTTTAGCGAGAAGGTTGTTGACCTTCCCCTGACGGATTATTTTAATTGGAGAAAGGATCAGACTTACGTAGGTCCAGAAACATTTGGTAGAGTATACAGTGATATAACACAAATAGCAGAAGAAGGTAAGATAGAGGAGAGTATACTACAGAGTATGGTAGGATATCATATTGATGCAGTTAAGTTTGCACAGTATCTTAAGAATTGGTGTGGTGTTGAGTGTATAGAAGATACTATTTGTAGGATAGATGTTAATGATGATGGTATTGAAGCATTGTATGGAGAGTCAGGAAAAAAATATGAATCTGATCTTTTCATAGATTGCACTGGATTCAGAGCATTATTGCTAGAGAATGTAAATGCTGCTTGGGAAAGTTGGTCAGATATAATGTTTAATAACTGTAGTTGGGTATGTCGTAGAGACTATGAAGATAAGGAAAGAGAGTTAGTACCATATACTAACTGTACTGGATTGAGTAGTGGATGGGTATGGAATGTACCAACATATAGTAGAATTGGTACAGGATATAATTATTCCAGTAATCATCAGAGTATTGGTGATGCACTAGAAGAATTCCAGAAGTTTATAGGTGCTGATGAGAGAACTAAGTTTAAACATATACAGTGGAAGACAGGAGTAAGGAAAGAGATATGGAAGAAGAATGTATGTGGTATAGGATTGTCTGCTGGATTCATTGAACCATTAGAATCTGGTAGTTTATATTCTGTACACGAATTCTTATGGAAACTTATACAAGTATTACCTAAAGATGCTGAACATTATAATCAACATTTAAGATCATCATTTAACTTAGCGTGTAGAAAAAGATTTCAATCATTCAGAGATTTTGTTGTTAAACATTATACGCTAAGTAATAGAGATGATACTAAGTTCTGGAAAGATTATACTAATCTAGATTATATTGGTGATTATAGTGACCTATTTACTTTAGATTGGGAAGAATTTCAACAGTTAAATGGTATGCCTGAGGGTATAGCATTTTTATTAGGTGGTTATCAATATAATATGTGTCCTGATCTATACACTCAGAGAAGTATAGACAATAGGTATGCAATTAACGATCCATCTGATATAATAAACGAAAGATTAGACCGTACTTATTCTAATGAAATGGCAATAGATTACTATCGCCGCACCCTATATAAAGAAGAGGATTAATTCTTATGAAAGTTGAAAACATTGTTATTGTAGGTGGTGGATCATCTGGGTGGATGACTGCTGCTGCTCTACTTAAACTATGTCCTTGGATGAATGTTGTACTTATTGAAAGTGATAAACCACCAATAGGTGTAGGTGAGTCAACACTAGGACATTTTAATAAGTATTTGATTGCATTAGGACTCAAAGATGAGGACTGGATGCCAGCGTGTAATGCAACATATAAGAATAGTATTCAGTTCACTGATTTTAGTGAAATAGGATCAACATTTCAGTATCCATTTGGAAAGTTTGATTTTGAAAACAAGGATGGACTTAAGGATTGGTTTGATTTAGCACGTAATGATCCTGATAAATGGACACCAGATACATTTGCTGAATTTTATAATGTAGAACAGAGTGCATTAGTCAAATATAATAAACAATGGGATAATAGAGACAATAGGTTTAGAAGTTTTGATTGGAGATCTGAGGTAGCATATCATTTAGATGCTGACAAATTTGGTGAGTATTTACGTGATAATATATGCTATAACTATGAAGGTAGATTCACACATATTATAGGTGAAGTACGTGGTACAGTTAAGGATATTGAGAGAGGTGGATCACCTGCTGAATCTAATAGAACTATCAAACAACTTGCTGTTCGTTTAGTTGAAGATAAGAGAACAGTTGGTGTTATTGGTGATCTATTTGTTGATTGTACTGGATTCTCTAGTGTACTATTAGAACAACAGTTAGGTACTAGGTTTGAAAGGTTTACTGATCTTGCTAATGATAGAGCATTATATGCACGTATTCCTTATAAGACACAGGCAGAACGTGAAGAGTTTATGCACTGTGTGACTGATTGTCAGGCAATGCAGAATGGATGGGCGTGGACTATACCATTATGGGATAGAATAGGAGTTGGTTATTGCTGGTCATCTAGATTCTCAATGGGAACTGAGGTGATACCTGAGTTTGATACTTGGATACAGAATAAGTTTGGTGTAACACCTGAAGAGTATGAGATTAAGGAACTTGATATTAAACACGGTTATCACGAGAAAGCGTGGAACTTAAATGTTGTTGCTATTGGTTTATCCTATGGTTTTGTTGAACCATTAGAATCAACAGGACTATTAACAACACACGAGAATATCCTAAGACTTGTTGATATAATGAACAGGAGAAAAGGTTACATCACTAGAATAGAACGTCAGTGGTTTAACTATGCTGCTCAACGTGAGGTGATAGGATTCAGTAAGTTTGTTGCAATGCACTATGCACTATCTAAACGTACTGATAATCCATATTGGAGATGGTGTACTCAAATTAATGAGTACCTATGGCAAGAGATGGATGGACTTGTACGTATTAATGATAACTATGAAAGGATGGGAAGTGCACTAGATGTAGATCAGGGTTTGGACATAGGTATGGGTGGAATGAATTATGTGGCAGCAGGTAATGGTATGATGTTAGGTAAGGATTACTTTAATGAACGTGATCCTGATGAATTAGTATTTCTAGAGAATAAGCATCTAGAGTATACTAAAGAGGTGGAGGACTTCGTTAATAGTGATGAATGTCCATCTCATTATGAATACTTACGTGACAACATTTACAAGGGGGACGATGTTAGGTCTGAACTTATTTAAAAAGAAGAAACCTTGGATCAGATTCTATTCATTAGAACCTGGTCTTGCTGAGTGTTATCCACTGATACCAACCAGTAAGGTTAAACGATCTTGGTTAGATCCTGCTGTAAAGAAGAGAAGATGTCCCTTACAAGGATCACAGAACTCTTCAAACTGTCCTGGTATTAAGCAGATTGCTAGACTAGGATGGGTAGTAGTTGCACCAATGGATTTTATTATAATTACTAATGGTGATGGTATATCATTTCAATATGAAGTACCAAATACATTCCAAAGACACAGCAACTACATTTCAGATCACGCACCTGAACAAGTAATGCCATTGATTGATAGTCCAAGAGATACTCTTGCACATATTATTAAGATGGAATTACCTTGGAGGGTTAGAGCATCTGATGATATTGTGATGCTACAATCACCAGTTCATTGGAATAATGAACCACGCTTTGAAGCAGTTAATGGTGTATTTGATCCTCGCTTTGCACTACAATTAAATGTGCAGTTAATGTGGCACGAGATGGACACAGGTCCAGAAGGTTCACTTGTTAAAGCAGGTACACCATTAGCACAATATATACCAATACCCAGAACTTATCTCGAAAGAGATTGGTATGATGTAGTTCAAGAACCTGCTAATGCTAAAGACTGGGAATTAGAAGCAGCATTTAATTATTCTATCAAGTCTGAATATATGATTCACGACAATGTACAAGGTAGGATATCACGTGCAATGAAAACCATTAAGTACCACTCTGACGGAGAAAAACTATGACTATTGATGAACTTATTCAGAACTTCTATCTACAGAAGCAACAGTGTGAAGTAGATATTGAAAACTATGACAAGGAGTTTAGTGACAAGAAACTAAATCCTTATGGTGTTACTACTATTGAATTTGAGAAGCGTAGTGACGCAATCAAGCGTAAGTCACAACTTGAAGGTGCTATTGATGCACTGTTAATATGTAAGAAAGATGTATTAGGTGATGACTCTGATACTGCAATGCCATCATTAACAGATCTTCAGAGTGGTGCTTCAGAAGAAATGGAGGTTATTGGTGGGACATCTGCTTGACATATTAAAAGATCAAGAAACTATTCCTGTATCTCCACACTGGTTGTGGAGATTTAAGTATGATTTTGGATATGATAACTCAGCATTGCAGGAGCACTGTGGATTGTTGATAGATCATACTATAGAGAATACTGGAACGGGTGCAGCATTAGAAACGGGTAATGCTTTCTCTACTGCATATAATGTTGAGCATCAACCACACTTCTGGGAGATACTTCAACCATTCATTAATCATATGCAACCATATCTCCACGCATTGTGGAATCACTGGGATTATGGTAGTGGTCAACCTGTACCTATTAGGTCTTGGATCAATACACATAAGAGAACAGGAATGACTATGGAGCATCACCACAATGGTTGTCCTTTAGTTATCTCAGCATATCTTAAGCACTCTACTAATTCAGGATATTTTCAATTCAGAGATCCTTATGAATATCATAGGTGGGGATCACCTGGTGAACCACAATTAGATTTGTGGAAGACAGTACCAGTTGAAGAGGGTGACGTGTTAGTATTTCCTGGTTGGTTGAAACACAGAACAGAACCATCACAGTCAGATGATGATAGAGTATGTCTTGCAATAATGTATGGTGGCAATGATTGAAGTAAGAAGAGATATTATACCTGAACTATATCAGGACAAGATTCACTCAATGATGTCCAATGTTAGATTTGATTGGCATCTATTGAATGAGGTAACGTATGCTTATAGTGATGAGATGAGGAGCAAGTTTCCTAATGCACAAAGCACACCAGGATTTGCTCATATGTTCTACGATAGAGATAATATTATAGAGGATCAATATTGGGATTTCATTTTTCCATTATTTCTCTCATTTGTTGGAAGTGGTCAACACGAATTATTGAGAGTTAAAGGTGGGTTGCTTTTACCCACAAATATAGGTTATAATATGCCACACGTGGATGCAGAGATTCCACATACTACTGCACTGTATTATGTGAATGATTCTGACGGTGATACTCACTTTTTTTCTGAAAATGGTGAGGTTGAACAAACTGTTAAACCAGAGAAAGGAAAACTCGTTATTTTTGATGGTTTAAAAATGCACGCATCGTCCTGTCCTACCCTCGCTACAAATAGAATTGTGATTAATTTCAACTATGTCTATCAACATTAATTACTACCAATATGAAGGGGTACATTCTACCTTAGATGCTTGGGATTCTTGTATAGATGTTGATGGTGTTGCACCTGAACCTCGTAGAGTGATCGAAACCTACGATCCTAAGTCAACACCAAATTGGGAATGTCCTGCTTGGAGACATAAGAACTCACGTGAGTGGATAATATATGCACCTCGTGAAATTATCTTACATATCGATAATGAAAATGGTGCAGTTGGTTCACCTAGTATGACCAACGATCAGATTAATAATTATGTTAAGGTAGAAAATAAAGAACCACCGATAACAACAATTCAAATAATGTGCCCAATGGTATTATGTTGGACTGATGCAAAGAGAGTATGGGTTGAGGTTAAAGATCACCCAATCACATCACGTAGGAATAACTATACATTAACAAATGGTTGGTTCAATCTATCATCGTGGTGCAGACCAATATCATTTGGATTAAATGTATGTGATCCAAGAGAACCAGTTGTTATTAAGAGAGGTGATCCATTATATAAATTAGCATTTTATCAAGAGGACAATCTTGACCAGACATTTAAAATGGTGAAGGCACAACCACATACTGAATTATTATTGGATGTGTATAAGAGAATGAAAGTGAAACATTTTCAATCTCATCTCTCTGATGAATTGATCTTTAAAGATAAAGAAGAGAAATGTCCTTTTGGGTGGTTGTTCAATGGTTAACATATATTATTATCAATTCGAAGGTGGTGCTTATGATGCTCTCAAGTCATCATTAGAGATAGATGGTGTTGGACTTGAACCAACAAGACATATTGATGAGAAGACTAATGTATTAAAATACTATAAATGCCCTGCTTGGTCACATTTAACAAAGAGAGAGTTCACAGTCTATGCACCTAGAGATTTAACACTAGAGTTTGATTATGAAAATCAGACTATCAACTCACCTAATCTTGTAGGACTATTTGATAGATTTGTATTACCAATTAAGGACTGGCATATACATCCTACAATACAACTGTTCATTCCTAAGATTATGATGTGGACTGATGCTAAAAATATATGGGTGGAGCAGAAGGATACAGGACTAACAGCATTGAATAATAATTTCAATCTGATCTCTGGCAGGTGGAACTTATCTCAATGGGAGCGACCACTATCATTTGCAGTTGATATAGTAGATAGAGATAAACCTCTTATAATTAAAAGGGGTGACCCTATCTATCGTGTTGCATTTTATCAAGAGAATAATTTAATGCAAGAGTATAGGTTAGTTAAATCTAAACCTACACAAGAACGAATAGATATGGGTGAGAAGAGAGTCAACCTCAAGAATCTCATCCCTCATTTATCTAAGACCCTTATGTTTGGTGACCGACCACAATGCCCAATCAAATTCCTACAGTAATAATAGACAATTTCTTTGAAACGCCCTCTGTGATTAGGAACTGGGCACTTAGTTTAGATTACTTAGTGTGCAAAGATCACCCTGCTAAAGGTAATTGGCCAGGGAAAAGATCAAGTCGTTTGTTACACGAATTAGACTATCATTTCCATCAAAGATTATGTTCTAAACTTATAGATTATCTACCTGGATATACTTCATTCGAAAGATTTGAGTCTACGTTTCATCTTTGTACTGGTAATTATGACTGTGGTTGGGTACATCGAGACTCTGCACAGTTTGGTGTAGGTGGAATGGTATATTTGAATGAAAGTTATACAAATGGGTGTGGTACTATATTATATGATGTACCAGAGAATGATGATCGAGTAGGTTATACTGAAGAATTCAAATCAAATGTATTAACTGATGATGAGAATATACGTGCTGAAGGTAATAAGATGATAAGAGAAAAGAATAAACCATTTACATCAAATACTATATGTGAGGCAAGATATAATAGATGCTTGTTATTTGATGGTCAAAAGTATCACTCTGCTGGTGATTTCTTTGGTGATAATATAACTAATGGTAGACTTACCTTAGTATTCTTTGCGAAGGCAATATGAATATAGAAACTATTATTGACGGACGTATGTGGATCGTTCGTAATATGATACCAAAAGAACTATGTAAACACGTAGCGATGGAATATCATATGATGAAAGATGTAATTCAATGGCAATATCCTAATGCTGATCTAGGTGATCCCACAATGCCTGGTGCTTGGAGTATGTATTGTCCTGTATGTTTTGAAGCACTAGGACAGTATCAACAACCAATAATTGAGAAGATTATAGGAGATATACCACTATGGCAAACATTTTGTTATGGTAGATTATATGTTAAAGGTACATCTTGCGTTAAACATAGAGACAGAATGAGTGGTGAATGGGTTGGTAATATATGTGTTAGTGAAGATCCAGACTATCCTTGGGCAATGCAGATAATAGCAAAGAATAAAAAATATGAGATATTTCTAAATGAGGGTGATTCTTGTATATTCAGAGGACACGAGGATTTACATTGGAGAGAGGTATATGAAGGTGAAGGGTCACAAATACAGTGCTTTGTTTCATACGTGGAACAGAATGGTGAGTATGCTAGACTAAAATATGATGGTAGACCAATGCTTGCAGCACCTTGGGAGTCAGCAAGTGAAGAGGTCATTACCTGTCAACGTAGACAGAATAATGATGTCTACTATGGACCTGCTGAAGGACCTGGACAAATTGAAGAACACTATGAAGATGATCTTGCTGAGGTTGAACTCTTATGAATGACTATTATGTGGTGGATGATATCATACCACCAATCTATCAGGAGTGGTTGTTATCATTAATTAAGGATGAGAACCTAATGTGGCACAGGAAAGACAGTGCTATTATGGAAGAGTTGGAGGGT
>CEPK01183645.1_pt1 | contig 24988 bp, 18 predicted proteins | sample 356231 | NCBI WGS metagenome assembly CEPK01 (sample SAMEA2620259, study PRJEB7988) | marine metagenome | biome: marine biome (ENVO:00000447); feature: deep chlorophyll maximum layer (ENVO:xxxxxxxx); material: "saline water (ENVO:00002010), including plankton (ENVO:xxxxxxxx)" | depth 80 m
AGAATCCTTGACTCCGCGGACAACCTCTGTCTAGTTAGCCTTCGATCGAGATCTGGGTGTCTGTAACTCCTTGGTCTTCTCAATTTTAGGACTGCTTTTTTGCCCATCCATATCCCCTCGATGACGGTGGCCTCGGCGCCTTCGTGGATTATTTGGCCCTCATGCCAAATTGGTTTCGCACCCCCATCCATGGAACTCCGATGCTAGATGACTTGAAAGCGGTTGCACCCAGCCGATTAACTGGTCACATGGTCCTAGAAATGCCTGAGGCTCCCTTACCAAGAGGTTTGGTTGGGACATTCGGATATTCGGAGCAAGAGATAGAGAAGGAGGCATTGAGACTGCAGTACGCCATAAAGCAACCAATGAGATGGAGCATAGAGGTTTGTCGATCATTGGCCCCCATGACATTGGAAATAAACAGGCTGAAAAGAGAAAAGGATGTTTTCCTGATTGCTCATTCCTACCAAACGCCCGACATTACCTATGGGGTTGCAGACTCGGTTGCAGACAGTTACGCCCTTTCAAAAGAAGCTAGGGACGCACCACAGCAGACCATTCTATTTTCTAGTGTAAGATTCATGGCAGAAACTGCGAAGATTGTGAGTCCGCACAAGACCGTACTGCATCCCTCTCCAGACGCAGGCTGCTCCCTAAGCGACGGGATTTCGGCAGATGATGTTATTTCGCTTAAAAGGGCTAATCCAGGAGTACCTGTGGTGTGCTACATCAATACCAGTGCAGCAGTAAAAGCTGAGTGCGATGTATGTGTAACGAGTAGCAACTATCTTTCGATTTGTGAAAGGCTCGAAGGCGATAGGCTAATCTTTGTCCCTGATCGCTTTATGGGGAGCCATCTGCAGAAAGAGCTTAGTGGAAAAAAGGATGTTCTAGTATTCGATGGGGAATGTGAAGTTCATGCCGAGTTCACTGGAAAAAAAATCAGGAAGTGGAAAGAAAACATGTCCGAAAATGGCATTGACCTGGTAGTCCTAAGTCACCCTGAATGCGACGCTGAAGTTTTGAAAGAAAGCGACTTTGTTGGAAGTAGCGAGGTTCTGAAGAATGAGGCAATTAGACTTGCAGCAAAAGGCAAGAAGGATCTGATGCTGATTACCGAATGTGGAACTGCTGATAGAGTCCTTGCTGAGACTAATGACCACCTGAATCTTATTGGGTCCTGCGTAATGTGTAGGCACATGAAAAGGACACAACTTGAGGATATCCTACAAGCCCTAAGAGACCCCACTCAAGAGCAGATCATTGATTTGGATGAGGATATCATAAGAAGGGCATCGAAAAGCTTGGATGAGATGTTTAGACTTGCCGAGTAAGAATCTGATCCGCTCCGAAGGACTGTGTCACCCATAGGAAAATTAGGGGTATCAGAACCAATACAGTTGCCTGTAGGAGAAGCCTATTCCTATCCTCGATGGTGTCCTCAAATGAATGAACACCCAACGTCTTTTGTCCTTCTTCATCCTCCTCGATGAATGCTATTCCTTTCGAAAGTGTCTGAGGGAGGGACTGGTCCACATCCTCATCATTTGTCAGTTGATCTGTCTGGCCAGATTCAAGATAGTGAACGTACAAGTCGTTATTCCTTTCAGAACCGTCTCCGAATGAATTCAAGTCGTCTCTGGTTACTTGAAGGAATGCAACCATCCCGTTCCCGATACTGGGGGAGGATGAGTCCCAACGTGGGTTTGAAATTATAGACTGATTAAATGATACGGTGTCCACAAGAATCGTCCTATTGAATTGTCCAACGTCAACAGTCGCAACTAGCCAGTTTGATTCCAACTCCAACTCTACAACCGAGGAATTTTCGAAATCAAGATTGACTCCAGAATTCTCAATTGACCTGTCAGTTCTTTCATCTGATCTGGGTTCGAGAGGAATAGTAATTACTAGATCCGATTCGACTGAAGTGATGTTAACTACTGGCCCGGAATTAGATTTCTCTGAGATGGCAATTAATGGGCCAAATGAAGCAATTACAGAAGAGTTTGGGTTCAAAATTAGTAACTTCTCGGACTCATCTTGGGTGTCGATCAAAACTAGTTTTCTTTCCGACATTATTGCTAGTTTCCTTTTTCCATTAGAATCGGAGGCTATGGATAAGTCAGTGATGTTCTCCGATGTGTCTTTTCTAAACAATGGTTCTAGTGTACCTTCCGCTTCGTCTTGCTCGAAGTAGTCTGCCCTATTTTCGCTGAAAACTACGAAGCAGCTTCCCGAAGTGGCAACTCTAGGGGGATCTAGCCATATCTCCCCCCCAATAGTTCTGTTTTCCCCCGAAGAAACGTTTTCTGCGGTAATGGAAACACCATCTTCTGAGTCTTCAACCCATATTAGCCACTCTCCAGATCCTGATGCTGAAGTGGGCGATTCTGCTTCTTCAATAGAAATCCGCTGATGAGTCACATCCCATAGGATAACTGATCCGGTCATTACCAAAAGTGCTAGGATAATCGCACCCGTCTGATTCTTGCCAGGCTCCTTCAAGGGTTCGAAGATACTCATTGAAGAATTGAACGTGCTCTTTAGTGAGCCCATTGGATCGTCCAGGATTCGAGCCAGCCTCCTAGTGAATAGCCTCTCGTCTGCGTATCGCCAAATCGGGCCCTGTGTCTTTCCAGTCAGGTTTACAGCCATTATTGCTACAACCATGCCGCCAATGATGTCAACGATCCAATGAATTCCTAGGTATACGATCGAAACAGAAGTAAGAAGAATGAAGACCAGCAAGAATCTTCTGTAGCTTTTCCATCTTCCATCTTCGTCCCATCGGTGCATTGAGAGCCAAATGGCAAATGGCAGACCAATGTGTAGACTAGGCATCCCATTGGTGAATGGGTCTATTCGATTGAACCAGTTGTGGATTTCAGGAGTCAGGTCGTAAGCTATGGTCTCCATTCCTTGGATGTAGTTGCCTGTTACCTTTACGTTGAGGAACAAGTAGAATGGGACCGCAAGGACGTAAACCCAAAACATGGAAAGAGAGACCCTGTCTGCCATATGCCTGTCATCGAAGTAAATGGGGTAAACGAACGATGAGAAAGTTGCAGTCATGAATCCCATGACATAGAAATGGGTCATTGCCACATCTAGGAAATCGGTTCTCAGACCATCCTGAACCCATAGAACAGTGTCTCCTTCTATTGCGAAAACCAAGAAGGTCATATCAAGTTGAGTATTTGCCATTAGCACTCGATCTAGGCCATCGAGGAGGTCCTTCCATAGGTATACTGAGAAGACAACAATCATGTGTGCCCAGTATCGCCTGAACATGTCGATAAATCCGTCAGCGCTTATCTTGGCATATGGGGGCTTGAAAATTGGGATCATTGCAATGCTAATCAGAATCGAACCGGTTACCCAGGTAATGTATATCCCAGTTTCTCCGACCATTACGTTCTTCTCGAGAAGCGCCTATATCATCAAGTCGACGCTGTTTCTGATTCTCAGATAATCCTTAGTGAACGTTCTGATCCTTTGTCGAGTTGCCCCATTATATTGTCAACAATTGATTCGAATGCCTTTGCAGTATTACCCTCTGGTTCGGCTATAATCCTGTGAACCCCATCGTCCCCTCCTCTAACAATGCCTGGATCGAAAGGAAGCGTTCCTAGGAATGGCACTCCCATCTCATCTGATGCTTCCTCCCCCCCACCCGATTTGAATACGTCAAGAGTGATGTCCCAATTTCCCTCCGAGTCTGAGTCGCATTCCTTCATCACTCCCTCCGGGCCCATCACCGAAATAGTTGAGTTTGGCTCTGCTGAGCCTCTGATAGTATAACCACTCATGTTCTCCACAACTCCAAGAACTGGGACGGATATGGTCTTGGCGAAATTTATCGATTTCCTGCTGTCAAGAAGTGCGACCTCTTGAGGGGTTGTGACGATTACAACCCCATCTATCCCTGGAAGGCTCTGGCTGACAGTTAGTGGCTCGTCGCTGGTTCCTGGAGGGAAGTCGATGATTAGGGCATCAAGCTCGCCCCATGAAACATCTCCAATAAACTGCTGAATTGCTCCTAGCTTGATTGGTCCCCTCCAGATTACCGGCTTATCTGGATCTTCTAACAAGAATGCCATCGAGATAACTTTCACACCATTGGGGCCTTCAGCAGGGTGAATCTGCCCGTCTTCTACGTTCAGATCTGCTTCTTCCAGGCCTAGCATTATTGGAACGTTTGGCCCGGTTATGTCTATGTCCATTAGTCCCACTTTCTTTCCCTGGCGAGCTAGCGAAAGCGCCAGGCCAGTTGCTACAGTTGATTTCCCGACACCCCCCTTCCCTGAAAGGACCATTATTTTGTGCTTAATGCCTTCATCCAACTTGCTAATCCTCATCTTTCTCTGCATCTGCTGGTATGCCTGTTCCATCTGTGCTTTCTGTTCATTCGAAGCCTCGGCCTCCGGACTCTTCTGACCTGAACCCGCAGGATGGTGGGAAACGGGAGAGTCAGGCATTGGTAGTAGGTCTGGGGATTCATTATTGAATGCTGTTCTAAGGCTATTTCCGCAAATAATCTATTTGTGATTCATTTAATTAGGGCGGGGGCTTGGAAATTTGTGTGCGAGTCCTCTTCGTTTGCGTTGGGAATACCTGCAGGAGCCAGATGGCTGAGGCGATTGCTAGGGATTTGGGGTATGACGCCTTTTCTGCCGGGACTGATCCACGAGATGATGGGAAGATTGCAGAGAATGCTCTGAAGGTACTCGAAGAAGCGGGATTGGAAACTGCAGACCTTTTTTCAAAATCCTTAGACTCTTTTGATTCGGAGAAATTTGACAAGATCATTAGCATGGGTTGCGGAGTAAGCTGTCCTGCAATCGGAATAGACCAGGATTGGGGTCTTAAAGACCCACATGGGGAAGATTTGGAGGTATTCAGAAAGACTCGGGACGAGATTCACAATCTTGTGTTAAAGATGGTGAAATCGGATACCGACGCTTAGAAAAGCCAGTCTTGTTTAGCATGTTCCCGAGCGAGTGTAGTGTAGCGGTTATCACCCCACGTTGCCAACGTGGGAACCCGGGTTCAAATCCCGGCACTCGCACCAACAATACTCCAGATCCGAATTCCTCGCGACGTAAACAAATGCTCCAATTGCAATACACAGCATTGCTATGATGGAAGCTACGATTAGCTGCGTTGAATTCTCAGAAAACCAAGATGAAGTCGATGGTCCGATATCGGATTTCACAATTGAAATATTATGCCATTGTTGGTCATCGGGGGTAGTAGAAAGAAAAACATCGGTGGACCTAATCATGACAATTATCTCCCCCTCACTCAGTGAAGGTCTAGCAGAGAATGAAATGGAATAAATCCCATCTCCTGCGAATCTGTCAGGCCCACTTCCGTCATCCAGCAGCAATAGCCAAGACTCTGACTTTCCAATTGGAGCTAACCTTCCAATCTTAGCTTGGGCTGAAGAGATTCCATCCAAATCCTCAATTCTCAACTCCATGGTGTAATTTATTGATTTCCCAGAAATTGGAGCGGTGACAAAATCGACTACATCTCCATCTCTCATTAGTGTCAGATTCGATATTGAAGGGGGGAGGTTGCTGATGGTAATCTGTTCAGATTGCCTAGATATGGAGCTAGAAAGGATGTTTCTAGTTGATGAAGTTGAGGATGAAGCCCCCTCATTGTCTTCCAAAAGTATTGGGATTGTTTGACGACCTGGTGAGATACTGGTTGGAATGTCAATTAATCCTGACCATTGTTCCACCTTTGTGACGACCTCCGACCCGTCTTTCTCCCAAACCCAATCGAAATCTCCAACGAGATCCAGTGGGAAAAGAACCCCTCCGAGAGCCTGTAGATCTGCCGAAACCGACTTGATTCCATGGCCATCGAACGCCCATACAGTTACCCTGACTTGGTCGCCCCTGTACACGCTTACTGGATCAAATTCAACATCTAGCATTCTTGGAGGGGGGTTTACTACCTGCAAACTAGCATTTTGCTGAACTGTTACCCAATAGTCTTGCATTATTACTTCTATATCTATCACTCCGTGCTGAAGACCGTTATGCACAATTCTTGCAGTCCATAGATCATCATGGATAATTCGATCGCCCAATAACCCCGAGTCGGAAAGCTCCACTATTCCGAGGCCCATTGTCGAAAGATCGACGCTTACTGAAGAAATATCCGTGTCCTTGTCATCGACTGAAACCTCGAGATGGGCGATACCGCCCTCTGAAGTTAATATTCCCTCTCTAAATCGGACAGCTGATTCCACCTCCTGAGAAAGTTCTGGTGGTGAATTCTCGTCCAGAGTGATTATCGATGGGTAGTGTATTCTATCGACCTCTTGGCTCTCAACAAACGAGATTGCCTCGCCAACACCAATTTCTAATCTAACTTGCCTGCTAACTTGATTTAGAAGTCCAGAGAGTGGGCCTTCGTTGATTACGCTCCCGTTTGCAGAGCTCGAGTCTCCGAAGATCCCGTTCCAGTGAGCCACTGAAACAGAGTGACCATCGACCATTTCATTAGTCATCTCTGAGACCTCTACATCGAGAACCATTGCCGAGTTTCCAATAAGGTAGAAGCGATCTCCGGTGGAAACAATCTGGGGGCAGACCCCTGTTTCTCTAGATATGTGGTCTGAGAAAACAGGGTTTGCTTCTGGAGGATCTGGGTTGAAGATTATTGGGGAGTTTTCTGGAAACTCGTCTTCTTCGGACCCGTTATCGTCGACATACGTGTAACGGATTGTTCGATTATCCCAATCCTCTTGCGGAACAACGTATTCGTAAGTTAGATTATGTTCAGCTCCCCATTCCTGGTCAATTGGGCCGAAAGGAGTTGCTGAGACATTGAACCAAAACTCGTTTCGGATTTTGTCGGCCTCAAAAGGTGCCCCTGATGCATTCTCAAAAACTCCCGACTCGACAATCTGCCGAACTAGTCCGAAGGTTCCTTGGGCGTCACCATCGTATGTTCCATCTACTATGATTGTATCAGCTACTGTTTCTCCGCCTTCTGACTGAAAATGTAGAATTGGGATTGTTCCGTTTACTTCAATGAACGGGTTTTCCTCTGATGCTATGAAATCGAATTGTCCGCTTCCGAAAATTCTAGAGTACTGGTCAGTTCTGACCCCTTCCTCCCATTTCTCTCGGATAATCATCTCTTCAAGATCGAAAGAGAAAAACTCGCCGACAGCAGAAAGCCTAACTGAGGCATTTGCCTCTACCTGCAGGTCCTGAAGTCTTCTGAATCCATCTTCATCCCAGGTCTCAAAATAAAGCAGGAATACCTCTCCGAAGGCTCCACCAGAACTATCGTTGGCCCCCCCGTTAACAGAAAGCCAGCCGTCTCCTTGGAATCGCATCCGTTCGCTAATCTTCCCGTCTTTGTATGACCTAAAGACAAAGGCGTCATCTATTCTTGCGTCAATTGTTGCCCCCTCGCCCCCATCCACAGCATCAAAGGACATGTTTCCAACGCCTGTCATCTCAAAATCTTGGACGATTAGATCTGTTCCGTCATATGTCTCGTTAAGCCAAATCTTGTCCAAGTCGAGGTCCAATATTGCCCCACTAGACCCATTTGTCATGTCCAAGTAGAGAGAGCCGTTTCCGAGTTCATTAGACTCCAGAATGCTTCCTGTCCTCTTCTGCCAGCCTCTTCCTTCAAAGAAAATCCCCTGGCCTTCACCGTCAATATCCGACATGGCCCACCCAGTTTCCCTAGTAATCTCATGATCTTCTATTGGCTGATTCCAATTGGTAATGTTGAGAGACCTGCTACAAAGGGCTTCTTCCGATTGAATTGATATTGATATGAAGTCTCCAAATTGTGGTTGTTCCGGTAGGACAATGTCAACCTCCCCCCCAGCAACTAAAATCGAAGTATTCTGTCCTGCAAATTCAATCCCACCTCTGAGATGCTCAACTGAAGAGTTGACCAATGAGGGAGATGTTCCATTTGTGAATGGAGGATCGAAAACTACCTTGTACCTGTTGACTAATGATGGCTTTGTTTCTCCGAAATCATCCAACTGCCAATCCTGATCCCAGTCAACTAAAATCTGGCATGAAGTTTCGGTCCCATCTTGGCCCTGAACTTCTGACAGGGGGAAGTAAATCAGCAGAAAAGATAAAGCTGCCAAAGAGGCAAATACCCTGGTCACATTGTTCTCTGAGCACCTAGGCATTTCAACCAATGCCCGACTTGATTAGCAGTTTTTCTAGAAGAGAGGTTCTTCGTAGTCATCGTCTACTCCTGACCTCTCCCTCCATAGATCTGCAGGCATACCGTCGTAAATGTCGGCATAAGGATCTTCGTTTTCCTTATCTCGTTCACTCTGAGCAACTAGTTTTGCAAAGTTCTCTGCATTCGGCTTGAACTTCCAGTAGTGAATCCTCCATTCTCTTCCATCCCACAGCGTTGTCTCCTCTGATTCTGTAGTAAGGAGGTCATAATCCTGTAACTGGTAAAACAGATTCCGATCAGTTGGTTCAAGGGCATTGTCAATTATTCTGTTGGAGAATCCGAAGAATCCTAGTGCGTGTTCTGCAATCGACTCTGCAACGGTGGTTTCCATAGAAGTGTCTACCTTGCTCTTGATAGCTTGAGTAAGTTGCGCCAGCGTCAGCCCCACGTTCCCACCGAGCAATGTTAGATAACAAGATTATATCAATCATCTTGCTAAATGATTCAATTTTAGCCACCGTCAATCCGAAGCGATTAATCTTGGCTTTCTCTGCGATTAGCCATGGAAGATTGGGGCTCGCCTACATTCCTAGGTTTAGAAGAGTCAGAAGACGGACCATGGGACGTGTTGGTCTTACAAGTTCCATTGGAGCTTTCAGTTAGCTACGGCGAGGGAACAGAAAATGGTCCAAGAGCTTGCATTGAGGCCAGTTCACAAGTTGAGCTATTTGACGAGTTTTTGATGAGTGACTTACCTGGCGGCTACAGAATCAGAACAGCGGAGCCATGGTCTTCAGATGCGCCATCCCTTAGAGAACAACTGGACTCGGTGAGAGAATATTTGGGAGGGTGGTTTGAGACGGGGGGTTTCCCCCTAGTTCTAGGTGGAGAACATGGCATCCTTCTCCCAATTGTCGAAGCTGTTGAGTCTCATGAGCTTGTTTCTGATTTCTCTGAACTTACCATTGTTCAGATTGACGCGCATGCCGATCTGAGAGACGAGCTTAACGGGGAGAAATTCTCGCACGGCACCGTAATCAGGAGGTGTTTGGAAGCTGGAGTGGGGAGAGTGATCCAAATTGGCGTTAGGGCATATAGTTCCGAGGAAAAGTACCTTATTGAGAGCGAAGATAGGATCGAGACTTGGTTCGGAAGGGACCTTCTCTCTGTTTCAGGGGATTCCACCGTGTGGGGTGAAATGATCTCCAGCTTGTCCGACATAAGTGGCCCTGTTTGGATTTCTTTCGATGTTGACGGTCTTGATGGATCCTTGGTGCCCTCAACAGGAACACCAGTTCCTGGAGGTCTAAGCCATTGGGGTGCAGTCGAGATAATTGAGAGTGTTTTCTCATCTGAGAAATGCAATGTAATTGGGGCGGATGTCAACGAAATAGTCCCTGACTCGGAAGGAACGCTAACACAGTTTAGTGCCGCGATGATTGCAACCAAGATTGTAGCCTGCAAATTAGCAGATCTTGGTGGCGGGAAGACGTAACGATTGTAGCTATTGGCCCCCCAGCGGCGCCATGCGCCGCTTGGTTGCAGCATTGGCATTATCATCTATGCTTGCTGTATCAATTGCTCCGGTTGCTACGGCACAGGTGGGTCAACCCGAGATTATACAAGAGCACTGGTATCACTCGTATGCAACACTCACTCTGGATGTTAATGCTTGGGCTGACGATTACCCCGAAATAGTAAACCTAATCGTAGTAGGAAATACAGAGATGGGCAGGAACCTCTGGATGTTGCAAATCTCGGACTGGAGTAATGAAACTAAGCCAGATGGAACGCCCAAAGAAGTGGTTTACATTGATGGTGGCCATCATGGCAATGAGCACCTAGGTACAGAGCTTGCTTTCCTAACTGCAGAACATTACATTGAGGGGTGGGAGGAGGGGGACCAGAGTGTCATTGATGTCCTCTCGACTACTGAGTTGCACATCCTGATCATGCTTAATGCGGATGGTAATGACTTTGATACTAGATGGAACATCAACCAAGTAGATCTGAATCGAAACTACGATCATTACTGGAATACCTGCCCTACAACCCAGCCCGGGAGTGACGCATTCAGTGAATCTGAAACGTTGGCGAATTCGGTTTACATGAATGAGGTAGTGCCACATGCTGATCTATACGTCACAATGCACACGGGAGTTTGGATAATGCTCTATCCGTGGGGGAAATGGCCAGAGCAACCCCCTGATTGGGAATTGTTCCATTCGATAAGAGATGAAGTCAATGCAAACATCTCAGAAATCCCAATTCGAAATGCCAACCAGGGCCTCTACCCCAATTGCGGAACTAGTAGGGACTATGGTTACGGAGTGATGGGTTACCCAACATTCACGTTCGAAACCGATGACGAGCAATTCCTTCTGGGTTCAATAGAATCTGTCTCTGATAGGCTGGCTGAAGAGCTTGATGTGATGGTTTACCTGATTGAGAATGTTTGGTACTGGAGAGCCCGCCTAGTTGTAGACTCAATCGAAGTGGAGGGGGGAATCGTGAAGGTTAGCGTTTCCAACCTCGGACGAGCAACTACGTCAAATGCCACATTGACATACGTTAGCGGCGATGGAGAGATCTGGATGCCCGTTGGATTGGAACCTGAAACATATCCCTGCTATGGCACTGAGATGCATTTCAACTACTCTTCCCCTGGATGCGGCTTCGCAGTTAATGCCACCAATAACACTGAGGCTATGATTGATTTCGGCGACGCTCCTATTTCTAACGGTGAAGGACAGTTCAGCCTATACTACCAGAAGAGGGTTATTGATGCATCTACTATGGTGTCTGAGCCGATAAATAGCTCGATAGTGGATTTTCGCAGGGCTTCCGAAAATGCCCTATCTTCCCCATCAGTTGTGATTAGCGTACTATGTGTGTTGCTATCTGCAGTAATTCCAAGAAGGGATGATTTAGATTGACTGTCAAAATATATCTAAAACGGTAATTTTGCAAACGAATTATTTGTAAACTAGTCACAAAACGGAAGTTTTGATATAATTATGCAAATAAGCAATAGCGAATTTACTCAATTGGGATCTCAGCTTGTCCTCCCTCTTTTTGAAGGCACTGAAAAGGCACCAAACAACTCACTAGTGGGACTCAGCAGGAGCCAGAGGAGCTTGGTCAAGGAGGCGCTTTCTTCAGGAGAGTTTGACTGCAAGAAAGGAAAGAGAATGACATTGTGGACACCGGGATGCAATATTATCTTGGTCGGGATGGGGGACAGAGAATCATTCGGCCACAAGAGGGCTAGGAACACTGGGGCGAGGTTAATTGCGTCCATGTCCAAGAAGAAGGGGCTAGATGTTTCTGTAAGGTTCACTTTTGGGTGGTCGGGAGATCGAATGATTGACTTTGCAGAGGGGATAATGCTCAGGAACTACGAGTTCCTAGAGCATCAGGAAACCCCAGAGGGCCACATAGGGGAGCCGTGGGAGTTTGATTTTCAGGCCAGCAAGAGGCATCAAGTAGCCCTCTCTGAAGGGCTGAAAGAGGTGGAGTCAGTAGTTGCGGGCGTTCACCTGGCAAGGGATCTGGGTAATGAGCCTGCTAATGTCCTTTATCCGATGGAATTTGCCCGAAGGGCACAGGAATGGGGAGATGACAAGGGAAATGTCGAGATAGAGGTTTACGATTGGGACAAACTGCAAGATCTAGGCATGGGTGGCCACATCAACGTTGGGAAGGGCAGTGAAAGGAAACCTTGCATGGTGCTTTTCACATTGAACCCAGATTCAGACAAAGGAGTTCGGAGGCCCTGCATTGTGGGCAAGGGGATCACATTTGACACAGGGGGGATTTCTATCAAACCTGGCCGAGGAATGTGGGACATGAAGTACGACATGTGCGGAGCTGCCGCTGTCTTCGGCCTGATGGAAGCCCTGCACTCAAATGGCTACAAGGGACGAGTTAACGGCATTGCCTGTCTGGCTGAGAACATGCCCGGATCAGGAGCTTATAGGCCTGGGGACGTTTTCAGAACATATTCGGGAAAGACGGTTGAGGTCTTCAGCACCGATGCTGAGGGCAGGAATGTGCTTTCGGATGGCCTTTGGAAGGCTGGCGAGTTTGATCCAGATTATATTGTAGACCTGGCAACCCTGACAGGAGCCGTCGTAACTGCTCTAGGAAACCAGATTTCCGGGATGTGGGCCAACGACGAGGGGATCGCAAGGCGCCTAAAGTCTGCTGCAATGAGGAGCGGCGAGCCCGTATGGAGGATGCCCCTGAACGCTCAGTTCAGGAAATACATGACGGACTCAGCCTTTGCGGATATTAGGAACGGTTCCATCGGGGGGAGGGCTGGCAACTCGAATACAGCTGCATCATTCCTCGAGTTCTTTGTCCCTCACAGAGACTTCGACGAGTCAGAAGAGAAGATTCCCTGGGTCCATCTAGACATAGCCGGAACGGCCTGGGGACCTGGTTCAAAGGCTCGTTCGGAGGGAGCTAATCCCCTCTACCAATATGGTACATCTGGAGTTCATGTGCGAACCCTATATCGGCTAATAACCGAGAAGTGATCAGTCCTGGTCCTCTTCTTCTGAGTCGACAACCTCGAAGTCAGCATCAACTATGCCATCGTCTTCTTCGCCTTCCTTCTCTTCAGCCATCTCAGCAGCAGCTGCTTCGTAGAGCTTTGTAGAAATAGCATGCATAGACTGTTCCAATTCCCCCATCTTTGCCTGAATAGCAGCCTCGTCGATTTCATCCAAAGGGATGGGGGTCTCGTCATTTACGATTAATGACTCAAGTTCATCTAACTTCTCAAGAACTGGTTTTGTGTCTTCCTCTGACAGTTTATCCTCGTTCTCGTCGATCATCTTTCTTGTCTGATATACAATGCTGTCTGCTGAATTTCTAGTCTCGACCTTTGCCTTTCGGCGCTTGTCCTCCTCTGCGAATTTCTCTGCATCCTCAATCTTCTGCTTAATCTCATCCTCTGATAGTGAGGTCTGGCTTTCAATCTTGATCGATTGCTCCTTTCCAGTTCCGAGATCCTTGGCTGAGACATTGACGATTCCATTGGCGTCGATGTCGAATGTGACCTCGATCTGAGGAATTCCACGAGGTGCCGCAGGAATTCCCATCAAGTGGAAACGCCCTAGAGTGATGTTGTCCTTGGCAAATTCCCTCTCACCCTGCAAAACGTGAATCTCCACTGCAGGCTGGTTGTCTGCTGCTGTGGAGAATGTCTCAGACCTCCTAGAGGGGATTGTAGTGTTTCTCTCGATCATTGTAGTAGTAACTCCCCCTAATGTTTCTATTCCAAGGGTTAGTGGCGTTACGTCCAGAAGGAGAACGTCTGTTACCCCTTCATCGCCAACAATAATGCCGGCCTGCAGGGCTGCCCCCATGGCAACCGCTTCATCGGGGTTGATCCCTTTGAATGGGGCCTTGCCGACCTCTTTCTCTATTGCCTGCTGTACTGCTGGGACTCTAGTGGAGCCGCCAACAAGCAAGACCTTGTCCACATCGCCCTTCTTTATGCCAGCGTCCTTCATTGCTTGCCTGGTTGGAGACATGGTTCTCTCAACCAAGGATGCCGTGAGCTTCTCAAACTTTGAGCGAGAAAGTGAGATATCCAAATGCTCAGGCTGGCCGTCACTCATTGTTATGAATGGGAGGTTAATCTGGGTCGAAGGGGTGCCAGAAAGCTCAATTTTTGCCTTCTCAGCTGCTTCGCGAATTCGGCTCATTGCCTGAAGATCCTTGTCCAAGTCTATTCCTGTTGACTTCTTGAATTCGGAAACTATCCAATCCATTACGACTTCGTCGAAATCGTCTCCTCCAAGCCTATTATCCCCACTTGTTGCCTTGACCTCAATCTGTGGTTGCCCGTCGACCTGGTATATCTCTAGAATTGATACATCAAATGTACCGCCACCCAAGTCGTATACCAATACCGTCTGGTCTTCTTCCTTGTCAACACCGTATGCTAGAGCCGCAGCAGTAGGCTCATTGATAATCCTGAGAACCTCCAATCCGGCTATCCTCCCGGCATCCTTTGTAGCCTTTCGTTGTGAGTCGGAGAAGTAAGCAGGACAGGTTACAACCGCCTGTTTTACCTCTGTTCCAAGGTACTCTTCGGCATCTGCCTTCAGCTTCTGCAAAATGAAAGCTGATACTTCTTGCGGGGAGTAGCTATCACTGTCTATGTCTTTTGTCCAGTCAGTCCCCATTTCCCTCTTTACCGAGATAATTGTCCTCTCAGAATTTGTAACTGCCTGCCTCTTAGCAGTGACTCCGACTAGCCTCTCGCCGTCCTTGGTAAATGCGACTACGCTAGGAGTAGTCCTAGATCCTTCTGAGCTCGGAATTACTACTGCCTTTCCTGCTTCTATTGTTGCCACACAACTGTTTGTCGTTCCCAAATCTATACCTATTACTGGTGTTCCCATTTTTCATTCCTCTTTTTTCAATTTACTCTCGAGCTATTTTAGTTCGAATATTATGTCAAGTATGCCGTTGTTGATCTCCCACTTTGGCTGGCCGGTGGAGATGTGAGGGAGAACGTATTTTCTGAATGGCCTGATTTGATTCTTCCTTAGCATCTGAAGAACCTCCCCATTCCCAGTGAGGCTAAGCTCTAGATTATCTGGACCGATGTCATCGAACCTTGATACATCTATAGTTACGAACATGTTTTCTCCTTCGACAAAAACGTCCTCTTCGTTTATTGAGTTGTCTTCTATTGTTTCAGGATCGTTATCTACATCGACCTGAACCTCAGTAACTGAAGGTTTGATGTGTATATCTACGCCCATTCTTTTGAGGAATTCGCCTAGTCCCTGTGGGCCGCTAAACATCGTCTCAAAGCTCTTCATGAACTCCTCTGGGTCCGAATTGAGGCCGAATTTGACTTCACTCATTGATACCTTCTCTGGATCAATACCCATTTCCTCGAACTGATTCCTTACCTGACTAATCATTGACTTCAGTGTTTTGAGATCTATTGGCATCCCCATCTTCTCGAACATCCTGGCCATCTCTTCGATGGCCTCGTCATCAAATTCATCCCAATCTGAGTCAGTCATATTATCACTAATCAACCTCTAGTTGTATAGTGGGATGTGGGAGTGGTATTTGAATCAAACGGATGAAAGTCGTGTCTCTTGGAGGAGATTTCCGATGAGCGTATTGAAAACTGAGACTAAAGTGGCTACTACACGATGGTCGAGACTGATCACGAGGTTGCTCTAGAAGATACTGATAGAATTCAGGGGAGAGCAGCACTAGTGAATAATGTACGAGCGGCTACTTCACTAGCCGGAGCGATTCGCTCAACGCTTGGGCCCAAGGGCCTGGATAAAATGCTAGTAGAAGATGATGGTTCCGCGTTGGTTACTAATGACGGCGTAACCGTACTTGAGACTGCGAGCGTTGAGCATCCAACGGCTAAGATGCTAATCGATGCGTCATCTTCTCAGGACAGGGTAGCAAGGGATGGGACTACGACCACTGTAATTCTTGTTTCAGAAATGCTCCAGAACGCATTGGAGCTTGTTAGGATGGGGATTCATCCTTCAATAATTGTCAAAGGTTACGATATCGCACTCGAAGAGGCCCTTTGTGAAGTTAGGAGAGTCTCCAAGGAATCAGGAAATATCCAGAAGATGCAGGTTGTTAGAACTTCTTTACAGGGCAAGGGCGACTCTTCCCTATGCGAATTGATTGGCGAATTGGCGATTAAAGCTGCTCAGAAGATTGCTGGGGAGCAAGGGGGGGACAACCTAGAGCGAATGAGGATAAAGCGGCTCCAGGTAAGGCAGGGAAGCGTCATGGACACCACTCTAGTTGACGGACTAATGCTACTGAAATCGAGGGTTGATTTCTCTAGCCCTGCAAGCTCTGAACGAGGAAATGTTGCAATCATTGATGGGGGTATTGAACCCCCCAAATTATCTACAAACGCCTCTATTGAAGTTCAAAATACAGGCGTTTTGAAGGAATTCCATGAAAGGGCTAGAGATTCCATAAGGAAGAAGATTGACCATATTTCCTCAATAGGAGCAGATCTTGTAGTGGTCAGAGATGGGATAGACGATGAAGCCATATCATTTCTCACAGAGCGTGGAATTACCGCATACAGGCGATTTGAAAGAGCGGATCTAGACCTTCTGGCCAATATCACAGGAGCTAGGGCTGTTAGAGATGCTCTCTCTTTACGCGTTGAAGACCTTGGGAGCTTTAGCAAGCGCTCCGAGGAAACTATCGCTGAGGTTTCTCACACACAAATTGAAGGTGATGGGAATGGGATGACACTAGTTGTCAAGGGGGCGACTCCGGCTATTAGGGAAGAGGCGATAAGGATCTTCGATGATGCAATCGGAGTGGCTCATAGACTAAACAGCAAGCCTGGAGTTCTTCCAGGAGGGGGGGCCATTCATGCTCATTTGGCAAGGCATCTGAGGTCTTTCTCGCATACCAACCCAGGAAGGGAGCAGCTAGCTATTGAGGCCTATGCATCCGCTCTGGAGTCAATACCCAGGATTCTCGCAGAGAATGCGGGAAGGGATCCTGTGGATGTTATCCTCTCACTATCGGCGGATCAGAATGAGTCAGGTGCATGGATAGGATTTGACCTAAACAAGGGAGTGAATGCGGACATGGAAGAGGCGGGGGTTCTCGATCCAGAATTTGTGGTTAGTCATTCTCTTTCTGGGTCAACAGAAGCTGCAATCAGTGTGATAAGAATTGATGATGTTCTTTGGGCAAGAACTGATCCAAGCACCCCCGACTGGGAAGAGGAGGAGGGCGAAGACTAGCCTCTGGATATTCCCGAAATCATTGCATCTACCATTTCATCTAGATCAAAATTCGGAGACCAATCCCACTCCCTATGAGCAATTGATCCATCAATTGAGTCGGGCCATGAGTCGGCATACCTTTGTCTAACGTCAGGAGAATAGTCGCAAGAGAATCCTTCTATTCTGCGTGAGATGGCTTCTGCAAGTTCCTTTGCTGTAAATGATAAGCACGGAATGTTGTACCCGGCCTTCCAAATCCCCAATGATTCCGACGGTGCATCCATTAATGTGAGCGTTGCCGTAATTGCATCTTCCATGTACAGCATTGGTAGACGGGTATCTGGCCGTACGAAGCATTGGTAGTGGCCACTGCCTAAGGCAGAATGGAAAATTTCGACGGCATAATCTGTTGTTCCTCCACCTGCTGGGGCCTTGTATGAGATTAGCCCTGGATATCTTATCCCCCTAACGTCAACTCCATACTTATTCCTGTAATCTTTGGCCAAGGCCTCCCCAGTAACCTTTGTCTCCCCATAAACTGTAGTTGGATTCAGTATGGAATCTTGGAGGGCATGCTTCGGGGCGTCGGGTCCAAAGACCGCTATAGATGATGGAGAAAAGACCTTCAGAGAGCATTCTTTTGCTGCTTCTAGTACTGAAACTGTCCCCCCGACATTTACTTTCCTGCAGAGATCAGGATCCCTCTCTCCAGTAGCTGAGAGTAGTGCAGCAAGGTGGTAGACTGTGCCAACCCCATGATCAATGCAAACTCTGATGATTTCTTCGGTTTCCAAAACATCGAGAACTACGAAAGGGCCGTCTTCAGCAATTTTATTCCCTTCCGAATGGCGAATATCGGATGCAATTACCGAAGATAATCCGTGTTTTATCCTAAGTGCCTCCAGCAAGTCGGTGCCAATCTGACCCAATGCTCCGGTGACCAGAACATTGTCTCCGGGAGGGTCCGACATGGGTGACCCTAATTCTGGCGATACTTGAAATTAAAGCAGTGGCAAGCAGCATCTAAATTGCCAATGTTGATATGCGAGGGTCAATGGCTTCAGACCCCGTTGATGAGATGAAGTATGTCGTCGTGACGGGTGGTGTCCTCTCCGGACTTGGCAAGGGAGTGACTGCAAGCAGCATTGGAGTGCTGTTGAAAAGCGCTGGACTGAGAGTGACTGCAGTAAAAATAGATCCCTACTTGAATTGCGACGCTGGGACGATGTCTCCCTTTGAACACGGAGAGGTTTTCGTCCTAGATGATGGTGGAGAAGTGGATTTGGATTTGGGGAACTACGAGAGGTTCCTTGACGTCTGCCTAACAAGGGATAACAACATCACAACTGGTAAGGTGTATGACAACGTAATCCAGAAGGAAAGGCGAGGAGATTATCTTGGCAAAACCGTGCAAGTGATCCCCCACATTACTAATGAGATTCAGGATTGGATCGAGAGGGTCGCCCATACTCCCAGCGATGGAAACGGAAAGGAGCCTGACGCTTGTGTGATTGAATTGGGCGGAACTGTTGGGGACATCGAAAGTGCCCCGTTCATCGAAGCTCTGCGTCAGTTCCAATTCAGAGTAGGTCAGGAGAATGTTTGCTTCGTTCACGTTAGCCTAATTCCAGTTATGGGTCCAGTAGGGGAGCAAAAGACAAAGCCAACCCAGCACACAGTAAAGGACCTCAGAGGCCTAGGGATAAATCCCCATATGCTCGTTTGCAGGTCTAAGAGCCCTCTGGTGGATGAAACTAGAGAAAAGATCTCAGCATTCTGTCACGTTTCTACTGATGCAGTGGTTTCTGCTCATGACGTGTCTAACATCTACCAGGTCCCAATAATGCTGGACGACCAAGGAGTTACGAGGATGCTCGCGGAGAGATTCGGGTTCGAACTACCTACCAAAAGGAAGGTCCTGGAAGACTGGAAGGAAATGGCTGATCACGTCGACACTCTGGATGAAGCAGAGGAGGTGCACATTGCTGTAGCTGGGAAGTACACTGATTTGGCAGACTCGTACCTTAGTGTAATCAAGGCACTTCAGCATGCATCTTTCAAGGTGAACAGGAAGCTGGTAATTGACTGGATTGAGTCCTCAGACTTGGATGACGAGGCAAAGGAGTCCGATTCAGAATCCTTCGAAGCGGCTTGGAAACTTCTGAGGGAGGCCGACGGAATCCTGGTACCTGGTGGATTCGGCATTAGGGGTATTGAAGGCAAAATCAAGGCGGCCGAGTTCGCCAGGTTGAACGATGTCCCATACCTTGGAGTATGCTTGGGCCTCCAGGTAGCGACAATCGAGTTCTGTAGAAACGTTCTGGGACTCGAAGGAGCAAATTCATCCGAGTTCGATGAAAACGCGCCTCATTCTGCAGTGGTGTTCATGCCTGAAATATCCAAGACACACATGGGTGGGACCATGAGGCTAGGTACCAAGCCCACTCCTTTCCTAGTCGATGACTGCAAGATTAGGAGATTGTACGGAGGAGCTGATCACGTAGACGAGAGGCACAGGCACAGGTACGAGGTAAATCCGGAATTGATCGGGGAAATCGAGGGCAAGGGCCTGGTGTACGTTGGCAAGGACGAGACTGGCGAGAGATGCGAGATCATGGAACTCGAAGGGCACACCTACTATGTTGGAACCCAGTACCACCCGGAGTTCAAGTCAAGGCCGGACAGGCCTAGTCCCCCATTTCTGGGTCTCCTAATGGCCGCATCTGGAATGGAAGTCTAGTCTACTGAAACTGGCAATATCCTGGTGGTTCGATATCCCTGTAGTATTTTCATGTACCTCTTAGACGCGAATTCGGCATCAAGATCCTCGTCTCCCGTCTCTATCCTTAGAGCCCTCACTGTCAGAAGCTTGGCTGGCGTGACTACTCCTAGGACGTTTTCAATCCCGATCTTCCTTAGTACTTCTGGGGAGAGTTGCAGATTTCCCCTTCCAATAAGAAACCCCTGCCCACCCATAGGGGAAAGCAGCAGAGTTACATCATCATCGTGGGAATCTAGGATTTCTATCAATCTCGCCTCGTCCAAGTCGGTCCCTATCTGATTTCTCCCCATGGTGGCATCGATCCCCAGTGTTGTCAAATCGAATCCAATATTGCCGCCTATGGAACTAAGCGTACCTCCTGATCCCCAAATTATCATCCTATCCTCACTAAGTAATGACTGTTCGATATGGTCCGATAGTCCTTCAATAATCTCGTCTTCCGACTCTGTCTGGATCAGTTCTTTTGAGCCTTGCATCCACCTTGGCGAGTTAGGGGAGAAAGCCTCTGCGTAGAGCCTCACGACCCATTTTCCTTCTCTGTAAAGGTCTTCATCTAGGTCTAGAACTTCGGTGCTTGAAACCAGAAGATCGCCATGAATCCATGCAGATAGGACTTCCGCTGCAGCCTTTGGGGAGCTAGCAAAGCACCCAGAATGCATCTTCACGCCAGATGGAACTCCTATGACTGGGAGAGATCCAGATCCTGCTGATTCCAATGCAGAAACTATGTCCCTGGTTGTTCCATCTCCACCGGAATAAACTAGTAATTGTATTTCAGATTCTATAATCTTCTCAATCGCATTTCCGGTGTCTTCAGCCGAGGTTTCACTTGATGACTCGTGTACGTGAATAAATGAGCTTGCCTGCAGGTCCTCTGGAATCCAATCAGAGCCCATTCTACCTTGGCTAGTTACCCATTCTATTTCGTGAGGTTTTTCCCTGTGTATTCTTGAGAAGTGTTCCAACATCATTCTCATCCTTGGCCCTGATCTATCCTCAGCCCCCATTGAGCGAGCTAATTCTGCTTGACCATCTGATCCCTTCAAACCTAGCCTCCCTCCGAGACCGGCGTCGGGATTTACGAGTAGGCCAAGTCGCACCATGGACACGCCAGGGGGCGCGTGTTCTTATCGGTTCACGCTCGGGCGGCTATACGATGAGAGTGGTCGTGGCACTTGGGGGAAACGCGCTTCTAAGGAGGGGGGAGCCTCTGACAGCAGAAAACCAACGGAAAAATGTCAGAGAAGCGTGTAGGGCTCTGGCACCAATTGCAAAGGAGCACCAACTGGTAATCACGCACGGAAATGGCCCCCAGGTGGGCCTCCTAGCTCTGCAATCAGCTTCCTTCGATGAAGTAGAGGATTACCCGCTGGACGTATTGGGGGCACAGACAGAGGGCATGATAGGGTACATGATAGAGCAAGAGCTAGGCAACTTGATGCCAACTGAGACTGCTTTCGCAACCATTCTAACAATGGTAGAAGTTGATCCAGATGACCCAGCCTTCGGAAATCCTACCAAGCCAATAGGGCCCGTATATAGCGAAGAAGAAGCTCTCAAAATGGCTTCGGAGAAGGGTTGGCAAATCGCCAAAGATGGAGGGATGTGGAGGAGAGTAGTACCATCTCCCGAGCCACACAGGATTTTCGAACTTCGGCCGATACATTGGCTTCTTGAGAAGAAGACCGTAGTCATCTGTGCAGGAGGAGGGGGGATTCCTACGGCCTACAACTCTGATGGGGACTTAGAAGGTGTGGAGGTCGTAATCGACAAGGATAGGGCTAGTGCACTACTCGCTAGACAACTCGATGCAAGGCTCCTGATACTGGCCACAGATGCAGATGGTGTATACGAGAATTGGGGCGAAGATAATGAAAAGAAGATTGAGAATTCCACGCCAGAGGAGATGGAAGGATTGGAGTTCGAAGTCGGATCAATGGGGCCAAAGGTCGAAGCAGCATGCGACTTTGTGCGTAGAACGGGAGAGAGGGCGGTAATCGGTGCACTATCTGATTTGGGAGAGATGGTGGAAGGAATAGCTGGGACTCAATTCAGCATAGAATGAGGTCAATAGCCGCATAACCTCCAAGGCCTTCATATCAGCGAGTCGACGGGAAGAGCACGAGGGATACCGTGACAATGATTTCCGTTGACATAGGAGATGGCGAGTATCACGAATACGCCAGTGGGATCAGCGCAGGGGAAGTTATCGAGAACGTCCACGGAAAGAAGAGCGGAGCAGTTGCAGCACTCATTGACGGCGAAGAGCGAGACATGTCCCACGTTCTGGATCAGGATTGCAAAGTGGAGCCCATTGACGGGGAATCTGAACAGGGACTATACATCATCAGGCACAGCTGTGCCCATCTGCTTGCCCAAGCAGTGACAGAGCTATTCCCTGATTCAAGGCCAACGATTGGCCCACCAATAGAGCACGGATTCTACTATGACTTCCACATGGACCCTATTGGGGAGGACTCCCTGAAGGAGATTGAGAAGAGGATGAAGGAACTCGCGAAGAAGAACATCCCGATAATCAGGGAAGACCATGGGAACGAGGCACTAAGAGAGATGTTCTCCTCAAATCCATTCAAGCTTGAGATAATGGATCAGAAGATCGGCCACGACGTAGGCTCCTCAGCCTATCGTCAAGGCGATTTTGTTGACCTGTGCAGGGGGCCACACGTATCCTCAACGTCCCAGCTTAGATGGTTCAAGCTTACGAGTACGAGCCAAGCTTACTGGAGAGCGGACAGTGACAGGGAGTCCCTGGTTAGGATTTACGGAATGTGCTTCGCGACAAAAGAGGGCCTGAAAGAGAGGCAGAGGCAAATCGAAGAGGCTTCCAAGAGAGACCACAAAAAAATCGGGAAGGAGATGGGGCTCTACATGATAGACGAGATGATTGGAAAGGGCTTGCCTGTTTGGCTACCAAATGGCGAGGTTCTGAAGAGTGAGATCGAGAGGTTTGCGATAGAGACAGAAGAAGCGTATGGATACGAGAGGGTGACCACTCCCGTCCTAGGGAAAAAGGAGCTCTTCGAAACTAGTGGACACCTCCCGCACTACTCGGATGGGATGTACCCCCCGATGAAGATGGATGATGGCGAATACTACCTCAAGGCAATGAATTGCCCCATGCACCACCTTGTCTTCAGCAACCGAAAGAGGTCCTACAGGGAGCTTCCAATTAGAATAGCAGAGTATGGGACTGTATACAGGAACGAGCTCTCTGGAACGCTGGCCGGCCTTCTGAGAGTCAGAATGCTTTCCATGAACGACGCGCACATATATTGCACACTCGAACAGGTGGCTCAGGAAGTTGAGAGCAACGTCCGCATGGCACAAGACTACTACGAAGCATTTGGCTTCGAAGACTACGACTTCCGACTCTCTCTTTGGGACCCAGAAAACAAAGACAAGTACATCGACCAACCTGAAAACTGGGAAGCAACACAGGATCACCTCAGAGTGATTATGGATGATCTGGGGGTCGATTACACGGAGGCTATTGGAGAGGCGGCTTTCTACGGGCCCAAGATAGACATCCAGTTCAGGACCGCCCTAGGCAGAGAGGAGTCTCTTGCAACGATTCAGCTAGACTTCGCCGCTAAGGAAAGATTCGGGCTTTCCTACATGGATGAGTCTGGAGTCGAGAACGGGGAGGTTTTCGTAATCCACAGGGCGCCGCTGTCCACGCACGAGAGGTTCGTGGCGTTCCTACTCGAACAATGGGCAGGCAACCTGCCAACCTGGCTCTCCCCGATCCAGGTGCAGGTCATTACCATTTCAGAGAAGCACAAGGACTACGCCGAGAAGGTGAGGGAGTCATTGGAGCTTGCTGGAGTGAGGGTGAGGGTAGACGACTCCGACAACACCATTGGTAAGAAGATCAGGACTCACAGGAAGGTCAGGCCTGCATACATGGTTATTCTTGGCGACGACGAGATGGACGGCGGTTCGGTCTCAATCAGGAGCCGGGGCGGCGAACAAAAGAACGGTGTCGCCTTGGAGGAGTTTGTATCGGACATCTTCTCGGAAATCTCCAACAGGAGCAAGGCTCTGTCACTAGTCTAGTGAAGTATCAATACGGGACCCCTTCTAGGATTGTTCCACATGGTCTCCGATGATGGCTCCGAGAGCACGGAGGCGATGCTTTCTACCGCTAGGTCAGTGGTCCGGACCTGCCTACAGATTAGGAGAGAGGAGGACGTGCTGATTATCACAGACCCAGAAACCTCGGAGGTAGGACAGGCGCTGTACGAAGAGGCGGCGAGGGTGACGGACAGGATCCTCCTCGTGATGATGCCCCCTACCCAGAAACCGGGGAAGGAGCCGCCGCTCCCCGTAGCAGACATAATGAGGAAGAACAGAGTGATCATTATCGCGACAAAGGACTCCCTGACACATACCAGAGCTAGGCAACAGGCCACAAAGGAAGGGGCTAGGATAGTCTCAATGCCCGGAACTGGAAGAGGTGTCTTCGAGACGGGGGGGATGACAGCAGACTACAATGCACTACAACGAGAAATTAGCGGAATGGGGTCGGTCTTCAGGAGGAAGAGGCGCGTCCGAGTCAAGAGCTCGTCTGGGACAGACGTTGAGTTCCAGACTGGTGGTAGGTGGGTACTGGAGGACAATGGGATATGCAACAGGCCAGGACAAGTATCAAACCTTCCTGCAGGAAAAGTGTTCGTCCTGCCAAAAGAAGGGACGATGAATGGAAGAATTGTGATTGATGGCTCGTGGGAGGGCAGCATCCTATCCGAGCCGATCTCTCTAGTGGTCGAAAACGGGCTAGTTGTGGATATCTCGGGGGACGAGCTAGTTGAAGAAGTGAAATCGGTCTTTGATCTGGCGAGAGCCGGCATCAGGAGCTCAAAAAGAGACCTGGTATGGACTGTGGCTGAGTTCGGTTTCGGAATGAATCCCAAAGCAACCGATCTAGTTGGGAGTAGAGTGGAGGATCTCGTGATGAGGGGTTCGTCTTACTTCGGGTTCGGAGACAATACGCATATCGGAGGCTCAGCCAGAGTTGGATTCCACCTGAGAGGAGTCGTTAGAAACCCAGAAGTAATTCTGGAAGATGCAACGATTCTATCTGGAGGGAAGGTTTTCCTTCGTTAGGTGAGTGGATGCGAGGAGTTCTATGGTGCAACGGGACACCGCCTTCTAGGGAGTTGATTCAATGGGCCGTTTCACTGGATGCCCCGATCTTCGGAGTTGATGGGGGGGCGGATATAGCCGC
>CEPK01006222.1_pt1 | contig 24826 bp, 14 predicted proteins | sample 356231 | NCBI WGS metagenome assembly CEPK01 (sample SAMEA2620259, study PRJEB7988) | marine metagenome | biome: marine biome (ENVO:00000447); feature: deep chlorophyll maximum layer (ENVO:xxxxxxxx); material: "saline water (ENVO:00002010), including plankton (ENVO:xxxxxxxx)" | depth 80 m
GCATACGCTTCTGCTTCTAAAAAAGTGAAGACGGCCCAACAGATGCTACTAGAGGAATTAGAGGAACACGAAGTCACTAGAAGTATAGAAAATGGGACTAAAAGTTCTGCTTTGGGATATCAAGCCAGTATATTTGAATTCTTAGGTTTTAGTAGAGGAGATAAACCAGTACAGGTGCTAAGAAATGCTTATACTAATTTCATTCATTTAAAAAGAGTTCCGTTAAAGAAAAAGGTAAGCTCGACTCAAATAAATTATGATTTTACAGTCAGCTACCCAAGCTTAACTGAAATATACGCGGAAACTCCTTTGCCTTGGGGCGGCGGCCGAAGTTGGGTCAAAGCGATAGAAAAGGGTGGAATAAGCAATTTCAATTATACTTTAGCTAATTCAAGTTATTCAACAAGCAGATCAGGTACGGCAATTCAATCTAAGTATGTAGTAAGAGATTTTAATTATAAACCAATTCCTTATTTATCGCCTATAATAAATAAGTTTAGAGTAAACGCAGGATTATGAAGCCGCAATTTGACAATAAAGTAATGTCTAGTTTTTTCTTATGGTTTGATAACAAACTATTAGATAAAGGAGAGGCATTTGAAAATGTAACAGGAAAATTTTACGATGCTTCAGAAGAATATGGTGGATATAGTACATACGCTAGCTCCTATTCTCAATTTGTAGCAGACGCTTCTATAACCGGGGCGACGATTCCTACTGGGCTTTATGTTGGGGAGGATAATTTAGTGAATGTTGGTCAAGGGGGAGCTACTGGACTTTTTGATATTAATTACTTAGACGGTAAAGCTTACTTTTCCGGAGATCAAACAGCCGATATTACAGGGTCTTTCGCGATAAAAGATTTTAATGTTTATTTAACAAACCAACCAGAAGATAAAATTCTTTTCGAAACTAAATATACAGAAAGGAATAGGATAGATCTAACCCCCACTGGACTAGAAGCAGGGACTAAAACTTACCCTGTAGTATATTTAAAAAGCATGGGGAGTTCTAATGAGCCGATAGCTTTCGGCGGCCAAGACCAAACTACTATTAATATTAGGGCTATAGTTTTAGCGCAAAGTCAATTTGAATTAGACGCAGTAGGGTCAATATTCAGAGATACGCAAAAAACATTAGTGCCTCTTTTTGACGAAGATGAAATGCCTTTTAATTCATTTGGAGGTTATAAAAACGGAGATCAGTACAATTTCTCAACTTCTACAGCTTCTAAAGGTTCAAAAAATTCTTGCTTTATAGAAGAGGTATTTGTTTCTAATTTAGAAAGAGGCGTGCAAAGTAGGATTCGAGACCTTAATCCTGATATTTTTACTAATATTATTGATTTCGAGCTTACTAAGTTCAGATATCCACGAAATTGCTGATTTTTATTTCTCTTTTAGGAATATTAACTGTAATATGAAATAACAACTTAAAAAAGGTTTTAATATGGCTAGAAATAGAGTAATTTACCAAAGTGAGGCGCTTTTCGCTGGACAAAAGTCCACCGCAAGCACCATTACTGCCGCTCATACAACTGAAGAGATAAGGCAGCTACACCGAGTTCAATCAGCGAATTATTCATTTAATATCGCTAGGACTGACGTTAACCAGTTCGGAGAGCTGGCTGCTATTGATAGAGTAGCGCTTGAGACTCCTACTGTTTCTTTAGATTTCACTTACCTTTTAGCAAACTTTTCCAACGAGGAAAATATGGGCTTTAAGGTTAATGATTATCATATCACGAACCCAAATTTAGTATCCGCTCTTGACGGAATGTTGAAAAAGACAGAAGATGAGAGAAACTTCTTCATCCAAACATCCACAGAGGGCGAAGACGCAATTGGAGATACTAGTAGAGACGGTGATGGAACGCATGCTTCAGTCATTGGTATTGGTAATGGATTTATTACTTCGTATTCAACGGAAGCTTCTGTTGGCGGTTTTCCAACCTGTTCCGTCTCCGTAGAGGCGATGAATATGAATTTTAGCACAGGGACACAAAGTATCCCCAACCCTGCTATTAATAGAACAGACGGAAGTGCAGCCTCAACTAACATAAGCTTACCTGTTGTCAGTGGCCACTCTGCACTTAGACACGATCCCACTGGCGATGTCGATAGCATAAGCGATGCGGCTGTAGCTATCAGTACTCTCCGTCCGGGAGATATTACTATTAGGATTGCAGAACATCAATCCAACGGACAGTTCGGAACCACTCATTATGATGATGGTATGCCCGGTGCTAAGCTTCCAGAAGATAATGGGACTTCTACTAATTCAGCTAATATTCAAAGCTATACTATTAACTTTGATATGGGTAGAACAGCTATTCAAAGACTTGGAAATAGATTCGCATTTGCTCGCGAAGTCGATTTCCCTGTAAGTGTGAACTTGAGTTTTGACGCTATTTTAACTGATCTTACTACCGGTAATTTGAACCAGTTGATTGATTGCGAAAAAGCTTACGACATTCGCATTCAACTCAAAGGAACAACTGGAGATTGCGGAGGAAACAAAGCTTTCATAGCTGAGTATTACATGAAAAATATGAAGCCTGACGCACAGTCTTACAGCTCTTCAATTGGAGACAACAAGACAGTAACTCTTGACTTTACCACTCAAATCGGTGGTCCAAGACAGACTGATGTTGGATTGTTCATGAGAGGTATCACTCAAAACTTGACCGGAAATGCAGATTTCAATGCTATGGACGGTTTCGCTGCCAACTCTTAAAATTAATATCTAGAACATCATGGATAGAGACGCAAATTATTGGAGAAAAAGGAATGGCGCAAAAATGCCGGGGGAAACCCCGGCTCCTGCGCCGGAACCGACGCCAGAACCGCCAGCTCCCACACCGGAGCCAGAACCAACACCAGAGCCTCCCGCTCCAGAGCCTCCCGCTCCTGAGCCTACTCCTGAGCCACCCGCTCCGGAACCTGCGCCAGAGCCTCCCGCTCCGGAACCGGTTCACGAGCCTTAAAATTAAAAGCCCCCGAAAGGGGGCTTTTTTATTGGTTTTATGTGTAATTATTTATAGGTAAAAGGTACAGTAAAGGTAAATTATGGAAAAAGATATTGTCGAAAACTTTTTCTCGTTTCAATTAAAGAGAAAAATTACAGGATTATATAAGTGCTTCTTCTTCATCCTAGAAGATTTAAATTCAGAAGGTATTCAAATCCCCGAAGAAAGCTACAAAAGAATACGTAAACGTATCCTTGACCAAGGGAATGATTGCATTAGAGAATTAGAAGAATATTTTGACAAATATCTAGAATTCCATAAAAATAAGTAAAAATGAAAAGGTTATACGAGTTCACGGTAAAGAAAAAGGAATCGGTAGAAAAAGAGGTTCCTGACGTAAATAAGGACGGCGAAGAAGTGACAGTAAAAAAGACCGTCGAGGAAGAAGTCGAAAAGAAGTTCTTCTTGCGAAGACCGACCCGCGCAATGCTGGACGAAGGAGAACTTTATTACGGTGTAGAATTAGGTAAAGCTATCCGCGCCGGAATGATTACTCGGCCGCTGCTTCATAAACGTTATACCAACGATGGTGGTATAATGAATGAGATCCAACAAAAAGCTTTTGACGAGATTACTAAAGAGCTGCGAGAGATATATGCTGAGCAGGAAGTGATCAATCAAATTGACGAAAAGAAAAGAACCAACGCTCAGAAGAAAAAGCATAAAGAACTAGAAGATAAAGCTAAGCCATATCTTGAGACAATGAGGAGATATAACATGGCCGAAGAGTCTATCTTTGAAGATACCGCTGAATCTCGCGCAAGAAATAAAGCTATTCTTTGGTGGGTTTTATTCATGTCGTATAATGACAATGAAACCCCGTTCTTTAACAAAGGAGATTTGGAAGATCGTCTTGAAAGATACGATGAGATTGAAGATGAAGAAGATACGTTTTTGACCTCTGCTGTAGCAGAATTCACGTATAACGTAAGCTTGTGGTACTTTGCTCGTCCAAACAGCAAGGAACAGTTTGAAGAGCTTAAAAAGGGCGTTGATAAGCTAGACGAAGAGGAAGAGGAGGAACCTGAGAAGAAGCCCGCGAAGAAAAAATGATTTTTTTAAAGTTGTATTAAAACCTTGGCCCCCCTTAACCGGGGGGCTTTTTTATGGAAAGAGAGAAGTTAAAATTAGTATTTTCTGAAATTATCGAAGGATATTCCTTGGTTCCTTCCAAGCTATTCGGCGATTTAAAAATAAAGCATATCAATAACTTTGACGCGGCGAAAACTGATATCAAAAACCACTACTATATGGAGAAAGCGGTTTCCCAAGGCCTGCAGAAAAGAGATGAAAAGATAGAGTATCTAATAGAAGAAAAACTCTGGGATCCTGAAAAAGATAAAGAGGCTGAACGTCTTGGCGATATACTAAAGGGCATGAGGAAGACTAAGTCTAAGCTTTTTCTCCAAGCCCAAATAGATGCGATAAAAAAAGAAATAAATGAAAATGAAAACAAGCTAGCAGCTATACTCGCAGAGAAGGAATCTATTATAGGCTTCACCGCAGAAGAATATGCTCAGAGAAGAATAAATGAGTATTATATGCATATCTGTATTTTAAATGAGGATGGGAATAAGTTATTTAAAGAGAATGAATTTGATGAATTAGATGAAGAACAAGTTGCAGAGATAATGAGCGTCTATTCAGAGAATAATAAAAAGTTCGCAGCAGAGAATCTAAAAAGGGTAGCTTTGGCGGATTTCTTTACTAATATATTCTATCTTTGCGATGACAATGTATTTAATTTTTACGGAAAGCCTGTAATAAACCTCACTTTTTACCAAATAGAAATATATAGTTTTGGCAGGTATTTTAAAAGTATTATACAAAACTCTGAAGACAAAGTCCCAGATCATATAGCTGAAGATCCTGAGAAGTTGATAGAATGGGCGGAGTCTAGCAAAAACGTTAAAGAAGTTCTTGAAAAGACTTCTGGAGATGGAGAGGGCGGCGCTTCTAGTATTATGGGAGCGACGAAAGAAGATCTGGCTAAAGCTGGTATTGATAAAGATCAGGATGTTATAGATTTATCTCAAAAAGCCAAAGAACAAGGGGGTAGGCTTACTATGGAAGATATGATGAAATTACACGGAGTTAAGTAAAAAAAGTGTAATTTAATACGTGGCTACGGAAAAGTTACGGGCAGAATTAGAGATAATCACGGCAAAGGCTGAAAAAGATCTGAAAAGGTTAGATAGGTCTTTAGCTGGTGTTGAGAAAAAGGTTGCGTCTATAGGCGGAAAGGGAGGTAGGTCCCTTAAACCTTTAGGGGAGGGACTGTCTGCGGCAACGGTAAATGCTTCTGAGTTTGAGAAGTCGATGGCCGCTGCAAATGCTCGTGTTATCGCTTTCGGTGCTTCCGCTGGTTTAATAATACAAGTCCAGCGAGCTTTAAAAGAAACTGTAAGAGCAACTATAGAAGTTGAAAAATCTCTTACTGATATCAATGTAGTTTTAAATACCAACACAGCTAACCTGCAAAAATTCGGGGATAGTCTTTTTAAAATAGCAGGACAAACGGGGCAGGGTTTTAAAACAGTTGCAGTAGCAGCTACAGAATTAGCAAGACAGGGCCTTAGTATGGAGAAAACTCTTCTCCGTACCAAAGACGCTCTCATCCTCACAAGACTTACTGGAATGGGCGCAGAAGAAGCGGTATCTTCTTTAACCGCAGCAGTGAACTCTTTTTCTAAAGCTGGAATTACTTCTGCTCAAGTAGTAAATAAAATGGCGAAAGTTGATCAGGCTTTCGCTGTTAGTTCAGACGATCTTGCTAAAGCTATATCTCGTGTTGGTTCATCCGCTGTTGATGCAGGGGTTAGCATGGATGAACTGCTAGCTATTACCACCGCAGTCCAGCAGAGAACTGCTCGTGGTGGTGCTGTTATTGGTAACGCATTCAAAACCATTTTTACAAGAATCGGCAGAACTGATGTCCAGAAAAAACTAGCTGGAATAGGAGTTGCGACTAGAGACATGGCTACAGGAGCCATGCTTCCTGCAACGAAAGTTTTAGAAAATCTTTCTGCTAAATTTAAAGATTTATCCAAAGTACAGCAAAACCAAATAGCAGAAAGCGTTGCAGGTGTTTTCCAAGTTAATATTTTGCGTGCGGCCTTGGGAGATCTTGCTAGCAAGTATGGAGTATACAACAGAGCTTTAAAAGAATCTGCTTCAGCTACGGACGAAGCTTATCAAAAAAACCTGCAGTTAAATCAGACTCTTGACGCTATGGTTAATAAAACCTTAGCTAATTTAACTCAAGCGGGAGCCGCTATAGGTGGAGCAACTTTAAAACCCGCTATAGAAAATGTTCTTAGCGCGGTAAACGCTGCTATAGGAGCTTTTGGAGAAGGGGGGAGATTCGAGGAGTTTGGGAAAGGTATAGGTAAAGATCTATTAGAAGGAGTAGGTAAATTTTTATCTGGGCCGGGGTTAGCTATATTAACTATAGGAATAGGCAAGCTTGCTATAAACTTTGCTTCATTTGCAAAAACTGCAGTAGCTGGAGTTCTAGAATTAAATAAAAATGTTTTATTAAGAAAAAATTTAGAAGCGCAAGTTACAGCGGAGCTTCAAAGGCAGCCAAATATTATTAAGGCGATAGAAAGAGGCGAGATGTCCGCAGCTACCGCTGCAAAAGACATGCTTGCCGCGATGAAGGCTACTAATGTAGAAGCTACTAAATTAGCTGCTACTTCTAGAAGTATATCTGGAGCAATGCTTACTTTACCGGGAGGAAGAAGGCCCGGTAGAGCCGCCGGATTCGTTCCTAACTTTGCAGATCCAAATGCTGAAAGAGGAGCGGCCGCGATGGGAGGCTATAGAGCCGGAGCTATAAAAACCATGAACATTCCCGGCCAAGGGAATGTTATGTATAACGGTGCGGAAACGGTGAAACAGTTTCCCGGTATGGTTCAGCCTGCAATCATGCCGCCGCAAAGAAGTTTGGCAGGAGCTAATTATAAAAAAGCTTTCGGCGCTGCACACGGTTTCGATCCTTACGCCGCTGGTGGATTTGTCCCTAACTTTAACAGAACTATCATAGACAAACTTGGGGCAAACCCGAGTAATGCTAAAATTGCATCAGCTATAAGAGACGGGCATCTAACCAGAGATGAGGCTATAGGGTTATACAGTTATAAAGGCACAGCCGGTTTAAATTTAACTCAAGCGCAAAAAAATGAGTACAATAAGAAAGGTACAAAAGATGTCATAAAAGAAAGTATGGATGTGCAGAAGCAGTTAGGAATTCTTTCCCTATACGGCAGGCACAAAGGCGTAGCAAAAAATGCGACAGCATCAATGAAAATTAAGGACTTAGCGGTATTTCAGGAATATGTCGCTAGGAATCCAGAAGTAGGAGAAGAAAGAATTCAGTTTACTGGAGTGCAAGTAGCTACCTTAAAAGGACTAGAGGATAAACTGGTAAAAGAAGGGGGAGGTAATACTTTTTCCGATACTCTCAATGATCATATAATTGAGCCTCTAGCAAGAGTAGGAGCGAAGACAGTAGGGGGAATACTGGGGAATCAAGGGCCTAGGGTAAGTGCCATTAAAAATAAGATGCAAGGTAAAAACCTTGTGCCTAAACAAGCGGAAGGAGAACTATTTGAGACTGCTATAAAATTAGCCTTGCATAATCCTAAAAGATTTATTGACTCTATAGATGGCTCCCCAACTGCCCCTTTTGATTTTGAAGAAGGCAAAGCGCCGACACAAGATTTCAAAACAAAATTAGGTTTTAGCCATAAACTACTCAGAGCAGACGCGAAAAGAACATCAGATAAAGCTGCCGTAGACTCTATTGTAAAGAAAGCTTATAATCAGCATGTACTGATAGAAGCAGGGTTGGCTAAAGGCCCGCTTCTTAAAGAACTCGGAGCAGTTCCTCTAGCGGGCAAAATAGACCAATCTGCCGCAACTCAAAGGCTGAGACATACAGCAGGAAAGCCCGGAAGGGCGTATGGACTCGTTCCAAACTTCTCTCCATTAGGAGATGCTATAACAAGAGAAAGAGCGGCCGGTGTTCCCAAGTCTGCTATTAGAGTAGGATCAAGTCCTGCTTTGAAAGGTCCGGGAAATCCCGGTGGCTTAGGAGTATATAATACAATAGACGAACCAGCAGGTCTTGGCCAAGGTATTAGCAGGTCAAGAAGCATGGGTATAAATCCAAAGACCCATGGAGTACCTAACTTTGCTATATCCATGACTCCGGGGGCTGGAGCCGGAATCCCTATAGTTTTAGGACCGGGAGGGGCAGGAGGGTATACTAAATTACCAGCGGATTACTTTTCGGGTGTAGACAGGCCAGATAGCGCTAAGTCAGCCATCCCGCCTAAAATAGTTGATAAAATTGATGATAGTAGTAAGACATTCAAATCTGGAGCTACGAAATTTGCCGGAGCGATTGATAGGTTGATGATTCCATTAACCGCTGTCGGCTACATGGGGGTTCCTGCTATAGAAAGATCTTACGGGGCTCAGGCTGCAGATACTTTTCAAGCAGGACTAGGAGGAGTGTTCGCCGCACAGATGGCAGGAACAATGGCTTCTTCTGGGGTGAATAAGTTGGGAGAAATGATTCCTAGGAAACCCCCCAAACTTGATCCTGTAACCGGAAAGATTGCTAGATCTGCAAAAACAGCTAGAGCATTCGGTAAATATGGTAAGATGGCGGCTCCTGTAATAGCCGCCGCTGGGACAGGCTACGCAGCTTTTGCGGGTTTAAGAACCGATCCGGCAGATATAGAGCATCAAGAAACCATGCAAAGACTTCAGGAGCGTATGGATAACCTAAAGGGCATGGGTAGTGGTAGCGCTATATTGTCAGGGGCTGTAGGAAATATAGCTCAAAATTATGGCACAATGACATCATCACAAGTTGTAAAAGCTCATGAAGATATAGGAAGGCAAACGGATTCCATGCTTGAAGAGATAATGGCTTCAGGACAAGACGTGGATACTTCAGAGTTCCAATCAGCTATGGAGGAATTCCAAAAACATATGTTAAGCAATGCTACAGATTTAGAATCGGCAGAGGAAAAAGCCTCAAAAGCTATTCAAAATCTTACAGACAGCATTACAAAGCTACAAAAAGCTGCATTAGGAGAGCAAAAAGCCGAAAAACTTAATAAATTTTTCAGAGATCAAGAAGCTACAATTGAAAGCTTCCGAGAATTTGAAAAAGAGGGAGGCAATTTAGCAGATAGTGATACGGCCATAAAGATATTCCGTAGAACTATGGGAGACATGATAGATACGGGGGCTTTAAGTGATACAAGATCAGGGATACCATTTTTAGCATCAGCCCCTACTGGATTTAGTAATCGAGCTTATGCCGGTGCCGGATCAGGCAATATCTCAAGTGCGGCCGGGTCGGTACTCGACAAGGCGCAAAATGCGCTTATTGATTCATTGCTCTCAACAAAAGGAGCGCTAGGCTTTGTAAATCCTCTCGCGTACGGTGGTGACTTAGCTGGATTGTTTATGGACAAACAAGAGGGTTTAATGAAAGAAATTTTCCAAGAAATAGGGCATTTTGACATAAATGAGATGAGTCCAGAATTTGTTCGTAGATTTAATAAGGCTATGGATGAAATTTTGTTACAAGGTTTAACCGAAAAACAAAAAAGCTTTATAGGTCAAATTTCAAAAGATATAGATATTGTAGGAGCAGCGAAAGCTTTTAAGGAAAAAGAGTTCAAAGGAATGACTGACGAAGTCGAGATCCAAAGAATATTAGACAAAAGGCGTGACGAATTGAAAGCATCAGATACTCCTTTGGCTGATTTAAAAGACCTTGGCATATTTGATGACGAGCAGGCTATAAATAAAGTTATAGATCGCAATTTGCCGGATACGGTCAAAATGAATATAATTGACGCTTTTTTCAAAAGATTCAAAGCAAGTATAATAGCGTATAGCAACAGGCCTAAGAATGTAGATGATTTTAAAAGAACGGTGGAAGATTTCACTCCACTTGCAAGAAGACAACAATCACTGCTAGGTGCAGCTTTTCAATCTAAAAGAGCTTTAAAAGATTTAAAAAGGAGAAATGATAGTGCGGAAAATTTAGCGAAAGTACAGGATGATATGGCTCTCGCGTTAGCCCGTGCTACAAAAAGCGCAGAAGGGGTTGCTAAGGTAGAGCTCGATGTGTCAATGGAGAGGACTAGGAGAAAGTTTGATGATTTAACAGAAGAGTTAGAAGAACAATTTTCTGGACAAATTTCAGAAGCAAGAGCCGCATTAGTTGCGTCTCAACTTAAATTTAGTAAAAAAAGCCCCCAACAATCTGCCGCGGCGAAACAAGAAGCGGAGATGCTCCAAAGTATTGTTCAAGGGGCAGACCCAAGATTTGCGAGCCTTCCAGAAGGGCACCCGCTTCGAAGCAAAACGATACCTTTAGAAGCACGAGCTCATCGAATGCGTAGTCTTATAGCTGAGGCTCAGGCTAAAGGGGGTGCGCTCGCTGACCCAGATCCAAATGCAGCCATGCAGCTAGAAATGCGTCAAAGAGCACTAAAAATCATTGAACTTAGGATTCAACAAGCTGATATAGAAAGAGAGTACAATGAAGGCAGGATAGACGAAAACACAAGAAATAAAAAGATGGCTGAGCTTAAAGATCTTCAGCTTCAGCTAGAGCATGAATATAACAGGGAGGCCGCTCAAAGAAATTTGAGAATAAAAGCTTCTCAAACCGCAGGCGCTTTACAATTCATCGAAGGAGATCTTCGGGCTGGAAAAATTACAGGGTCATCAGCTAGCGCTCAAAGAAGAGCCGCTAGGCAGGCCCAGAGAGATGCATTTGGATTAGACCCGTCTAAACAAGGCGCTGGTTTTGCTGGTTTTGGAACGATAGTAAAAGAAAGTTTCGCTAGAGGGCCGAGAGATGCAGTAGAGGAATTTGAAGATGGCATAGCTGACGTAGCTCTTACTATAAGAGATTCTTTAAAAGACGCTATTAAAAATATTGCTAGCGGCGCCCAAAGCTTCGAAGATGCTATGTTCAATATCTTCGCGGCTTTAGCAGATAAAATCGCGACCCAAGGGATCAATCAAGGAGTAGATTCTATATTCGGTTCTCTTTTTGGTAAGAAGCATGGAGGTTATATCCCTCGTGGTTATAATCAAGGCGGTGTTGTAACCGGAGGATCTGGAGTAAGAGATGACGTCATGACCATGATGCAAGGCGGCGAATATGTTATAAAGAAAAGCGCGGCTCAGAGAATTGGATACAGTACATTAAACGCAATTAACAGTTATGCGAATGGCGGTAAAGCTAGAGTGTCTTTAGCGAAAGAGTTCTTGTATAACGAGCCAACCAACAGACCAACGTCTGGCGGGTTTAACATCAGCCGCAATCTTTCCATGCAGGGGATATTTAATGAAAATGATCCTCAAACAGGAGCAATGTTTGATAAGTCTAACAGACTAGACTCTTATCTCAACTACAGACTTCAAGAACAAAGAAGAAGAGACTCGATAATCCAAAAAGCTAAACAGGAGAAGAAGGCACGTTTGATGAACGCATATGTTAGTGCTGGGTTGAGAATCGGCGCTGGGTTTATAGGTGGTAATTTTGGACCGACTGCAGAAAATGCGGCAGGAGCCGCCGGAAGCACTGCGTCAAACGTAGGAAGCAGCAATTATATAACACCTCTTCCGGGACCAGCCGCTCCGGGGCCGGGACAATATGGCTATTCGGAGTATCAGGGGGCTAGAGGTGGTTCTCCTGCGTTGGTAATGGGCGGCGAATATATTATGAGCCCAAGAACTACCGCTAAATACGGTACAGGATTCATGGCTGAGTTGAATCGTGGCAGAGTTCCCGGGTTTAACGAAGGAGGAATGGTTGGCGGTGGCGGTGGCGGTATGTCAGCCGGAGTCACTACAAACAACGTTAGTCTTAATATAAATGTAGGTAATGATGGGTCAACCAAAGTCGAGAGCCAGTCTCAAGATTCTAAATCCTCAAACCAAGAACGTCAGGATAAAGAAGAAGTGGAGAGAAGCAAACAATTCGGCGATGCAGTTAGATCGGCGGTTCTTAAAGAAATCCAAAGACAGCAAAGGCCGGGAGGTTTGTTGAGAGATGGCGCGACTTACGCAGGAGGGAAGAGGATCTAAAGTTTATTCTCTAGCTCTATAATTCTATTCTCAAGTTCTATAAGCTTATCTTCTATTATAGAAGAACCTTCGTTGTAAAGATTATATGCGTTAATAGTCCCTTTCTTTACTATGGGTATATTTAACTTTGGGGTGAACTCTATAACTTGAGCTAAACAGGTTATTCCAAAATTGTAATTTGAAGTACAGTTTTCATTTAGGGTTATAGTTGTTCTTTTAATCTTAACTTCACCATCTTCAACTCCTTCATCCAAAGGATATTCGAAATTTATGTAACCAGCTCCGTTTTCAAATATGGAAGTCTTTACAGTTTTTTCTAAAGTTTTCTTTACTGAAGAGTTTTGTATTTTCACTTCTATATCTAACTCTTCTCCTAAGCCGCCTTCTGGGTTTATTGATATATATTTAGTGGGGGTACAAAAGCCTTCTACATTATTCACACTTAGACTTTTAACCCCTCCGTTCTCATCAACCTCTTCTACTAAAAAATGACACTCTCCTTCATACTTAGTCCAATAAAGTACGTCATTTTTCTCATAACCTTTGCCGGGATTGTTGATTAAAACTCTTTCGTCGATAGGGTTGTTTTCAAGAACGATTTCTACGACATCTTTTCTGAAAACTGTTTTGACGGCGCTTTCTTGTAAGCTTAGGAAAGTTTCTCCTTTAAGACTGACTTTATCGAATTTAATCCAAAGCTCTTCGTTTTTTATATCTTTTATGGTAAATTGGTCATTTCCTGCTTTGATAGAAAAATCATTTGTAATCTCAAGAAAATCTTTTTTAGCTTGAGCGAATAATATGTTCGATTCTTCCTGTATTGTGCCGAAGAAATTAACAGACTTCATTATATATATTTTATTCTAAATCAGCTAAAAATCCTAAAAATATTGTAATCTCATCTTTTAAGCCCGAGCCTCTTTGGGTAGGATCTATGACTGTTATTTTAAATTCATCATGTGGGGTTTTCGCGGCTAATCTGTCAAAATTGTAATCGAGGTCTCTGGACATATTTGTTTCGTAAGGTATAACCATAGGAACGTATTTCTTCTTCTCGTTAAATAACACCGTAATCTCAGCTCCAGACCCCGCGCCAGATGTAGATTTTACTGTTTTTGATTTCACATCTGTAATACCAGCAGACTGCGTTATCTTAACAACATCTCCGGTAGATTTAACTTGTAGATAGCAGTAAGTTCTAAATGATAAAGCTTTAGCTCCTTCGTCTGTCGGGGACTTTTTAAAGAACACCATAGACGAAATCGTAGCTTGCTTTTTGTTAAATGAATTTAAATTTGTGGTTAAGTCTGGGCTACCATTATATTCAGAGATAGGGGGAGCTACTTTGCTGAAAGACAGTCTTTTCTCACCGAAAATACTTGCGACAGGTTGATTTAAACTTGTAGCATCAATTCTAGCAATAGGCCTGCCTTTTTCATCAATAGATTTGAAATGCCTGTTTAAAGTAAGCTTATCGAAAGTAGCTATAATTAAATTGCTCTTAGTTAGATTTTGATCTTGGAAAGGCGGGAATGGAAAGCTGATAGTGCTATCATTAAAATTAAAGTCTTGAGCTAGAACGTAATATTTTCTTACTTCTATTGATCCAGAATTTGTTGTGACTTTTTGCACAGGTCCATCTTCAATCTTTATCTCTTCAGTGTTTAAAGAGAAGCTTTCATCAGCGTAATAAATCACAACTCCAGCTATGTCATCCAGCATATCACTTAACTCAGAGGAGGTTTTAAAATATTTATTAGTAGCTTCGTCTTTCGAAAGATTGAAAGTTAAGTTAATGTCTCCTTTATGAGATATGCTTGGTTCAAGTATGTAGGGGATCTTTCTATCGAATCCAATTTTTGGAGACACAAACCCTTGCCTGTCAGAATATTCGTTTAAGAAGAACAGAGGTTCTGGCTGCGCAAGCCTGACCTGAAGTATATCATAACCTGCGAGCTTGCCTTTTTCATTTGGAGAAAAATCTCCTTCCGCATTTTTATTAATAGTATTATCGTATACCTTATTTCCGGCGCTTGTCTTCCCATTAGATTTATCAAAAGCTTCAACAACTACATCAAAATCTCTAATCGGAACAATTCCTTCTTTTAGAACATCATTAACAACTACCCCCGAAACGTTCGAGACAAAGTATCCATCTTCTGTAACAGCTCTTGCAGCCTCTACGCTATTAAGAGCTTCAGGAAAAGAGAAAGAATTGTCTGGCTGAGTAATAAAATCTGAACCAGTTATTTCTAAATAGATATTGGGGTCGGGCTTGTTCCCTTCACTTGGCTTTCGAATAGTCACTCTTCTGCCAAAATTAAATTCCAATTCTTCTCTTGAAGATTGGAAGGTGGAAGCCAGCTTCGCTGAATAAGCAAATTCAGGAGAAGGCTGATCTTTTAAAATCGCGATATCACTTTCTTGATCGCTGGTTAAAGATTTTGAAGCGGGGCTGTCTAGGAATTGAGAAATGTTTTCTACGTCTAAGGGTCTTAGCTTGTATATGCTTAAATGATTTATTACAGAAAGAGTGTCTTTATTCGGATCTACTACAATTTTTTGGTCACTGTCTCTAGGAGGGAAATATGTTGGTCCATAGTATCTTTCTCCCATTTTTGACCATATCGCAAATTCATACTCTTCACCTTCTTCATCTAAAACAAAAGAAGCTTTATATCTTTCGTATTTTTGATATTTAGGATCATCTATATATTCGCCACCCGGTATTACTTTCTCATGTTTTTTTATACCTTCAGCCTGCTGCTCAAGGAAAGTAGCTTTAGAAAAGGCTTCTTTCTTAACGAGCACGTGATAGCTGTCGTATTCCTCAAAGGCTATATCGTCATTCTCTCCATTCCAACATTGCCAAGAAATGGTAATTCTGTGCCCGGTTTTAGATTTCTGTTCTCTAGGTGATGGCATAATTTATTGTTATCGTGTAGGTCCAAATTTACTTTTTGCAGCTACTGTATCTGTATTGAGGTTGTGACTAAATATATCATCTGTTTCCGCTCTTACTTTTTTCTCTTTTTTGAAAGCTTTAAATCCTGCGTCTGCAGGAGTCGGATGCCTTCTATTGTTTAGGTTTCTGTCGTCTGTATCTTTCGGCGCTAAGTTTCTAAATGGATTAGCTGTCGCCGTTGTGACTCCTCTACTGTCTCCAGCTATAACTACTCCTTCTTCGCAATTTTCATTTATCTCTGCCGTTATTTTATTCCCGTCAAGATCAAGACCGAAGACCAGAGTGGCATGATCTTTATATTCCCCGTTAAAAAATATAAAATTTGGATCGAATTTGTTAGTATTTATATTCGCCACAGACCTTAAACCTTGTGACTCTGGATCTACGAAAACATACTCTCCCTTACTTAATTTGCTTTCTTCTTGAATATAGTTATCTACATTTGCAGCAGTAGACTGTCTGCCTCCTAAATATAATTGATAATATAGGTCGGGAGAGTTTGAGTCCGCTTTCCCTTTAACTCTGCTTGGATATACTATCGTCTCGCCTTTAATCTGAGGAGCGAAGGCCATGGGGGTGTCGTATATCTGCGATGTCGCCGTACTAAAATTAGAAATAGCTTGACATGCGCCTCCTACATTTGGAATTATATTATCATCAGTAAGATTAATCCCGAAAGTATAAACAAAGCTGGCTTGAGTGGCGCATTCTGCCGTACATATCCTTTCTAGAAGCACTGTGAAGAATAAATATTGGCCCGGTACGATATAATCAGAAAGCTTGCCGTTTTGTGCAATTTGTTGGATGTTGTCCCCTTTTTTGAACAGCATGTAGGGGCTGCATTTGAAAGTAGTTTTGGGGGATACATAGTTAAAAACGTTACCACATAAGTTAAGATTTGCAACATCTGGGTATTTGAAGCTAATACTTTTTGTTTCTATTTCTCTTTCATCTGAAGCCGCATAATACGCTGGATTGACATTCCAATATCTATTACCTTCACCATCACTAGACTCTCCTTTTATGTAAGGAACCACACCATCTTTTTCTAAACCAGCGTTAGGGTTTGCAAGTTCGCTTGTATCAAAACTTCTTATGTCATATTGATACTTTTCTTTCCATCCCGGCTCGAGATTACCTGCATAATATTTTGTTTCATCTTTATCTATGTATATACTACCACCTTGATCTACCAAGTTTCCGTCTCCGTCTCTCAAGAAACCCGGGTATCTAAATAGTTCTTTATGTATTGAGAGTTTATACTCTTCGTCTGGTGGGGCAACCCAGTAGCCTTTTGATTCAGTAATATTTTCAGGATGATCAGACCATGTATCGGTATCGCTCTTTTCCCATATAAAAATTTCCGTGTTTAAGCCCGGGGGGTTGCAAGATTCTTTAGCGTCTTCTTCATTCCATACGGGGTCATGCCTTTTGTCCATGTGATCTATCATTCCATGGTACCCCGGAACTAGTTTATTTTCGAATTCATCTTCATCTTGCGCCGCGAATTCGCAATAATCATCTAATATAGCTTCGACTGGCACAAAGGTTCTGCCACGTTGAAATTCTTCTAAATTATCTCCTTTAATAAACTTTCTTCTAACTAGATACGTGTTTCCGAACAGATTAGTTTTATCTGAATATTCTTCGATGGCATAACCTGCGAGTACATCTTGGTAGTATTTTAAGATCTCTGAGCCCTCTCCAGATGTGTCTTCTCCAAATACATCCTCGTCAGTTAGTGGTTTTAATCTAAATTCTGGGCCCATGCCATCAACACCAACAGTTCCTTGACTTGGGCTTAAGCTGCTTAAATCAAAATTAAATTTGAACTGAAGGGTTAGTGGAGTAATTCTATCTATAATAGGGGCGACTGGGGGTGGAGTTACATAGGTTTCCGTGCACCCGCCGTCAGCAAAAACCTCTTCGCAGGTTTTGTCTTCGTGAAATTCTCCTTTACAGTTACTTTCATAGACAGAGTCTTCGCAGGCTTTTTTGATCGTTACTGTGATTGATCCGTCTGGATTTGTTACTTTTGTTTCCGTACTGCCTTCTTCTGTGCAGCAAGCTCCTTGTGGGTTGGGCTTAGGTTTTGGAGGTTCTCCATTTCCATTTGGGGGATTCCCGGGTATAGTTACGGGAGGTTCTTCTGTTGGGTCTTCCGGCGGTCCGTCCTCTTGATCAGTTCCTCCGCCGCCACCTATCAAAGATCCCTCTTGATATTTGGCTTTAACGTGCTCCAAAGCCATAATGTCATAAGAGTTTTGTTTCTCTGTTATGTTTATAACTTTATATTCTTGAGCATGACCAGAGGCAAATTCTTGATCTAAAGTATATTGTCTGTTGTTAGTTATGTCTGAGGAGAGCGGCTCGATAGACCAAACTAAATTCGCGCCAGAAGGATTTTCGTAGGATTCCTTATATGAAGAAATTGGTAAGTCATTGGGGCTGCTAGCGTTTCCGAAGTCAGATAAATCTGCAATAACAGAAGAATTGTCATAACCCGTTATGGCGTAATTAGCAAAATCCAAAGATGCTTGAACTTCCTTATCGAAGAAAATCTTCGTTACTATACCGCTACCATTTACAGAGAATTCTGAATGATAATCTCCAGTTACAGCTATCGCTTGATATCCGCTAAAATAAAGAGTTTGAATTTGGTTCTTTCTGATTTCTGGGAAATCGGCTGAAGTAAGAGCTTTATCCGTATTATCTGCGTTTCTGGTGATGCTTTCTATAGTTTTGGCGCTTATGGTTTCTTCTGCATCTACTACCCCGTGAGTTTGCTTTAGTCCAATTTGATATCCACCACCTACGACAGCCGTAGCGCTTCCTTCGTCTGAACCTGATCTTTTTGTTATAGGATGGTAGACTCTTATAGTTACGCTTGAAATACCTCCTGCTTTTTCAAAAGAATAAGAGCTATGATGAGGACGCTCCGAGTGAAATATATCTATTGATCCATTAAGCAAGGACTGTATTTCGGTATCGGCGTCAGCTTTTATTTTTGCATCAAAATCTCCGCCATCGCTTCCGTTAGCTCTATAAAATCCTAGACAGCCATATAAATCTCCGTTAATAGACCTTTCTTTATACGCAACGCCACCTTGCTCCACTGCTCTAGGGTCGTGGAGCTTTCCATCCTTAGCTTCTTTGTGACCTATATAATCTTTACTTGTAGCGACTACCACTCCGTCAACTAGAACTTCTAATTTCTTAGGAGCAATTCTTGTTGTGCCAATTTCAAGCTCGCTAAAAATCTTCTCAGAATTAATGAAGTCGACTTGGAACTTCCCTTGCTCGATATCTACAGCTATTTCGTGGTCTGTTATAAAATGAGAGAGATTATTAGATTCTTCCATACCGTCCCCATTTGCGTCGTTAACTGTAAAAAGAGTGACTCCTCGGTTCCCCTCTCTGATATTAAGATCTCTATATCCCGGCTTGTTTTTGCTTTCTTCATCAGTTAACTCTTTAAACTTTTTGACAGTTTTCGTTTCGCCCGGCACTTCTGTCTCTGTTATTGTTTCAACACAATTACTCGGAGTAATTTGAGATGGTTCGTAATAATTTGAAGGCGTCAACAGCTCTAACTTATACTGTTGATTTGGCATAAAATGAAGCGGCTTATCTATAGTAATGGCGTTCCCAGTTATTGGGTATAAATTAGTATCACCAATTCTTTCGCTTAAATAAGACGGAGTATTAGCATATTCTACTGGTATTATTTCTTCAGCTTCTTTTTCGACTCTTAACGTTCTGCCAGAAAGCTTTCTGTCATTTCTAAATTCATCATAAACACTAACAATATCTCCCGGGCGAATATACATCCCTTCCATACCCGCGGTGAAAGTGACGGTCTCTGTTTCTAGTATTTCACTTTTTAATATCCATTCGCCGAACCTCTTCGCCTGCCCTTCGCTCGTGCAGCCTATGGCGCTAGTCTCAATCTCTCTAATTCCGTAGCGTTGGATTCCCGCCTGATCTTCCACATAGCAAATAGCAGGTTTATATAAATTATTTTTGTCGCTGTATCTAATAATAGCGACAGTATGTCTTGCTTTTTTCGCCGAAGAAGCATAATTAAAAACTCCATCGGCTACGTTAGAGGTAGTGAAAAGATATATTGGATCTTTTGGCCTATCTTGAGATACATATATATTCCCGAAAGCATAATATACAATAGAGCGAAATGCCGAAGCTAGATCATTTACAACTTTATAAGCCTCTTCTCTAGATGTAATTAAATGATTAAGAGTGAATCTTGGCTCAACCCCACCTCTTCCGTCAGAAACAAGAGTGTCGCAGTATTTAGCTATTTCATACAGCGTCCATTTGTCTACATATTTTGCATCTATATAATCTCCCAAGCCATATCTATTATTAGTAACTAAATCATAAAAGCACCAAGCGGGATTATTTGTCCATTCTTTTTTAGCCTTAAAACATCCGTCCCAATATCCTAAGGGTTCATCATAGCTCCTTAATATAGGGTCATAAGTGTTAGGAATCTTTACTTTCAACAGTTTCGTATCGTAAGCTCTATGCGGTATTCTTTGAAAGAATTCCGCGCTAAATTTCGAATATACCATCGAAGCGTAAGGGTAGCGTAACTTAGAATCATATACTTCCACTAATGAATCTATGTACGATTCATTTTTAAGAAATTGATTAAAAGAGTCTGGGGTAAGTCTAACTATCTTAATTTCCCAACCTTGAAAATACTTATGGTTTTTATTATTTAAAGTTGAAAACGCTTCTCCCCATTCACTTTTATTAAGGTCAACGCGAAGGCTTTTTATATAAGGCTCATTTATTCTACCAAATATCTCAAAAGTTTTTTCCTCTTTCCAATTGTAGAATTTTCTTTCAGGCTCCTCCGTGGTTACCTTAAAATGTCTCGTGTCAAAAACCGGGCGAAGGTAAATGGAGAATTTTATTTTTCTGGCTTTTATATCCCCTGCCCCGAATACTTTTTGAGACTTACCTTTTTTCTGATCATAAAAAGTTCGTTTGCCTCCGTCTTCTCCTGCTTCAAACACAAGCCCCTTGAACCCTTTCGCTGACTTGTTGCCTATTTGGTCGTTTGGGTCATCCTGTAAGGTTTCAAAAAGCTGGGGTATTCTAAAATTTATTTTAACACCAACGCATTCTTTATTATTAACCATATACACTTTAGAGTTTTTGTCTATGTCTCCTATCATTTGAGGAGCGTGTGGTGTTTTGTCGTCTAAGTAGTATCTAGGAATTTTTTCTTCACTTAAATCTATACTAGGGCCAAAAAGTCTTTCTCCGATATTTCTAAAGAGGGTGAGCTCAAAATCTGTACCGTTTTTGTTATTCTTGGATAAAGGTAAGTTAGTGTTAAGAGTAGGGAGTTCTCCTTGTGGTGAGCCGTTTTTAGATTCTACGTTTATTTCTTGAAAATTATAAAAACCGTCTTTGTCCACGACAGGGACTTCGTTCCAATAAATTGACCTAAGAAATCCTAGCTCAGTGCTCGCTACTCCATTTTTGTCGAGAGCTGTATATGGCTCGTCTTTTACATAAGAGTACCCCACTTGTCCTAAGTTACCCTTGTACATGTACTCTCCAGTCACTATACCCTCTATACCTCCTTCGCAAATAAGGTCTGCGACTGTAGCTTCGCTTATAGCTGAGTATAGCTCTGGCTTGCTAGTAGAAGAACCTTGTTTTGACAAAGGTAAAACGCCCGGTTCGTCTTGAATCGGTATTCTGGTAGATCTCTCTTCTGGTCCGTCAAAAAGTCCCATTTTTAAATTATCTTATACTAAGGGTTAGTAATTCCGTCAGGCGTTACCGTAACTTCGCCATCGTTGCTTAAAGTTATCTTACTTGAAGTGTTGCTATTGTTATGTTTAGATGTGGGGTCTACAAAATCTGGTTCTCCTGTCGATTCATTCCACTCGGATATTCTGTCTTTTAAAATTTCTTCTGCTCCGACTTTTTCTCCGTCTGTAAGAGATTTGGCTCTGTAATCTAGACCGTACCCATCATAGCCCCAGTAAGGCTTAAATTTTTCATTAGAGTTAGCGCGACGACCGTTTTTCATATCCGCAGTTTCAATGCTTGATTGAACAACTTGGCTTCCAACCATCAATCTTCCATAACCAATAAATATAGGACCGCCTTCTCTGATTGTATTTTCTGGGCCAGAGAATATATACGATCTTCTTCCTCCTCCCTCTATTTCCCTAAAGTCATCAAATTCAGGCATAGGTTGAAGAAGATTCGCTATGCCTGCCGCCACTAAACCAACACCAGCCATAATTAAAGAAGCGCCAAGGAAAGTGCCAGCGCCAAAAGTAAATACCCCGACAGCTATTAAAATCACTCCTGTCACTATGGCAAAAATATCATCAAAAGCCCCTTCTAGAACTGGGATGATGTCAATAGTTTCTATATTGCTTTTAGGTAAAACTAGTTCTGAGGTCCTTATACCTTCTTCTGTGTTTATGTCTTTACTTTTATCGTAAACAAAGTCTTTACCGTTAATCATCACCCTGTATTTTATATTTTGTTTTTCGTATTCTATCAAAGAGGCGAAAAGTTTTTTGCTTTGAGACTCAATGGCTCTAATAGCTTCTCCGGCAGTAGAAACTGAGAACTTCCACACATCTCTTCCTACTTTTTCTCCCAGAGCTCCGTGAAGTTTTATAGTTGTAAGCTTGTCGTTCATTTTATATATCTATACACATCTACTATTTTATTAAAATAAAATTTTGTTATTGATTGGATAACGGGATAACCTCCCCATATGTGATGAAACATTTCTCCTGCTGAAGGACAAACTGCGAAGTGATCATAAGGGGGCATAGATCCTTGCTTGAGATAAAAGCATAAAATATCATTTTCTTGTATATCTTCCACTGATTTAGGGTTTATTTTTTGAAAGCCGTCAGAATTCATAAAGGCAACTTGAGTAGCCGCGTTCGGGTTCTTTCGCGCCCAATTTTCGCTTCTACTGTTTAAGCATTCTGGTAATTCTAAATTAAAGTTTATTTTTTCTTTTAGGTAATTTTGTATTAAAGAAATACAATCTTGTTTACCCCAGATGAATTTTTTATCGGCATAAACAATGCTATTTTTTTTATGATTATATACTCTGAAAGTATTATATACTGTATTGTAGAGTATGTAGTCTATATTGTGTCTTTGACTGTTAAGTTTATCAGTGACGCTAAATTCTTCAACTTCATTTGTGTGAGAATGATAGGTGGCTTTTATTCTTCCAAGCATTGTCGCCTCTAGATAATTGCGAGGACTGATTATAAAATGCCTAGACTTATCTGGAGAAAGATTTTCGCACTCTTTAACAGCTGTCCCTTCTTCAGACTCATATATTAAACCGCAGCACTCGTTAGGCTCTTCTCTGAGCGCATGCTTTTTAATGGATAGCTTTATGTCTTTAGTTAAAATCATCCTCCTAAAGTTTGTTCTAGTCTTGTGGCGTTAGGGAATCCGCCAAACTGTAATTCGCCTTTATTAAAATCATTAGTTCCGTCAGTATTCACTGCTCCATTTTGCCCCCATCTCAACTTACATCCTTCTAGGGTTTTCGAGCACAAGTCAGCTACCCAATAATCTGGATTTGGCGGAGCAAATTCTGTGGTTGTTCGAGATGGAATATTTTGCCTAGCTATGAAATAGTATTTTATATTATTTTTCTCCATATAAATACAGTCGCCTTTTGTATATGTATTTTCTTTTTGCCAGATTCCGCGTACAGGAAACTCGAAATTAGCATCTACTCCTATAACTTGATAAATCTTTTGATCTCTAACATCCGCTATTGGAGGGGCTTGGTCAGGCAAAGTTAGCTCACTATCCCTTATCCCGCATTTTGCTAGAAGCTTGCTCGTGGTTCCGGGGCCGGGTAATGCGTTTTGATAATCCGAATTACCACTTGCTTCAGTTGCGTTGAATCCGACAGGTTCTTTCTGTTGGTAAAAACATCCGCAACCCCTATATGAGAAACTACATTTTTTAGAGAGGACTCGTCTCCTTGGGAGCTTGATTCCTTCGACATCAATCAATGCGCTTAGTTCGTACTCCAAAGCGTTTTTATTCTCGCCAGTTTTTCTTTCTACATAAAAAATATCTCTAGGAAATTCAGCCCAAGGGTCTGGCTCGTATTCATTAGGAAAAGGAGAGTTGTAGCTGCCTTGTGTTGATATGCCAGAATCTTTAAATTCAGAGAAGTTAGCTTTATCTAAGTATTTGGCAAAAGTTCTTATTCTAGTAACCTTACCTCCTACTATATCTCCGTATTTGTGAATAGCTCTTCTTAAAATAGACAAAGCGGCAATACCTTCTTCTTTTTGAGAGGTCATTCTTAAAGTAGGGGTAGGCAAAATGCCTCTAGAATTTAAATCAAATCCGTCAGCTTCTATCGGGGCTGGCCAATAAGTATTGCCCTGCCATATTATGTAAGAGTTAAAAACTGCTATATTATTGTGAAATCTTAATATATTTTCTCCTTCTGACAAAACAAGATCTTTGCCAGATTCGTCAAGGCTCTTTCTTATTCCTATTTCATCAGTATCTTGAATCAGGCTCGAAGATATGCCTTTAACTGCTGTAGATAGATCTATTTCAAAAAACGTTAATAAAGAAGATGGATTTAGATTTGCAGATTCAAACAATAATGACTTGACGCTTTTTTGCGCCTGTCCTTTATCCATTGTAGAGTAATTCGGCATTAGTTGTTAACTTCTTCAAAGGTAGCTGAAATTGTATAATTGTTATAAAAAACAAAATCGCTAGTAAAACCTTTGCAGACGAAAAGCTTTGTATATCCTCCAGCGTTCAAATCGTTATAAGGTTCCGGAAGCTTATTAAAAATAAAAGACTCTGCGCCGTTTCTGGCTCTGAGAAAATGGTTGATAGCTTGCGCTTCTTTAGTGTTTCTGTGCTCAAACTTAAGAGAAATTTTTATTAGATTATTAAATATACCGTCTTTATGTCTTTGCTCGTATCCATTTCCAAAAACTATGCTGTTTATTCTTGGGGTGTTTTCTATTGTATTGTTGTAGGATGGAGCCCAAATAAATTCAGGTTTAGTTTTGTCGTTCCATCGAGTCATCCCTCCCCATGTGGCTGCATCGGTTAAAGATGAAGAATCTACTCCGCTGTTGTTATTGGAGGTGCTGTAGTAATATTTGGCTGATTTTGGAACTGAATTAGGGACAGAGTCACTGGCGAACCTTTCAAAAACTACTACAATATCGTCTTTTGAGTAAGTTCTCGTGGAATCGTACTCTGTAATGTTATAAACGCTATTCTCGTCAGCCATTTTCCTTATACCTTTCAAAATATTACACTAAAAAAGTGTAAATAATGTAGATGTTATCAAGGATCAGGAGAGAAGGGCAGAAGTTGGCTATTAACGGCACTGGCGTTAACGGCCTTCAGAGCCTTTCTTTCGGCTATGACAGCACGGCGCAACCAATTCTGCCGCTCGGGGTAGATAGAGTCCTTTATGCCCCCGGCTCCCCTCAGACAGCCTCTATTCAGGCCAATAGTCTCCTAGTTTATGATGATTTCTTTTTAGGATTCACGGGAGAGCATCCCTTCAGCGGTCAGGTGGATTACAAGGGTGAAAACATCAAATTTACAGAGGCATATCTCAGCTCTTACTCTACCTCTTGCGCTATAGGAGAAATACCCTCCACCTC
>CEPK01034725.1_pt1 | contig 24434 bp, 26 predicted proteins | sample 356231 | NCBI WGS metagenome assembly CEPK01 (sample SAMEA2620259, study PRJEB7988) | marine metagenome | biome: marine biome (ENVO:00000447); feature: deep chlorophyll maximum layer (ENVO:xxxxxxxx); material: "saline water (ENVO:00002010), including plankton (ENVO:xxxxxxxx)" | depth 80 m
AGCTGTACAGAAACTAGATAAAACAACATTAGTTGTTGATGGGAATGTCGTATATATATCAGATACTCTGTTATCAAGGAGAACTCCCTCATTAGATTCAAGTTGATAACTACCTAGGCCATCAAGTAAAAAAAATAGAACTTTCTTTCTTTCCCCCACTCCTTGAAGCAAGGTTGAATTAGTCCTATATATTTCATCTTTAAGAATTGTATTTATTAACTCTTTGCTTAAGTCGACTATATTTGGTGAGTACATTTTCATAATTTATTTACTTTTCTCCTACTCTACTCCGTTATAAAACTAGTATTTTTTGATAGGGGATAAGATATTAATATGAGTTCATATTTTCAGGATTATGCAACAGTTTTAACTTTCTTATTTATGGGTTTTGTTTTAATGTCCATTTTTTTGGGGCTAGCTAAAGTATTTAAACCAAATAATCCTACAGAAGAAAAATTAAGCACTTACGAGTGCGGCGTAGATCCTGTCGGAGAAGGGTGGAGCCAAACATATGTACGTTATTATATTTTTGGACTCTTATTTGTAATTTTTGATGTTGAGGCAATATTTATTTTCCCCTGGGCAGTCAATCTAGAAACCCTTGGTTATTTTGGCTTAATTGAGATGCTTATTTTCATTTTCATTCTTGTATTGGGTTTAGTCTATGCCATAAGGAAGGATGTTCTTAAATGGGAGTAATTGATAAATTTGGCTTACCAAAACCTGTTTCATCAATCTTTAACTGGGCTCGTGCTTATTCGCTATGGTATTTTCAATTTGGTTTAGCTTGCTGTGCTATTGAGGTAATGGCAGTAAGTGGACCAAGGCACGACTTTATGAGGCTGGGTATTATCCCACTTCCTGCCTCTCCAAGGCAAGCAGACTTAATGGTTGTTGCAGGAACAGTAACAGACAAGATGGCTCCTTCGATAAAAAGACTTTATGATCAGATGCCAGATCCAAAGTATGTTATCTCAATGGGTTCTTGTTCGAATAGCGGAGGCCCTTATTGGGATTCATATTCAGTAACAAAAGGAGTAGATCAAGTTATTCCTGTAGATGTATATGTACCAGGATGTCCTCCAAGACCAGAGGCTCTTCAAGAAGGAATACTTTTGCTTCAGGAGAAGATTAAGAAAGAAGATCTTAAAGAAAAATGGAATGAAAACAAAAATGAATCAGTCTGAGAATACTTCCTTACAAGATAAATTATCCTCTACTTTTTCAGAGACTACTAATGACCTTGATACATTCAAGATCCACGTACAAAAAGATAATTGGATTGAAGTAGCAACACAACTAAGAGACGAACATGGGTTAGTCTTTTTTTCATGGCTATCCGCAGTTGATTGGGAAAATGATGTCTCATTTGGAGAACCTCCAAAAGAAGAAGTAGAGCCTTCTTTTGAAATTCTTTACTGTTTATCAGATATTACAGATGGAAATTTTGTAGTTGTTTCAACAAAAATAAAAAAAGAGAATCCAAGTATAGCTTCTCTTATAGATGTTTTTCCAGGTGCAAATTGGCATGAGAGAGAGGCGTTTGAAATGTTTGGGATTTCTTTTGAAGGGCATCCAAATTTAGTTAAGCTATATTTACCAGATGGATTTGAAGGAAATCCTCTCTTAAAATCTTACGAACTTTTGACTAGAGAAGTTAAGCCATGGCCTGGAGAAGTAGATGTAGAGCCTATGCCAGAATCAGAAGAAAGTGAGAAAGAAGAATGACCTCAACAATGAATACAGAAAATGTCCCTTTTGTTTCTGAGACTTCTGTATCAGTAGAAATAGAAACTGAAGGAATGACACTAAATATTGGACCTCAACACCCCTCAACGCATGGAGTTCTTAGACTTGTAGCAAAGGTTGATGGTGAACAAATTTTTAATGTCCAACCTGTCCTTGGCTATATGCACAGAGGATATGAAAAGCTTGCTGAAGTAAGAACATATCCACAAATCACAACATTAGTTAACCGTATTGATTGGGTGTCCGGGTTTGCTAATGAAATTCCTTTTATAGCTGCTGCAGAAAAATTAATGGAAGTCGAAGTTCCTGAAAGGGCTTTACACATTAGGTTAATTCTTACTGAGATGGCAAGAATTGCATCTCACTTCGTATTTAATGGTGCTTTCCCTCTAGAAATTGGTGCATTAACACCGCTATTTTATGCAATGGAAGATAGAGAAAGAGTTTTGGATCTTATTGAGTCCGTAACTGGAGGAAGATTTCATCCTAACTTCAATCGTATTGGTGGGGTAAAGCCAGCAGCAGGAGCAGGCCCTACTACAAAGAAAGACATTCAAGACTTACCCGCAGGATTTTATAGCGAAACCAAGGATGCAATGGAGAAAATTTTATTGGCTTGTGATAAATTTGAAGATTTGGTTGGTGGGAATGAAGTTTTTATTGCAAGAACAAGAGGTGTTGGAGTGCTGCCTCCAGAAATAGCAGCTAGCTATGGGGTATCGGGACCTATCCTTAGAGCATCGGGAGTCAAGTTTGATTTAAGAAGTACAACAGATTATTTACCATATAGTGAATTTAGCTATGAAATTCCTACAGGAGAAAATGGAGACTCTTTTGATAGATGGTTTGTGAGATTGCAAGAGATGAGAGAATCAGCAAAGATTATTTTACAAGCCATAGACTCTATGCCATCAGGGCCTCTACAGGCAAAGGTACCAAAGATAATTAAAGTGCCTGAGGGTGAATGTTATGTTAGAGCAGAAAATCCAAAAGGAGAAATGGGGTACCACGTTATATCCGAAGGTGGTTTAGGTCCATATAGGTTAAAGATAAGGACAGCTTCTTTTAGCAATATTTCAGTTCTTCCTTGGATTCTAGAAGGGGTTTTGGTTCCAGACCTTCTAGCTATTCTGGGAAGTTTTGACTTTGTATTAGGAGATGTAGATAGATGAGTTTTGGACTAGAGCTGGGTATTAAGATAGCTGTTGTTGCAGCAATAGCACCAGCTATGGCTTTGGCTTTAACAATTATCGAGATAAAAGGAAGTGCCTATATGCAAAGAAGGCCGGGACCTTTACATGTTGGGCTCAGGGGCTTAATCTTTCCTATTGCTGAAGTACTTAAATTTATTCAAAAAGAAGATATAGTTCCAACAAAGGCAGACAAAACCGTTTTCAAAATGGCCCCAGCATATATTTTTGTTTCTGTTTTTGGCTTATTTGTAATCATTCCAGCAAGCCCAACATTAATTGTAAGAGATTTAGAGCTTGGAGTATTCTATTTACTTGCTATAAGTTCTCTCTCTACCATTGGAGTTTTAACTGCTGGATGGTCTTCCGCAAATAAGTATTCAATGATGGGAGGACTAAGAGCAGCTGCACAACTGATAGCATATGAGTTGCCATTAATTCTTGCAGTAATAGGGGTTGTTATTCAAGCCGAGACAATGTCATTAGTTGGTATCGTTGAAGCTCAAAAAGAGTGGGGAGTCCCTTTTGTAATAGCTGGTCAGGGATTAGCCTTTCTAATATTTATGGTTGCAGCTACCGCAGAAATGATGAGAGTGCCTTTTGATATGCCAATTGGAGAATCAGAACTTGTCAGCGGTTTTTTGACTGAGTATTCAGGAATCCGCTTTTTGTTATTTTACATATCTGAATATATAAATCTCTTTGTAATGTGTGCAATAGCATCAACTCTTTTCCTAGGAGGGTATCACATTCCTCTCCTCCCAGTTGAATGGGTAAATTTCTACGGACCTATAGTTTTGATTACTAAGACATTTGCTTTAGCAGCAGTCCTTATACTTATAAGGTGGTCTTTTCCAAGATTTAGAGAAGATCAACTTCAAAGTCTCGCATGGAAGATATTAATTCCTCTTTCTCTTCTTAATATTCTTGTGACTTCTGTTATGAAAGTAGTTCTATAATGTCTAAATTTAAATTACGAATACCAGGTTTTCTCAAAGGTATGTTTATTGTTTTTTCAAATCTTTTCAAAAAGAATGTAACTGTAAATTATCCTTTTGAAAAGGAAAAACTAGCACCACGAGCGCGTGGAGTAATTGCACTTGATGAAGAGGCCTGTACAAGTTGTATGCTATGTGCTCGACAATGTCCAGATTGGTGTATATATATTGAAGGACATAAAGAGTTACAACCTCCCTCAAGACCTGGAGGAAGAGAAAGAAGCAGAGCAGTTTTAGATAGGTTTGATATAGATTACGCTCTATGTATGTATTGCGGCATATGTGTCGAAGTCTGTCCTTTCGATGCTCTATTTTGGTCTCCTGATTATGAGTATTCCGAATATAAAATGACAAGTCTTTTACACGATAAAGAGAAATTAAACGAGTGGCTTGAAACCGTTCCAGAAACACAAGCTTTGGAGAGTTAAATTATGAATTGGTATGAGATTGTTACATATTTAGTTTTGTTCCTAATGTTTCTAGCGGGGATAAGGGTTGTGACTACATCTAATGTAATTCATGCTGCAATTTCACTGGTTTTAGCACTTGCTCTTTCAGCTGCATTATTCTTACTATTGTCAGCTGATTTTGTTGCCTGGGTTTTAGTTCTTGTTTATATCGGGGCGGTGATAGTCCTATTTTTATTTGGAATTATGATTACTAGAGCTCCTTTAGGAGTAAATGCAGAATTAGATAATGAAAAAAAATTGACCCCAGCACTAGTTTCTATTGGAATATTTTTAAGCATGTCTTATGGCTTAATAACATCCTTTAGTGGAGAGGTTTCTGTGGAAAGTGGAGCAACAATAGAAAAGCTTGGACTTATACTTCTTGGAAGGTTTGTTCTTCCCTTTGAAATAGTTTCTTTTGTGTTGCTGGCTGCACTGATTGGGGGTATTGCACTAGCACGAAAAGATGCTGCACTCATTTCAGAGGATCAAATATGAATATTGTCCCAATACTTGTAACTGCTGCCGCTTTATTTTCTCTTGGTATATATGGGATTCTCGTTAGAAGAAATGCTGTAATGGTTCTTCTTGCAATAGAACTAATGTTGAATTCTGTAAATATTAATTTTATTCTTTTTGATGCATACCTTAGAGATACTCTATTACAAGGCCAGATTTTCTCTATATTTATAATTACAGTTGCAGCAGCAGAAGTAGGAATAGGTTTAGCTATAGTCCTTATGGTTTTCAGGAATAGACAAACCGCCAACTTAAATGACTTTGATTTATTGAAATGGTAAACAATAACTTACTTCTCCCTCAGTTTTTTGCAGAAGCAAAGAGTTTTACCGATGGAGGGCTTTTGGCAGAATATGCGTGGACTATTGTTGTGCTTCCTTTTATAGCTGCTTTGGCAATAACATTTTTCGGTAAGAAATTGCCATATGGAGGTGCAGAGATAGCAGTTGGGTCGATATTGTTTATCTTTGTTTATTCATTCTCGTTACTTATATTAAATATCACCAAGGGTGTAGTGAATGAATTTTATGTTCAGGTTGGGTCAATTGGCAAATTGAGTCTTGAGTTTGGTTGGGTTGTTGATGGCTTGTCTATTATGATGTACTTCGTAGTTGGAACCGTTTCTCTTTTAGTATTTATATATGCAGTTGAGTACATGAAAGGTGAGATTAGATATACTTTCTTTTTTACCTCCCTAACCTTGTTTGCAGGATCTATGCTTGTTCTAGTCTCTTCCCCTACTCTTCTACAGCTGTTGATTGGGTGGGAACTTGTAGGGGTCTGTTCATATTTACTAATTGGTCACTATTGGGAAGAAAAAGAGAATTCATCTGCAGCTATGAAAGCATTTATAACAAATAAAGTTGCGGATGTAGGCTTAATGATTGGAATAATAATGTTAGCTTTGTCTGTAGGAACCTTTAGAATTTCTGAGATTCTTTACAGTGCAACACACGGCAACGAGAATATTTCGAATATTGCTTTAATTGCTGGGGTACTTCTTTTTATTGGAGCTATGGGTAAAAGTGCTCAATTCCCCCTCCATGTTTGGTTACCTGATGCGATGGCTGGTCCAACTCCAGTCTCAGCGCTCATGCATGCTGCAACTATGGTTACTGCAGGCGTCTACCTACTAGCTCGGATGTTTCCATTTTACGAAGGAGTTGCTGCTCCAGCGAGGGAATTGGTCTTATTGATTGGCGTTCTTACACTTTTCTTTGGTGGTTGTCTTGCAATTGTTCAGGATGATCTTAAAAAGGTTCTAGCCTATTCAACAGTTAGCCAGCTTGGTTACATGGTAACTGCTATTGGTGCAGGTGCATATACAGCTGGCCTATTGCATCTTTGGACTCACGCTTTCTTTAAAGCTCTCTTGTTTTTAGGTGCAGGCTCAGTTATTCATGCAGTACATTCAAACAACATGTCAGAAATGGGGGGGCTAAAGGATGTTATGCCGAAAACATTTAAAACATTTATAATAGGAACCATTGCTTTGGCTGGACTACCACCACTTGCAGGCTTCTTTTCTAAAGATGAAATACTAGCTTCATTATCTCACGAAGGATATACCCTTTATTTTGCTGTTGCTGCTTTCGGAGCATTTATAACTTCTTTTTATATGACCAGGGCAGTGATTAAGACTTTCTTTGGAGAATACAGGGGCGATGGCCATCCCCATGAGTCAGAGCAGCTAATGACAATCCCTCTAATTGCACTAAGTGTTTTAGCAGTTATATCTGGCTGGGTTAATATTCCGGGAGTATATACAGGATTTACATCTTGGGTTGGCACCAGAGGGATACCTATTAAGGAATACCATCCTGAGAGTTTTGATTTAGTTGCTATGTTCTCTGGACTTTCCGCAGGTGTTGCCGGTATAGCTGCTGCTTACCTACTTTATATGAAGTTTGGTAATGCAGAAACTGGGGACCAGAAAATTAAGATTCAGCCAGTTTGGGGGATACTTGAAAATAAATATTACTTAGATGACTTTTATATGAAAGGAATAGTAGATCCTATAAAGTCTTCTATAGCAAAAGCTGTAAATGGATTTAATAGTAATGTAATTGATAGATTTATTAACAATGTAGCATTACTGATGTCGTTTTTTGGAAAGATTGTTTATTCGAACCTTGATCAAGAGGGTATAGATAAGGTAGTTAATTCTGTTTCTGTAGGGACAGAAAATGTTGGTGGGCAACTTAAGTTAATTCAGACGGGAAGAGTCCAACAGTATCTTTCTCTCTTTCTTTCTGGAGTCTTAGTAGTGAGTATTATTATTTTTGTTTTATATTAGGAGGTAGTTATGGATTTAGTATCATTATTTGATTTGTTAGGAAACAACTTGGCACTAAGCATTGTTGTATTTTTTCCTTTGCTCGGAGCACTCGCTTTGCTTTTGGTTCCGAAAGCTAATGAGGCAATCATTAAAATCGTTTCTTTAGGAACATCTGTTTTTGTTTTCTTAGTTAGTCTTGTAATGCTGTATTTATTTGACTTTTCAAAAGCAGACACCTTTCAGCTTGGAGGGAAATTAAGTTGGATTGACAGTATCAATTCTTATTATGAAACCGGAGTTGATGGGATTTCCTTACCACTTTTAGTTTTATCTACTTTTATTACTATGTTGTCAATTATTTATTCACTAGAGCACCTTCCTGAACCTAAGAATCCTAAAGGTTTATTTGCTTTAATCCTAATACTTGAAACAGGTATGAACGGAACCTTCGTTGCTCTTGATTTAATTTTATTCTTTGTCTTCTTCGAACTAGTTCTTCTTCCTATGTATTTTATGATTGGAATTTGGGGTGACAATAAAAAGATTTCCGTTTCAGGAATTAAAAGAGAGGTAGAGACACGTCTATATGCGAGCATTAAATTCTTTATATTCACTTTATTTGGCTCTGCATTTATGCTCCTTGGATTTTTGGGGCTGTATTACAGAGGGGGCAAGACATTTAGCATACCTGAATTGATAATTCTTGGATCAAACAATACCTTTACTGGAACATTTGCAACTCTTGTCTTTGCCGCCCTATTTTTAGGTTTTGCTGTTAAGGTACCAATGTGGCCACTTCATACATGGTTGCCAGATGCCCATACGGCTGCACCAACTGTAGGGTCTGTTATTCTTGCAGCCATTCTTCTTAAACTAGGTTCTTATGGATTTGTTAGGATTGCAATACCAATTCTCCCACAACAAGCTAAAGAGTGGGCTCCAGCTATTGCAATTCTTGCAGCGATAGGGATTATATATGGATCCTTAGCTTGCCTTGCACAAACAGATCTGAAGAGGCTGATAGCATTCTCTTCAGTAGGACACATGGGCTTTGTAATGCTTGGAATTGCAACATTAACTCCAATAGGAATTAATGCAGCAATGATCGGAATGATTGCACACGGTGTCATTACCGGGTTGTTGTTCTTCCTTGCTGGGTCAATGTCACACACTTACCACACTAGAGAGATATCAAGGCTAGGAGGAAATATGAAACTTTTACCAAAAACAGGAGCAATCTTAGCATTTACAGCTATGGCCTCCTTAGGTCTTCCAGGACTAGCTGGTTTTTGGGGAGAGTTCATGGCACTACTTGGAGCCTTTAATCCTCTCCCAGGTCTTGATTTGACTGTTTTTAGAGCATCAATGGTAGCTGGTGCAGTAGGAACAGTACTAACAGCAGGATACCTTTTATGGATGCTTCAAAGAGTAAACCTCGGAGAACCATCTGACGAGTGGGTTGATAAGGATCTTCATGATGCTGACATGTACGAACTTGCCGCCTGGATACCATTAGTAATCTTTACAGTTATTATCGGCATATTTCCAAAACTAATATTTGGCGCAACAAACGATGCTGTTGTTAGCATGTTACAAGTTGCATTTGGGGGCTAAAATTAATATAGACTACCATGCTTTAGCGCCCGAACTAATAATTATATTTACTATTGTTGGGGCTTTGTCTCTTGATTTAATATTTAGAAGAAAGAATAAGTACTTAATTGCTATATTTTCAGTTGTAGGAACTGTTGCTTCTCTAATACCAATAATTACACTGTGGTTTTCAAAAGAAACAAATAGGTATTTATTTGAAGGAAGTTATGTAATTGATAGGTTTTCTCTCATACTGAAAGGGATATTTATACTTGCTACATACCTCACCCTAGTTCTTTCTGTAAAGTACATAGAGAGCGAAGAATACTACCAAGGTGAATACTACTTTTTGTTACTTTGTTCGCTTCTCGGAGCTGTAGTAATTGCTTCGAGCAGAGATCTTCTTATTTTGTTTATAGGAATTGAACTAGCTTCTGGGCCAATGTTTCTACTTTCAGGATGGAAAAAGGGGAGTCCAGAATCAAATGAAGGGGCTATAAAGTTTTTCCTTCTCGGTGTTTTATCTGCAGCATTGATTTTGTATGGGTTCTCGCTTCTTTACGGCTTAACTGGTCAAATATTGTTTGATAGTATTGCAACCTCAATGGCATCATCAAATAGTAATGCTGCTGTCCTTGCAATCATTTTAGTAATTGCAGGGATTGGATTCAAAATCTCTGCTGTTCCTTTTCATTCTTGGGCTCCAGATACTTATCAAGGAGCTCCAATTCCAGTGACAGCTTATTTGTCTGTTAGTTCTAAGGCAGCAGGTTTTGTAGCATTGTTGCTATTTACAACAAAGGTAGTCCCTTCTTTTGGTGGAGTATGGGGTCCAATTTTATTAATTATGTCTGGTGCAACAATGACAGTAGGTAATTTAATTGCTTTACAGCAAGATAATGCAATTAGGCTTTTGGCTTATTCATCAATAGCTCAAGCAGGATTTATCATTGCTCCCATTGCTGCTTCTGGATTTAATTCCAACTATCAAGACTCAATTTTTTCTAGTGTGACTTATATTGCTATATATACATTTATGAACTTAGGTGCTTTTGCAGTTGTACTTATATCTGAAAAAATTACAGAAACCCTTGATATATATAGGTGGGGGAATATGGCAAAAGCATCACCACTAGTAGGTTTATTTAGTGCTATGTTTTTCTTTTCATTAGCAGGGATACCGCCCCTGGGTGGATGGTTTGCTAAGTTTGTTGTATTTAGAAGCTTATTAGGAGTTGATAGTTCAGTGGTCCTTTTACTTGCAGCAATTGGAGCAATTAACGCTGTGGTGGCCTTGGTTTACTACGCACGAGTAGTAAAAATAATGTGGATGGACGAATCAACTTTACCTTCTACTTCCGGGGCAACCTTAGAGATTGATAAATCCCTATCGTTTGTAGGACTATTTACATTGTTTATTACTATTATTGTAGGTTTTTTCCCAAATATATTTGGAATACTAGGCCAAGCTGCAACACAACTGTTATTACCATAAAGAATTGTCTAGGAAAAATACTTTAGAAGCAATTAAAGATAAAATTGAAAATTCTTCCGATGGATATATTTACTTTGATGAATTTATGGAGATAGCTTTATATTCACCCTTTGGATATTTTAATTCTGGTGAAATTAAGTCAACAAAAAGAGGTGATTTTTTAACTTCACCAGAAGTGAGTAGCTATTTTGGGAAAATTATTCATGAATGGATTGTTTCTGTTTCCACCAATGAAACAATAGATTTACTAGAACTTGGTCCAGGTAGTGGAAGTTTAGCTAATTCCATAAATGCTGAAAAAGAAAATAAAGATATCAATTTTAGTTTCCTCGAAAAATCGGAATCAGCAATAAGCTCCTTATCAAAGGCGTTTCCTCAGTCTGATATAAAGAAGAGCATTGATGAATTGAGTCTTTCTCATTCTGAAAATTTAATCGTTATTGGTAATGAGATATTAGATAATATTCCTTGTTCAATCGGGGTATTTATGGACTCCATGTGGAAAGAAAAGGCCATAGAGATGAATGATAGAGAGCTAAGTTATTGCTTTGTTAAGCCAAGAGATAATGTCATGTCCTGGCTAAATCTTCATTACAAGGAAGAAAAACCAGATTATGAGGTTGAGGTACAAATCCATGCTGAATTATTTCTTTCTAATATAATTAAGAAACTTAATCCATCTAACATTGTGATTTTTGATTATGGATATTTACAAGACGAAAGACCATCAAAGCCATATAAGAGTTTGTTAAGGACATACAAAGATCATCATTTAGGACCCGACCCTCTCCTTTACCCTGGGGAGACGGATATAACTTATGACATAAACTTTTCCGCACTTCTTTCTGTCTTAGAGGATATTGGGGGATATGATGTGGAAATATCATCCCAGTATGAATTTTTATATAAACATGGGTTAAATAAATATATAAATGAACTTATAGAAAAAAGACCTTCCCAAGAAGGAGTTGACTTAGTTAAAACAAATAGCGACCTACTCGGCCTTGCAACTATTTCTGATGAAAATGGCTTAGGAGGTTTCTACGCAATAGAGTCAACTAGGAAATAGATAGTGTATAAAATAATTATATTATGAATCAAATAAAAACAACCCTGCTATTGGCTTTTATGACCTTCCTACTAATCGTTGTTTCACAGTTGTTAGGAATGGATCTAGTCTTCGCTTTTTCTATTGCTCTGATTTTTAATCTTTTTATGTATTTTAACTCAGACAAGCTTGCAATTCGATACTCAAAGGCTGTTCCGATACAAGAAGGGGAACACGATAATGTTGTAGAAATAGTTAAGTATCTAGCTGCAAAAGAGAAAATGCCAATGCCAAAGCTATTCATAATTGATTCAGATCAACCGAATGCTTTTGCTACAGGTAGGAATCCAAAAAATGCTTCAGTTGCAGTTACAAGAGGAATCTTGAGCCTCCTTTCAAGAGACGAACTGGAGGGAGTTTTGGCTCACGAGCTCTCTCATGTTAAAAATAGAGATATTCTCGTTTCGACTATAGCTGTAGTCCTTGGGTCAGCTATTTCAATTATGTCTAGGTCATACATGTGGGGAAGTATGTTTGGGGGTGGGAGAAATAGGAATTCTCATCCAGCATTGTTGATTATTGGAATGATTGCAGCACCAATAGCAGCAATGATTATACAATTTGCAATATCAAGAACAAGGGAATTTGGTGCGGATTCTACGGGAGCGGATATAACGGGGAATCCTCTGGCACTTGCTTCAGCTCTAGAAAAAATTGATGCTTATTCAAAAGCACCACTACAAGTCAATCCAGCAGTTAGTACATTATTTATTTCTGATCCGTACAAAGCTTTCAGATCAAGAGAGAAGAGAGGCTTATTTTCAACACATCCACCAACATCGGAAAGAGTTAGAAGGTTAAGGGAAGGTTCTAGTGGCATTCGATATAGATAACATAAAGCACGTAGATCCTAATGAAGCATTAGAGTTGGAAAATGAAAACTATATATTTTTAGATGTTAGAGAGCAGAGCGAATGGGATGCCGGGCATTATAAAAATGCAACCCTTCTTCCTATGAGTACAATGTCTATGGGATCTGTTGAAGATACAAATTTAAATCAAGAAACCTCTTACGTTGTTGTTTGTAGATCAGGGAATAGGTCAAGAATCTTCTCAAAATATTTACAAGATAATGGTGTAAAGGCTGTAAACCTTGCAGGAGGAATGAGAGAATTTTATAAGGTATTCAAAGAAGATGTCGTTAATAATAATGATGAACAAGGTGAGATAATTTAGTGATTGTTTCTATCGGGAATGCTATGGTAGATGCATTACAAGAATCAGAAGAAGACATCATAGAAAAATTAGGTTTAAATAAATCGAGAATGACTCTTGTAGATGAAGAAAGGTCTCATTTTCTACTAAGCAATATGGATAATCCTACTTATGCTGCAGGTGGTTCAGCAGCAAATACTGCTTTTTGGATATCACAACTCGGGGGGGAAGCTGGTTTTATTGGAAAAATTAGTAAAGATGAGTTAGGTGAACAATTCAAACTTAGTTTAGCCAATACAAATTTAACAGACTATACAGTTTATGGAGAAGAAGGGGTTCAAACAGGTTTGTGTGCAATTTTTATTACTCCAGATGGAGAGAGAACGATGAATACCTTCTTAGGGGCCGGAGAGTTTTTATCCAGGGATGAAATTAATCGTAGCTCCATTTTGGATGCAGAAATTGTTTATTTAGAGGGTTACCTATGGGATAAGCCAGAAAGCAAAGAAGCTTTTAAGCGAGCTGCAAAATTAAATACAGAAACAAACGGCAAGAATGCAATTACGCTTTCAGATGTATTTTGTGTAGACAGGCATAGAGAAAGCTTTATAGAATTTATAAAAGGCTCAATAGATTATGTTTTTTGTAATGAAGATGAATTAAAAGCTTTAACACAACTTGAATCAACGAAAGACGCCATTAATTATTTCAAAGATAATTTCAAAGATGTTGAACAGCTTATTTGTACTCTAGGAGCGAAAGGCTCAATCGTAATCAGTGAGGGTAGAGAGCTAATGTATAATGCAGTAGACGCTAGTGTTGTTGACAAGACAGGAGCAGGAGACTTTTTTGCAGCAGGCTACTTATATGGGATGCAAAAGAAATTATCTATAAATGATGCAGCAGAAATTGCCAATAAGAGTGCTGCACATGTAATAAGCGAGATTGGTGTAAGACCAAAAAAAGAGTTTAGTTAGCCAGACCAACTTATTAGATTAATAAATCTTCTTTCCTCATCATCCAAGACTTTGAGATTTAGTTCAGAAAATGTAACACTTGCTGGATTAAATTCTTTATTTTTTGAAAAAATAATTAGCTTGTTTTCAGAATCTAAAGCAGCAATATAATTTCCATCTGGAGACCAATGCAGTGATTCAAAAAAATAGTTTGAAGGTGCTTTAGAGCTAAACACTTCAACAGTCTCTACCCTATTGACATAATAAATACCTATTACTCTAGAGCTGTAGTCAGTAGTTTCCCAAGGGTCAATTAACTTTTCCCCATAGACATTCATATTTGTTGATTCACGAGAAAAATTTGGCCTTGCAATCTTTTCTACGACCTCTCCACTGTCTATATTTATTACTAGGCCCATTTCATCACCAGATGATTCATCCCAGTACCTAAGTAGGATATTCTCTTCTTGATAAATTTGAGCATCATAGAAGTAAATATCATAAGAGAGATCATAAAGATCACTGCCACAAATTATTTTCTCTTCTTTGAATGATGTAGTTGATAGGTCAATGGAGAGAATACATTCATCCATAATATCTGGTGCAGGAGGAATAAGGTTCTGGCTTTGTATTTCAACATGGTATATTAATTTTCCCTTTAGTCCTTGATCTTGCTTTAAGACATCATATTTTGGTAATGCTACAACCCCAAAGAGAGCCACAATTATTGTTGTTACAACAAATATTCCTAAAGATAGAAACAGGGTGTAATTTGATTTTTTCACTATATTTAATCCGATTTGGAAGTTTTGATATTTTCTCTAATAGAATTTAAATACAAGCCTACTGCAACAAGTACTCCCCCTATAAGGAAAAGTATTAATGGAGGCCATATATTGTCTGGGAGTAATTCATTAATGAGCCTTGGCAGATTGATTAGAAGGCCTAATCCACCGATAAAAAAGATTACTTGTTCAGAAAGTTGTATGCTGGCCCATACATAAAATATTGATCCTATAAGTAAAATCAATATACTAATTATTTCATTTCCAATTAAGTCCTCAATTAAAACTATTACTCCGAAGGAGATGGTTGTTGTTGAGAGGAAATATCCTAACCAACTTGGCTTCAACAATGTTGAATAAGTATTTATACCCCACACACTTCCAATTGCGATAGCGAAAAGTCCACCTGCCCAAGGTTCAATATTTGGAAATATGATATTTCCTATAGAACCTAAGAAAAAACATAGACAATAAAATAATCCAGCATGTTGGAAAATGTATTCAGTTCTCTTAAATAAATAAGTAGCAAAGATTAATACAAGAAAAGAGAGCACAACGTACGATAAATCTTCACTTATATTTATGACTTCAACTTCTTGAAGAATATTTAAACTAAAAGTTACGACCCCTCCGAAAGAAATGTTGGATATTAAGAATAGAAAAGAGCTAACTTTTTCAGTTGAATTAAATATGAATAATTTTCCATCTTCTAGCTTCTCGCTATAGCTTGCAGCATAGAAAAGAAAATAAGTAGTAGCGATTAAAAGTCCTAGTTGGGCCCAATAAGCAAGATTCATCCAAAGTAAAGGAATTGTTCCGAGAAGACCAGATAAAAGAAACAAACCCCCAATTAATGTAATTGCTCTTGCTACCTTAGATTTCTGATTAACACCTGTATTTTCTTCAAAAGTAACAATTTTATCGTAAATATTTTGGTCAATTATGCTGTTATCTAGCCATCTTTCTAGATAATCTCTTAATTTTTTATCCATAATAAAATCCTAATCTAATAAAATTCTCTCTTACGGATAAATAATAATAAATTAAACTTTATTAAGGTTAATTGTTTTGCCGGGATGCCCGAGTGGCCAAAGGGAGCAGACTGTAAATCTGCCGGCTATGCCTTCGTAGGTTCGAATCCTTCTCCCGGCACAAAACAATTGCCCTCTTAGCTCAGTTGGTAGAGCACCGCCATGGTAAGGCGGAGGTCTCCGGTTCAAACCCGGAAGAGGGCTCAAGGCGGCGTAGCTCAGTCTGGTTAGAGCGCTCGACTCATAATCGAGAGGTCGGAAGTTCAAGTCTTCCCGTCGCTACAAAAGAGATAAAGGAGAAAAATATGGCATCTGACAAGAGACCGCCGTTAACTATGTTATGCACTGAATGTAAGGTGCACGTATATGTTACGACAAAAAATAAAACAAACACTCCAGACAGAATTGAGTTAAATAAATACTGTCCTTCTTGCAAAAAGCATTGTTTGTTTAGAGAAAAAAGATAGCTCTTTTTTATGCAGAAAAATTAAGTATTCTTATAAAGTATGGTATCTCAATTGGAAGAAGATAGTTTCTCAAATGAACTAAGTGATGAAGAACTGGTAGCAAGGTCTCAAAATGGGGACAAAGAAGCTTTTGAACAATTAGTTATAAGAAATCAAGACTTAGTTTTTTCTCTTGCATTTAAACTTTCAGGGAATAGAGACTTAGCAAATGATATTGCTCAAGAAGCATTCATCAGAGCCTGGAGAGCAATAGAGAAATTTAGAGGGGACTCAGCCTTCAGTACTTGGATTTATAGAATAACTGTAAATACAGCTTGGACATTGAGAAAGAAGGCCAAAAAACATACTTTGGCAAATATAGAAGAAACACAGGAACCAATAGTTATAGATGAAAAAAAAGATCCAGAGCTTATAGCAATTAATTCAGACCTTTCATTTGTATTAAAGCAGGCGTTAAACAAGCTACCAATGGAGCAGAGAATAATTGTAGAATTAAAAAATATTGAAGGAAGGTCTCACAAGGAAATTGCAGAGTACCTAGGGATCACGGTAACAGCAGCAAAAGTGAGGTTACACCGGGCTCATCAAAAATTGCGAGTAATGTTAGAAGATTTGGAGAGGTAAAATCAAATTATGAATTTCTTTAGGAGATATAGATTGGATATTGATGAACTCTTAGATGGGTTAAAAGGAGGGACTCAGGATAAAAAGATATCCCCTCCAGAAGATTTTGTAGGGAAGGTAATGAAATCTTTGGATGATACTTCAAAAAATTCAAAGAGTTTTCTATTACGATTCCTTGCATTCGTACTGCTTTTTCTTGTTACTATTTTTGTAGTGATAATTATAAGGAATCGCTCTACAGATAAATCTGAGGATGAGTAATAATTTAGGGGTGTAGCTCTAATTGGCAGAGCGCCGGTCTCCAAAACCGGAGGTTGTGAGTTCGAATCTCACCACCCCTGCGAGAGGTATTTATGAATGATATGAATAGAGAGATGCGAAGAATGGCAGAGCGTGAAGAGCGCCTTGCAAAGAAAGCTGATCGAAATGTTGGACAGAAAAATACTGATGAAAAAGTTTCAAGACTTAGGAGGGTTTTTAATTATTTATCTGAAGTTAGTGTCGAATTAAAGAGGGTTAATTGGCCCTCAGCGGACTTACTGACCTCTTACACACTAGTTACAGTAGTAACGGTAGCAGTTGTTACTGTAATCATTTTTGGTTTAGATTTTGGTTTTAAACAAGGATTGATTAACCTACTTAATTCTGGGAGATAAATAATGGAAGAAATACTTACTGAAGATTCAAAAGATGCTATTGAAGAAAGCCATGTAATTAGCGAGCATCCATATGATTTACCAGGGCAATGGTTTGTTTTGAATGCTCAATCTGGACATGAAAAAAAAGTTAAAGACAATCTCCTAACAAGAGTAAAAAACCTCCATCTAGAGGACCGCATCTATGATGTTGCTATTCCTACGGAAGAAGTTATCGAAATAAGAAATGGTAAAAAGGTTAATGTAGAGAAAAAAACTTTCCCTGGCTATGTTTTAGTGAGGATGGATGAGGATCCAAACTTACTATATGAGATTAGAAATACACCGTCTGTGATAGGTTTCGTTGGTTCAGGTAAGCATCCAGCACCATTATCAAAAAAAGAAGTAGAAAGAATTATTGGTACAAATGAAGAAGCTGAGGAGACAAAAGAATCACCCAAGTTTAAGCCTGATTTTGAGAATGGAGAAACTGTAAGGGTTACAAATGGACCTTTTGCAGATTTCAATGGCATAATTGAAGAAATCAATCTTGACCAATCAAAAGTTACAGTTTTGGTTAATGTTTTTGGTAGAGAAACACCATTAGAGTTAGCATTTACAGACATAGTGAAAAATTAGGTTGGTGTAGATATGGCAAAAGAAGTAGAAGCTCTAGTTAAATTACAAATTCCTGCAGGAGGAGCAACACCTGCTCCCCCAGTAGGCTCTGCTCTTGGACAATATGGTGTAAATATTATGGACTTTGTTCAAGCATTTAACAACGACACCGCATCTAGGCAAGGTGAGATTGTTCCTGTTGAAATAACTATATATGTAGATAAGTCATTTACATATATTACTAAAACGGCACCAGCTTCCTATCTAATCAAAAAAGCACTTGGTCTAGAGTCTGGATCTCCAGAACCACATAAAGAAAAGGTCGGAAACTTGTCACAAGACCAGCTCAAAGAAATAGCAGAAGCAAAAATGGAAGATCTTAATGCTAACGACATAGAAGCAGCAATGAAGATTATTGCAGGAACAGCAAGATCAATGGGGATAACAGTAGATAATTAAAACATAGATAATTTTTTGGGAGACGCTGTCGCTAAAACCAAAAGGAGGAAAGATGAAAAACAAAAGATACAACTCACTACTTGAAGAGATTCCAAGTAGCCCAGTAGATAAAAGTGCTGCAATAGCTTTATGTAAAAAGCTTGCAACAGCAAAATTTGACGAGTCAATTGATCTCGTAGTTGTATTAGGGGTCGATACAAAAATAGCAGAAGAGAATATTAGAACTACCGTTTCTTTACCTGCAGGGACTGGGAAGGATGTTAGGATAGCTGTTTTTGCTGGAGGGGAGTCTCTCTCCGAAGCTGAGAAGGCAGGTGCAGAAATTGTTGGAGGAAAAGACCTAGCTACAAAGGTAAAATCCGAGGGCGATATTGATGTTGATATTATAATTTCAACACCTGACATGATGAGTGAAGTTGGTCAGCTTGGAAAGATTTTAGGCCCTAAAGGACTAATGCCCAATCCAAAAACAGGAACCGTTACTGCTGATGTTGCAAAGGCTGTTAATGACTTTAAGAAAGGAAAAGTTGAAATAAAGAATGATAAATTAGGGAATGTACATCTTTCTATTGGAAAAGCATCTTTTGATCTTGAAAAACTACTTGAAAACTATGAAGAAGTTTTAGGAGAGATTAATCGAGTTAAGCCAGCTTCATCAAAAGGGGATTACATAAAGAAAATATATGTTTCCTCTACAATGGGCCCTTCTATAGCTATAGATTTAAATTAAGAATTGTATATAATTTCTACTTTGATAGTATAAGTGAACAATAGAAACCAAAGACCGCTAGTGGGTCAACCTTAATTTCTAGCGCAGGTAATTTTTCCGGTCCTTGGTATGAGGATTTTTTTTATGGTAAGAAAAGATAAGAAAGAAAAAGTAAAAGAGATAGAAGGCCTTTTTTCAAATGCTTCCTCTCTGGTTTTAGCAGAATATCGAGGACTAAGTGTTGCTCAACAAATGAAACTCAGAAAAGATCTTAAAGAAGCAGGGGCAAGTTTCAATGTAGTAAAAATGTCTCTTGCAAAGAGAGCAGCAGAAAATTTAGGTTTTGAAAATATAATCGAATATCTAAATGGACCTACAGGAGTTGCAGTCATTGATTCAGACCCTGTTGAGGCCGCAAAAGTTCTGAAAAATTTTTCTGAAGAACATGATTCATTTGTAATTAAAGGAGGAAGGATGGAGGGTGAAAACCTTTCTTTTGACAAGATTAAGACCTTGGCCACTATCGAGTCTCGAGATATCCTTTTAGCAAAACTTGCCGGAGGGTTTGCTGCTCCATTAAATAAGTTTTTTGGCCTTGGTAAAGCACTGGTTAATAAACCAGCCTATGCTTTTTCTGCTTTACTAGATCAAAAAAATATGCAAAATGACGATGTAAAAAAAGAGGAGGAATAATAATGGCAAAGCTAACTAGTGATGACTTATTAAAAGCAATAGAAGAAATGTCAGTATTGGAGCTGAAAGAATTCTTAGATGCTTTTGAGGAGAAGTTTGATGTTACAGCTGCTGCACCAGTTGCAGTTGCTGCCCCTACAGGAGGTGGAGAAGAAGCTTCAGGAGGAGACGAAAAGGATTCTTTTGATGTTGTTCTCGCTTCAGCAGGGGATCAAAAGATACAGGTTATCAAGGAAGTAAGAGGTTTAACTAGCTTAGGTCTTAAAGAGGCAAAAGAAATGGTTGATGGTGCTCCATCAGAAATATTAAAAGGTGCTTCAAAGGAAGATGCAGACAAAGCTAAAGAAGCCCTTGAAGGTGCCGGTGCAACTGTAGAACTCAAATAATCTACTATAAATTTGATTACTTAATTCTTAAGTGCTAATATACTCTGTCTTTGGTATTTCTTTTTGGTTTTAGGAGGCTAGTTGTCCACTGTTAACAATAACAGGTTATCTTTTGGTAAAAGTTCACAAATATTGGAGATACCAGACCTATTAACAATTCAGAAAGAATCTTTTGATTTGTTTATCAACAAAGATCAAGATAATCAAAAATCTGGACTTCAAGAGATTTTAGAAGAGATATCTCCTATTGAAGACTTCTCTCGAAGATTTGAACTCAAAATACTTGATCACTACTTCAAAGAACCTCCAAGAAGTCTCGAAGAATGTAGGATTACTGACCAAAATTATTCAAGACCTCTTCATCTAGTTTGTGAATTTACAGATAGAGAAACTGGTGGGCAGGTTATTGATAGAGATGTCTTCCTGGGAGATTTCCCAATTATGACTAACGACGGAACTTTTATAATAAATGGAACAGAGAGGGTTATTGTTAGCCAGCTTGTAAGATCTCCAGGGGTTTATTTTTCTCAAGAAGTAGATAAGACTTCAGATAGAGATATATTTATTGGTAAGATTATTCCTGGAAGAGGAGCTTGGCTTGAATTCGATTCTGACAAACGAGACACAATAGGAGTAAGAGTTGATAGAAAAAGAAGACAGCATATAACAGCTTTCCTCAGAGCTCTTTATTTTGTAGAACCAGAAAAATTTGGAAAAGTAAAGATGGAAACTCAGGAGCAGGTATTAGAATTTTTTGGAGATTTTCCTTCAATTCACAATACCATTGCAAGAGATTCTGATTCGACACCGGAAGAAGCATTAATTGATCTTTATAGAAAATTACGACCTGGCGAACCCGCAACAGTAGAGTCAGCAAGAAATCTTGTTAGACAAATGTTTTTTACACCGAAAAGATATGATTTAACAAAAGTTGGAAGGTACAAGCTTTCCCAAACTCTAGGTAGAGATTATGGGGAGAAAGACGCAGAGACTTACAAGGTTGAGGTAGAAGGCATGCTCCAAGTAGAAGATATGTTAGATACAATTAAGTATGTCATAGCTTTGCATGCAGGAGATAAATCATTTACCAATAATCTAAAAAGAGAAATAGACGTAAAATTTGATGATATAGACCATTTTGGTAATCGAAGAATAAGGACTGTAGGAGAGCTGGTACAGAATCAAGTTAGGGTAGGCCTCAGTAGGCTGGAAAGAGTTGTAAAGGAAAGGATGACAACTCAAGAGCCAGAAGCAATAACTCCAATGTCATTGATAAACATCAGGCCTATACAGGCAGCACTAAAAGAGTTTTTTGGCACAAGTCAATTAAGCCAATTCATGGATCAACCTAACCCAATAGCCGGCCTTACTCACAGGAGAAGATTGTCCGCTCTTGGTCCGGGAGGTCTTTCTAGAGAAAGAGCAGGTTTTGAGGTAAGAGATGTCCACCCATCACACTATGGCCGTATGTGCCCTATAGAAACTCCTGAAGGACCAAACATTGGCTTAATTGGGACTCTTGCAACTTATGGCCGTGTTAATAGGTTTGGTTTTATAGAGACTCCTTATTGGAAAGTAGTCAATGGTGAGGTAAAAAGAACAAAGCCAGTCTACCTTACGGCACAGCAAGAGGACGACTATATTATTGCTCAAGCAAACGCACCTCTTAATGAAGATGGAACTTTTATAAATCCTCAAGTCTTATCTAGGCATGATGGAGGAACAGTATCATACGTAAAGCCCAAAGATGTTGATTATATGGACGTTAGCCCTAAACAAATTTGCTCAGTAACTACTGCACTCATTCCTTTCTTAGAGCACGATGATGCGAATAGAGCATTAATGGGCTCCAACATGCAGAGGCAGGCAGTTCCTTTAGTTACTACAGAAGCTCCCTACATAGGAACAGGGATGGAGTCAAATGTTGCAAAAGACTCGGGAGAAGCACTTGTTTCGACTGTGAATGGGAATGTCGTTGCCGTAACCGGAGATACCATAGAAATTAAAGAAGAAGATTCAAATAAGAAGATTCCATTTGACGTAAAGAAGTTTAAAAGATCAAACCAGGCTACAAGTTTTAATCAAAAGCCAATAGTTTCAGTAGGTGATAGGGTAAAAAAAGGACAAGTTATAGCAGACGGACCTTCAACTAGAAATGGAGAACTTGCCCTAGGGAAAAATTTATTGGTTGCATATATGCCATGGAGTGGTTACAACTTCGAGGACTCCATAGTAATTAGCGAGAGACTTGTTAAGGAAGACATTCTTACTTCTGTACACATAGCAGAACATGAAATTGAGGCTCGAGATACCAAACTTGGTGAGGAAGAGATAACTAGAGATATACCGAATGTGGCCGAAGAAGTATTAATGGATTTAGATGAAATGGGTATTGTTAGGATTGGCGCAGAAGTTTCACCAGGAGATTATCTTGTAGGGAAAGTAACACCGAAAGGCGAAACAGAGCTGACCCCAGAAGAAAGATTGTTAAGAGCTATTTTTGGAGAAAAAGCAAGAGAGGTCAGGGACACATCACTAAGAGTTCCTCACGGAGAAAGAGGCAAGGTAATAGACGTACAAATACTAAATAGGGATGACGGTCATGACATGCAGCCAATGGTTAATCAAAAGGTTAGAGTTTATATTGCAATACAAAGAAAAATACAAGTAGGAGATAAGCTATCTGGAAGACATGGCAACAAGGGTGTTATTTCAAAAATACTAGCAGAGGAAGATATGCCGTATCTAAAAGATGGTACCCCAGTTGATATATTACTTTCTCCGTTAGGAGTTCCTAGCCGTATGAACCTAGGACAAGTTCTCGAAACACACCTAGGTTGGGCTGCAAATAAAGGTTGGAAAGAATTCGATTCAAACTCAGTAGGAGGCTCAGGAGCTGATCCCGGAACCCTAATAGCAACACCTGTTTTTGATGGAGCTCACGAAGATGAAATACACGAAATTCTTAGAAATGTTAACCCTAATGACGACGGTGATTTATTAGTTGATGAAGACGGTAAGGCAACTCTCTATGATGGAAGAACAGGAGAGTCTTTTGATTCAAAGATTACTGTAGGGTACACATATATACTCAAGTTAATCCATTTAGTTGATGAAAAAATACATGCAAGGTCTACAGGACCTTATTCTATGATTACTCAACAACCTTTGGGTGGTAAGGCACAATTTGGAGGACAGAGGTTTGGAGAAATGGAAGTCTGGGCTCTAGAAGCTTATGGAGCAAGTTACGCTTTACAAGAGTTATTAACAATTAAATCTGATGATACTGTCGGTAGAGTTAAAGTATATGAGTCAATTGTTAAAGGGGATAATATACCAGAACCTGGTATTCCAGAATCGTTTAAAGTACTTCTCAAAGAAATGCAAAGCTTATGTCTAAATGTAGAAATACTTTCCGCAGGGGAAGAAATTTCAATGAAAGAAATTAGCGATGAATATGTAAAAACAGCAGAAACACTTGGAATTGACATGACACGACCAGAACGAGATGATCCAGAAAGTTAGAAGGGAAAATGGACAAAGTATTTGATGAATTAAGTATAAGTTTGGCAACATCTGACCAAATGAGAGATTGGTCATATGGAGAAGTTAAAAAACCAGAGACAATCAATTATAGAACTCTGAAGCCAGAGAAAGAAGGCTTATTCGATGAGAGGATTTTCGGACCAACTAAAGATTGGGAATGTTCATGTGGTCGGTACAAGAGAATTAGATATAGAGGTATTGTTTGTGAACGCTGCGGAGTAGAAGTCACAAGGCGTGAGGTTAGGAGAGAAAGGTTAGGTCATATAGAGCTCGCGGCTCCGGTTACACATATATGGTATTTCAAGGGAGTACCGAGCAGACTCGGATATTTTCTTGATATGTCTCCAAAGGAATTAGAAAAAGTAATTTATTTTGCTGCATATCTCATTGTTTCTATCGACGAAAAAAAGAGGGCTAAAGATCTTTCTGAGCTAGAAGAAAAAGTTAAATATGAAGTTGAGATAGTAAATGAGGAATTCGAAGACTGGGAGAAGAAAAGACTTAAGCAGATGAACACAGAGCTCAAGTCTATGGAAAGCGGAGGGGTTGGAAAGCCCGAAATACAATTTCGTCAAAAAGAGGTTGAAAAAGAGATTAAAGATAGGAAGAAAAAAAGCGACCAAGAAGTTCAAATCATTAAGGATGCATTTGACCGATTCAAGAACTTGAAACCCAAAGAACTAATTGATAATGATAAATTATGGAGTGAGCTTAAAGAAGAATATGGAGAATATTTCGAGGGAGGCATGGGTGCAGAAGCAGTAAGAGATTTGATCTCCACCGTTGACCTCAAGGCAGAAATGAAAAAGCTAGAAGAAGATTTAGATTCAAAGTCTACTCAACGAAGGCAGAGAGCCATACAAAGAATGAAGGTAATAAAGCCTTTTGCTGATAAGAAGAATCCACCTGAAGCAATGGTTTTAGATGTAATCCCAGTTATTCCCCCTGAGCTAAGACCTATGGTTCAACTTGATGGAGGAAGATTTGCAAC